>WNFR01008299.1_pt1 | contig 10499 bp, 10 predicted proteins | sample 5400221 | NCBI WGS metagenome assembly WNFR01 (sample SAMN13153357, study PRJNA577476) | soil metagenome | isolation source: 40 cm soil under Madrone tree | place: USA:California | collected 2016-06-14 | reverse complement strand
GAATGGGCAATGCTCTGCACCGTCCACAACCTCCTCAAGCTCGCAAACGCAACGACTTGAACCGGCCGACCGCCCCCGTCCCAAAACCATCGTTCCAAAATCGACCTCGAAAGCCATTACAAGCACAGGCTCCTAGGGCCCGGCGTCCGCAGATGGTCCACGCGTTGCGGCCGGCCGCGTCACCAAAAAGCCGTTAAAGCTCGCTCTAGTTGCCGGCGCCAAATTGGGGGGCTGCATGCAACGCTTCGTTATTCTTTCCGCACTGATGGGCCTGTTCTTGTTGCCGCTTGCAGCGGCGACGCAGGATTTGGCATTGAAACGCGTCATGCTCTCGTCGGGCGGGCTCGGCTATTTCGAGTATGAGGCGAATGTCGAAGGCGACGCGACGCTGAAGCTCACCGTGGCACTGGGCCAGGTGGATGACGTTCTGAAAAGCCTGGTCGTCTACGACGACAAAGGCGGCATCGGCGGTCTCAGCCTGCCCGGCCGCGAACCGCTGGCGCAGACCTTCAAGGACCTGCCGTTCGACCAGGACGCGCTGGGATCTCCTGCCGCGCTGCTGGCCACGCTCAAGGGCGCCGAGATATCCGTCGGCGGGCGGCGCGCTTTGTCGGGGCGTGTAGTCTCCGTCCAGGAAGAAATCACGAGCCTTGGCGGCGACGGTCATGCCACCACGACGCGGACGCGCGTCACGCTGTTGACCGACCGCGGCCTGCAGCAATTCATTCTGGAGGACGCCGAGGATTTGCAATTCACCGATCTGGCGCTGCGCGAAAAGATCGGCCAGGCATTGGTCGCCCTTTCCATCAATCGCGCCAAGGATGCACGCACTCTGGAACTCGCGACGCGCGGCGAGGGCAAGCGCACGGTGCGCGTCGCCTACATCGTCGAGGCGCCGGTGTGGAAGGCATCCTATCGATTGACGCTGCCGGCCGACGCGACGGCGCCGAAGGCCGCGCTGCAAGGCTGGGCGACGATCGAGAATTTGAGTGGCCAGAATTGGAAAGACGTCGAGCTGACGTTGACGTCGGGCCGGCCGGTTGCCTTCCGGCAGGCGCTTTACAATGCCTACTACGTCAATCGGCCGGAGGTGCCGGTCGAAGTCGCGGGCCGTCTGGTGCCGGGCGTCGATCGTGGCGGTGTCGCCATGAAGGCCGCCGGCGCACCTCCTTCTCCGCCGCCCCCCATGCCTGCACCGGCCCAACTGCAACGCGCACGTCCGCAGGGGATGACGGCATCGACCACCGAAGGCATGCCGATGGCGTCGGCTGTCGAACCGGTCGAGGCGACCGACGCCGCCACCCAGGTCACGTTCAAATTCCCACAACCGGTGACAGTGGCTAATGGCCGTACCCTGTCGATCCCGGTGATCGATCGGCAAGTGTCGGCACAGCGGCTCGCCTTCTATGAACCAAACACCAGCGCGCGCAATCCGATGGCGGCGTTGAAACTGGTGAATGACGGCGAGACCGGCCTGCCGCCCGGCATCCTCACTTTGTACGAGGGCGACAAGGCAGGAACGGTGGGCTATGTCGGCGACGCGCGGCTGTCGGCATTCCCGACCGGCGAGACTCGACTGGTGGCCTATGCTGTCGACCAGAAAGTGGTGATCGAGCGCGAAGCGGCCCAGGCCGAGCGGCTCGCGACGGGCTCGATCGCGCAAGGCGTACTGCGCTATAACAACATCGCCCGACAGTCTGTGATTTATCGGGTAAAGGGACCGGCCGCCGAGCCCCGACAGTTGATCGTCGTCCAACCGCGGCTTGTCGGCTGGAACCTGGTCACGCCGGACGCCAAGGGCGTGGAAGTGAGTGAAGGCAACTACCGTGTGCCCTTCCAGTTGCCGGGGGGCGACCAGACCCAGACCTTCGAGATCGTGCAGGAGCGGACGACACTGCAGGAAATGCGGCTGCTCGACGCGCCGCCGGACCAGATCAAGGTCTTTGCCCAAGCCCGCGAGTTCGATGCCAAGACGCGCGACATGCTGGCCCGGATTCTTCAGCTTCAGCAGGGCATAGCCGATGCCCGCCAGGGCGGCGAGAAAATCGCCGCCAACCGCGACCAGATCATCGAGGACCAGGCTCGGCTGAGGGAAAACCTCGCTCATGTTCCGCCCAACAGCGATCTCCAGCGCCGCTATCTGGCCAGCCTCGACAAGCAGGAGAGCCAGCTGGAAGCTCTGAAGGCGCGCGAGGCTGAGGCGGACAAGGCTCTCGAGGCGGCCGAAACTGCGCTTCGGTCCTATATTCTGCAGGCCGGCTGACCGCCCGGAGCCGGGCAACGTTGCCCGCCCAGCGCGCATGACGTAACCTCTTCCCGTGGTTTCTTTGGGGGGAGAGCTTTGATGCGGGCGCCGTCAGTCTGTCGTGTCGTGATCCTGGCGTTCGTTTGTGCTGTCGCCGGCTGTTCCACCCGCACCGTCCAATGGACGGGACCGGGCTGGTACCTGCAGAAGCCGCATCTCGTGACCTTCGGTACGGATCGTTTCGCCGGGCCTTATCCGACCTTCGACCTGTGCGAGGATGCGCGCATGCATTTGACCCTCTCGGATCAGTTCCTGTGCCTGCAAGAGATCAGGAAGCCAGGGTTTATGGGAGGGCCCCAGCAGTGATCGAGCAGACGTTAGGGATCGCGACCAAGGACGGGCAGATGGAGACCTTCGTCTGCCATCCCGAGCGCGGTGGGCCGGCTCCGGCGGTGTTCCTGATGATGGATGCGCCCGGCATTCGTGAGGAGCTGCGGGACATGGCACGCCGGTTGGCGACGACCGGTTACTACGTGCTGCTGCCGCACCTCTATTATCGCGCTGGACGCGATGCCATCTACGGTCCCAACGTGCTGACGCACGGCAGCGAAGAGCATCAGCGCATGCGCGCCGTGCGCAGCAAGATGACGATTCCACCGGTCATGGAGGATGTCGCCGCGATGCTGGCCTTCGTCGACGCCCAAAAGCAAGTGAAGCGGGGTGCGGTGGGCATCCATGGCTATTGCATGAGTGGCCCCTATGCGCTGGCCGCCGCCGCGCGCTATCCCGACCGCATTGCCGCCGCTGCCTCGTTCTACGGCACCTGGCTGGTCAGCGATGCCGTGGAGAGTCCGCATCTCACGTTAGCCAAGGCCAAGGGCGAACTCTACATCTCCTGCGCCGAGCATGACGATCTCGCACCTCCCGACATGGTCAAGGAGCTCAAGGCGCTGTTCGACAAGTCGGGTAATCGGGGCGAGCTGGAAATCCAGCCGGGCGTCCATCACGGCTTTGCCTTCCCGCAGCGCTGGTGCTTCGACAAGCCCGCCGCCGAGCGGCACTGGGAGCGGCTGTTCGCGCTCTATCGTCGGCGGCTATGACCCAGACACGGCCCAAGCTACTGGATGTCGGCATCGAGTGCCCGGCATCCGTGCTTTATATTGGCAACAGCTTTTTCTACTTCAACAACAGCATGCATAGGCATGTCTCGCAGCTTCACGTTGCGGCGGAGCCGGGCAGTAGCCTGCGCAGCACCTCGGTGACCATCAACGGCTCGGGCCTCGATTGGCACGACGTCGAGTCGTACTTCCGGCCGAACGCCGTCGGCTCTTATTCCTTCGACGCCGACAACAACATCGTCTTCAACAAGAACGAACGGTTGTTCGACGTGGCGCTGATGATGGATTGCAGCCAATGCCCGATCCATCCGACCCTGAAGACTGTCTTTCGCGACTTTGCCAGGAAGCACAGCGACACCGTGCGCAAGCACGACGGCAGGCCCGCTTTCTTCATGTCTTGGGCCTATGCCGACAAGCCGGAAATGACGGCCGAACTTGCCGAGGCCTACACCGAGGCGGGTAACGACAACGATGCCTTCGTCATTCCCGCTGGCTTGGCTTTTGCGCGTGTCGTGGCGCAGCGGCCCGACATCGACCTCTATGTCCCCGACAAGCGCCATCCGAGCCTGGCCGGAACCTATCTCGCCGCCAGCACGGCCTATGCGGCGCTGTTCCGCCGCTCGCCGGTCGGGCTCAACTACACAGCCGGTCTGGACGAGCCGATGGCGAAAGCCCTGCGGGAAGCCGCCTGGGCCACGGTGCAGGACTATTACCGCAAGTAGCTACTTCGGCGTGGTGTTGGTCGGCACGAACTTCTGCACGCGGTTCGCGTTGTCCACTTCGCCGGTATAAACATTGCCCTTGGAGTCGACGGCAATGTTGTGCACCCAGTGGAATTGGCCGGCATAACGGCCGGAGCGGCCGAAGCCACCGACCACGGCGCCGTCCGAACGGCGCAGGATACGCAGCTGGTTGTTCTCGCCATCGATGTTCAGCAGGTAGGTCTGGTTGGCGTCTGGCCAGAAGTTGAGATCCCACACCGCGCCGTTGCCGAGCGTGCTCTTCTCGAAGAACCACTCGGTGACATAGGTGCCGTCCTTCTTAAACACCTGAATGCGGTTGTTGGTGCGGTCGCAGACATAGACGAAGCCGTCGCTCGAGACCTTGGCGCAATGCACGGGATTGCCGAATTGCTGGGCGACCGGCGCCGCGGGATCGTATTTCGGTGTCTTGTCGTCGGCCGGCTTCTTGCCGTAGGCACCCCAATGACGCTTGTAGGCTCCGGTGTCGGCGTCGAACACGATGACCCGGCGGTTGCCGTAGCCATCGGCGATGAAGACCTCGTTGGTCGAGGGATCGACCTCGACGTCGGCCGGCTTGCCGAGAAGGGTGGTGTCGTTGCTGCCGCCGGACGGCGCGATCTTGCCGATCGCCATCACAAACTTGCCGTCCTTGGTGAATTTCAGGACCTCGCTGTCAGTGTCGGCATTGCCGCCGATCCAGACGAAGCCTTTGTGGTCGACATAGATGCCGTGCTCGCGGCCGACCCAGTCGTAGCCGCCGCCCGCGCCGCCCCAGCCCTGGATGAAATTGCCGTCGGCGTCGAACTCCATGACCGGCGGGGCGGGAACGCAGCATTTGTTGCGCGGCGGCTTGAGCGTGGCGCCTCGCTCGTCCTCGGTGAGCGAGCGCGGCCGCTGGGCGATACAGACATGGTCCTGGGCGTCCACCGCCACGCCGCCGATCTGGCCGAATAACCAGTAGTTGGGCAGCGGCTTGGGCCAGAACGGATCGACTTTGAACTCAGGCACGCTCTGTGCGGCGGCAGGCAGCGACAACGCGGCGACGCTCATCAGGGCTGCCAGCAATCCACCCAGAATTCCCCTCAACACTCCGGCCGACGCAACCCGCTTCATCGTTCCCTCCGTCGTTTTTGGTTACTCCATCATTGCCGGTCTTTGCCGGTTGGTCTTCGTCAGCGGTCGAGCCAGACGTCCTCGAAGCGCCAGTGATTGTAAATGGTGTTGATCGCCAGGTTCAGTCCCTTGACCTCGGGCCGCCAGCAGGTGGCGCCCCAGTCGTGCTGGATGACCGGGCGGGCACCGTCGTCCTGGAGTTGCTTGTCGATTTCCCATACCAGCTTGCGACGTGCCTCGATGTCGGTCATGCGTGATTGCCGGTCGAACAGCTTTTCGATCTCTGGACTGCGTTGGTCCTTGAGATTGAAGAACCAGGACTTGCGCAGCTTCGAATCCTCTCCGCCTTTCACCATGTCCCACGTGCATTTTACGTCGGCGCTGGTGAAGGGTTTGCCGTCGTGCCACTTCACACCGTCGCGCAGCTTGAAGGTGAGCTCCGTGCCGTCCTTGTTCCACGCCCACTCGGTGGCGAGGTCGGGCACGATATGGTCGGGGGCGTTCTGCTTCGACTTGGGGTCGAAAACCACGAGGTTGTTGTAGATCGACATGAACGGCATGACCGTCGAGATCGTCGCCTCCTCATGGATCGAGGCGCTGGGAGGATTGTCGCGGTGTGTCACCTTCAGCATGCCGCCGGCTTTCTGAGCTGGGGCGCCGGCGGCCAGCGCCAACGCGAGCCCGGCAGCGATCAGGGCTGCGACGATGCGGCGATTCATGTTTCCTCCCTTTAGCGATCCGGTCCGCCGACCTTAGCACTCCCTGTGTGACGACGGATGCCGAAAGCTGCGCCAGGCCGCCGCCAGGCGAGCGGCGAGCGTCGGTTTGATCGGCGTGTAGAAATGGCGGTGATTGGCTTCGAAAGCGGCGATGTAATCGCGATAACCGAGCGGACGCCAGGCCGAGCCCTGGACCTGTCGGGCGAGCAGGTCGAGGGCGCGATCGACATCGAACAGGGTACCGACCAGAGGCCTATGGGCGACCAGTAGCTCGGCGGCGCAGTCGGGCAAACCACGTATGGCGAAGATCGCGGCAAGCTTGGCAAGCTTCGCCGCGCCCAACTGACGGGCGAGATCGTGCCACTCTGCGGAGGCAAGGTCACGGGCGTAAAACGCATCACCCTGCAGGGCGCGACCGGCCACGGTCTCGGCAGGAAACGGCCAGACATAGCGCTGAGGCAGGGCCGAGGTCGAATAGGTACGCACCTTCATGCCGAGCAACTCGAAGCCGCGCGCTTTGAGAAACCGGTCGGTGTTGTGCAGGGTGTGATCGGTTTCGCAATCGGTGCCGTTGAAATTGACCTCGAGGTCGAGCGCCAGTACGCCCAAATCGGCCAGCGCCGTATCGAGCGAATTGAGAATGTCGAAATCGGGCCCGTCGACATCGATCTTGATCGCCTCGACCGATGAAACGCCTCTGGCGGCGAGAAATGCCGGTAGGACCACGGGATGGTCGCGATCCGCCAGTTCCATCGTCCGCCAGGCGTTGTGCAGCAGCTTGTCGCTGTCGGAGGCAGCGGCCACGGCCTCGCGCTGCAATTCGCCGGTGCGCGAGAAACTGAGGCGATCATTGGGTAGGCGGCCCCAGTGCGCGCGGTTGCCTTTCTGGCGGGCAAAGGGATGGTCGGGCGAAATTCCAACGAAGCCCGCGACATACTCGATGCCTTGGGCGGTCTCAGCTTCGGTCAGGCGGCGGACCTCGGCTAGGCTGGCGTCGAAGCCGAAAGCGCGCAGGCGGTTGCCGAAGGCTCGCCAGGCGGGGTCGATGCCGCGCGAGCAGCCGACATCGATCAGCATGAAGCTTTCGTCCCTGAGCGCTGCGGCAATCCAGCCCGCGAATGCATTGATCATGTCCCTGATCCTACCATCTGCTGAGCGCGCGGGCCCTAGACGTTCTGGGGCTCGGCGCGCGCTGCCGCGATCTGCCAGATAGCAGCCACCAGCACGCAGGCCGCGACGGCAAAGAAGGCCAGGCGATACCCGGCCAACGAAGCGATCAGAGCGAAGATAGGTGGGCCGAAGACCGCGCCGGAAAAGGCCAGCGCGGTCTGGACGGCGGCGACGGAAGCAGCCTCACCGGGCGGGGACAGGTGGGCGAATTCCGCCTGCGACGTGCCATTCCAGCTGATGACGACCGCGCCGTAGGCCACGACCACCAAGGTGATCAGCCAGAAGGGCGAGTCGGAGGCCAGGAGGCCGGTGGCGATGCAGCCGGCCGTCATGAGAATGCCGGTCCAACCGAGCAGCTGCATGCGGGGAATCCGGTCGCCCATCCCGCCGCTCAGGAGGCGGACCACCGTTCCGACCAACTGTGAGGCCGATAACAGGAGGCCGGCGCGACCGATGGTGAGACCGCAATGCTGGTAGAGATAGGTCACGAGATAGAACGTAAAGGTATGCTGGGCGATCACATAGACGAAGGCCGACCAGCCGAGCACGCGCAGCCTCTCATGGGTGAGCACGAAGCGGATGGAGCGCCAGATGCTGGCCGATGGCTTGCCGGCGATTGAGATGACCTCCAGGCTGGGGCGAAGTGGCTCAAGGACGAGGGCAGCGACGACGGTTGCCGCCGCCGCGACCAGGCTGGCGCCGCGCCAGCCCACGAGCTCAAGGAGCAGGGGGAAAATCAGCCCCGCCAGGGCGAAGCCGATCGGCACGCCGGTCTGCTTCAGCGAAAACACGGTGCCGAACCACTCGCGTGGTACGCGTGCGGCGAGAATATGCGCGGAGGAGGGGTTGATGGGCCCCTGTGCCGCGCCGATGAAGAGCACGGCGATCACGGTCGCTGCGACCGTCGCCAGGGAGTTGAACGCAAGACCGATCGCAGCCGCCAGGAGCGCGGCCTGGCAGACACGCACGGCGCCGAACCGCACGATCGGCCCGGCGGCCACGAGCGCCATGATGGCTCCGCCGGCATAGATAATGGCGGTGAAGATGCCGACCAGCTTGGGATCGATTTCGAGATCTCTCGCAACGGCCGGCATCATGACGCTGAGCGACAGGACGGACAGCGAGATCATCACCTGTATCGCCAGCATCGTGGCGACAGGGATGACCGCGCGTTTCATAACTTTACATCCCGTAGAGATCGGCCTTGTTCAGCACCGTGTTGCGCAGGATGCGGATCGAGGCGACGTCGACCATGACGCCGTCGACATTGATGGCGCCCAGACCCTGTGCCTCGGCCTCGGCATAGGCCTTCTCGAGCTTGCGCGCGCGAGCGATGTCGTCGGGCTTGGGCGAGTAGGCCTCGATTGCCACGTCGATCTGCGAGGGATGGATCGCCCATTTGCCGACGCAGCCCAGGATCATCGAGCGCTTGCATTCCTCGCGGTAACCTTCGGGATTCCTGAAGTCGGCATAGGGACCGTCGACCGGATCGATGCCGGCGGCGCGGCAGGCCATGACCAGGCGGAATCGGGCATAGTGCCAGACGTCGCCGGGATAGCCGTCGGAGGCGCCGACGTTCTTGTTGGTGACACCCATCGAGGCCGAGAAATCGCCCATGCCGAACACCAGGCATTCCAGACGCGGCGTCGACTTGGCGATGGCGTCGACATTCTGCATGCCCTCGACTTCCTCGATCAGCGCCTCGAGGCCGATGCGGCGCTTGAGCTTCAGCTTCTTCTCGAGCTGATGCAGCAGCTTGTCGGCGAACAGCACGTCGGCCGGCGTCATGACCTTGGTCATCATGATGGTGTCAAGATATTCACCGGCGCCCTCGACGACTTCGATGATATCCTCGAAGGCATATTCGGTGGTGAGGTCGTTGATGCGCACGCAGCGGGTCTTCTTGCCCCAGTCGAGCGTCTTGAGGCCCTGGACGATCTTCTTGCGGGCGTCGCGCTTCTGCGAGGGTGCGACGGCGTCCTCGAGATCGAGGAAGACATGGTCGGCCTTCGACTCGGCCGCCTTCTGGATCATCTTCTCGCTCGAGCCAGGCGTCGAGAGTTGGACACGGCGGGGGCGGCGCGGACGGTCGGTCATCTTCTTCTCCTCAAACGACGATCTTCTGGGCGCGCAGATGCGCGATTTCGGCGGCGGTGCAACCCACCGAAGCTAGATACTTGTCCGTGTGCTCCCCCAGCAAGGGGGCGCGGTGGCGCACGCGGCCGGGCGTCTCGGTCATTTTGATCGCCACACCAGCAACGGTCACGTTGTGGTCGAGGCCCGGATGGGGCACCGACACGATCATGTCGCGGGCGGCAAAATGGGGGTCGACCACGATGTCGCGCACATCGTTGACCGGCGCGAACGGCACCTGGCCGCCGAGATGCTTCAGCAGCTCCTTCTTGGTGCGCTGGCTGGTGAAGGCTGACACCGCCGCAATGATCTCGTCCTGATGGATCCGGCGGTCATGCACATTGGCCAGGCGCGGATCGGCGCCCATCTCGGGCTTGCCGATCAGCCGGCAAAGGATCGGCCAATGCGTGTCGGCGTGGGCGGCGATGGTGATGAATCCGTCCTTGGCCGGGAACATGCCGAAGGGGCAGAGCAGGGGGTGGTGATTGCCCTCGGGCGTCGGCACGACACCCACGAAGGCGTGCTGATGCACGATCCGCTCGCAAAGCGACAGGATGGCGTCGACCATGCCGACATCGACGAACTGCCCCTTACCGGTCCTGTGGGCGCGGAAGATGGCGCTGACGATACCGAACGCGCACATGGTAGCGGGCATCAGGTCACCGATGCCGGGGCCGACCTTCATCGGCGTATCCTTGTCCGGACCGGTGATCGACATGACGCCACCGAAAGCCTGGGCCACGACATCGTAGGCCGGCCAGTCGGTATAGGGGCTGCGGCCGGTACGCCAGTCGCCAAAGCCGCGAATGGTGGCGTAGACCAGCTTCGGGTAGAGCTGGTGCAGCGCTTCGTAGCCGAGGCCGAGCCGGTCCATCACTCCGCCGCGATAATTCTCGACCACCGCATCGGCGCCGTCGCAAAGCCGCATCACCAGATCGCGTCCCTCGGGCCGCTTGAGATCGATGGCGATGGACTGCTTGTTTCGGTTGACCGAGGCGAAATAGCCGCCGAAGGCACGCAATTTGTCGTCGGGATGGTAAGGGCCGACGATGCGCGTATGATCGCCGTCGAGCGGCTCCACCTTGATGATTTCGGCGCCTTGGTCGGCCAGAAGCTGGGTGCAGAAGGGGCCCGCCAGCATCTGGGTGAGGTCGACTATACGGACTCCGTCCAGGGCTCCGAGCGGCTCGGCTTGGCTCACTTGTCCGCCCAGTGGCTGCGCCGCTTGATCAGCACCGTGCGCTCGCCCTCGAAGACA
>WNFR01008297.1_pt1 | contig 10500 bp, 9 predicted proteins | sample 5400221 | NCBI WGS metagenome assembly WNFR01 (sample SAMN13153357, study PRJNA577476) | soil metagenome | isolation source: 40 cm soil under Madrone tree | place: USA:California | collected 2016-06-14 | reverse complement strand
CGCCTTTTCTTCTTCTTCGAAGGTGCGGGCGCGCAGAGGACCGTCGTTATTCTCCGCCGAGATGGCGGCGCGGGCCTCATCGAAAGTGGTGTAAACGCGAATGGTGTAAAGCTTTTCGCAATCTTCTGCTTCGGCCAGATGTAAGGTGAATTTGAGGGCGCGTTGCGCGTGCTCGGAATAATCAGCCATAAAAACAATTCGCCGCAGCGGCGGCGGTTCGGTTTCCGGCTTGGTAAAAAGCATGACTGAACATTTCGCTTCGCGCACGAGCCGGCGCGCGACATTGCCGAGGAATGGCCGCAACACCACTTCCTTCTCCAACGCACCGGCCACGATCATGTCAATCTTGTTGTCGTCGATGGCCTGCAAAATCCCCGCAGCCGGATCTTCGCCGCGCTGATAGTGAACACGCGATTCGTTTGGCAATTTCAATTGTGCAAAGACGTCGCGGAATTTTTTGACCGTCTCGTCGCTGCATTCGCCAACGTAGATCGCGGTCAGTTCGGAACCGAACCGGTCGCGAATTCGTTTCGCTTCCGAAAGCACGTGGACGAATCGGGGAGAAAATGTGCTGGCGACCGCGATCGTTTTATACAACGGGGGTTCGATCATAAAAAAGCGCGACAATGTCGTGCGGCGGCGTAAATCGGCAACCGGGATATTTACGCTTTGGACGTGGCCATTCGACTTGCCGCCTAGAGCAGGCTATTGGACGTTCCCTTCTTTATGAGGCGTGCAATTTATCCTGGCAGTTTCGATCCGGTCACGAATGGGCACCTCGACGTCATCGGCCGGGCGCGAAAATTATTTGATGAGATCGTTGTGGCGGTGGCGCACAACGACGAGAAGCAAGCGCTCTTTTCATTGGAGGAAAGGCTCGCGCTTCTGGGCGATGCGCTCGACAAAATCGACCATGTGCGCGTGGCGCAGTTCGATGGATTGCTGGTCGATTTCGCTGTCGCCCAAAAAGCAAATGCCGTGATTCGCGGTTTGCGCGCGGTCTCGGATTTCGAATTTGAATTTCAGATGGCGTTGATGAATCGGAAACTCGAGGACAGCGTGGAGACCATTTTTCTCATGCCGAAAGAGGAATACACTTATCTGAGCTCGCGCCTGGTTAAGGAAATCGCCCGGCTCGGTGGGAATGTCTCCGGTTTTGTCCCGCGCCCCGTGGCCGAAGCGTTGGCGAAAAAATTCAAGCGATAAACGCGGAAAGGTCTCGCGAGTGAAAATTCATTTAAAACAAATTCCGGCCGAAGGCTTGCGCCTGGAAGGCGAGGAGAATTGTCCGATCCCGGAATTGGAAGCGGATGGAATCCATTGCGCGGGCCCGTTGCATTACGATCTCGAGGTCGGCATTTCTTCGGGCGCGCTTTGGGCCAACGGCTCGCTCAGGCAACCGGTGGAACTGACCTGCGTGTCGTGCCTGGAAAAATTTGTGCACAACATCACGGTGCCGGCCTTCGCGCTGCACAAGGAATTGGACGGCCCGGAGGTTATCGATCTTACGCCTTTCATCCGCGAAGACCTCTTGCTCAATTTGCCGGCCCATCCGCGCTGCGATCGGGATGACGGGCGGGTCTGCAAATCCGCGAGGAAGACCCTCGATATCTCGAATGAAAGCGAGGAAAAACGAGAGCACGATTGGGAGGCGCTCGATAAATTGAAGTTAAGGAGGCGTTAAAAAGAGTTACAATGTTGAAAGTGAAAGGTGCTTCTTCCCTTTTTCACGATGTAACGTTTTTAACGAATTACGCAGGCGGCGTTGTCTTTCTGCAAAAGCGTGCTTTCATAGCCGCCTGCCATGGGAGTTCCAAAACGAAAGACTTCGAAGATGCGATTACGCACGCGCAAGGCGGCGAACCGATGGCACGCGCGGCAGTTGAGCAAGTGCCCGCAATGCGGCAGCACGGTTCCGTCGCACACCGCATGTCCGAGCTGCGGATATTACAAATCGCGGCAGGTCCTGACGGTCGAGGGCAAATAATGTGGGAGGGGCCTCTGCGCCCCGACGGCACAACCCAAACAGAATTCGCGGCGCTAAGGCCGCTCCCACATTTATTTTAATTTTGCAATCAGTGCTTAAAGTTCGCAAAATTCTCCTGCGATGAGGATCGCCTTGGATGCTATGGGCGGCGATTTTGGGCCGCCAAATCTCGTGGCCGGAGCGGTAATGGCGCTGCGGGAGTATTCCCACATTAACAAGCTCTATCTGGTTGGTGACTCGCAACAAATCGAAGCGGAGCTCAAGAAGCACGGTTGCAACGATGGGCGGATTGAAATCTTCCATTCCACGCAAGTGGTAGATATGAGCGATCGCGCCGTGGAAGCGGTCCGGCGAAAAAAGGATTCGTCCATCAGCCGCGCGGTCGATCTGGTGAAGCATGACAAGGCGGACGCAGTGGTCAGCGCCGGCCACACCGGTGCGGCCGTCGCAGCGAGCGCGATCAAGTTACGCACGTTGCCCGGAGTCGATCGCCCCGGCATTGCCGCAGTACTGCCCACGGAAACAAACGTATTTGTCCTGATCGACGCAGGGGCAAACATCGATGCGCGTCCCGAGCATCTTGCTCAATATGCGTTCATGGGCACGGTTTATTCGCGACATGTTCTTGGCTACAAGAGTCCGACGGTCGGGCTAGTATCGCTCGGCGAGGAAGACGTCAAAGGCAATGAGATGACCAAGGAGGTTTTTAAGATGCTCAAGGCCAGCTCGCTGAACTTTGTTGGCAACATCGAAGGCCGTCATCTTTTCGAGGACCCAGTGGAGGTGGTGGTTTGCGACGGTTTCGTCGGCAATGTGATTTTGAAAACGTGCGAATCGATCTCAGTGGCCATTTTCACGTGGCTCAAACACGAGCTGATGCGCACGCCGATGCGAAAAGTGGGCGCCTTGCTCGCGCGGGATGCGTTTAACACGATCAGGGGAAAAACTAATTACGAGGAGTACGGCGGCAGCCCGCTTCTCGGTGTCGACGGTATTTGCATCATTGCGCACGGCGCGAGCACGCCGTTGGCGGTCAAAAACGCATTGCGGGTCGCGGCGGAGTCGATTGAACAACAGGTGAACCCGCATATCGTCGAGGAGATTCGCCGTTATCATGAAGCAACAGCCTCGCTCGAGCCCGCGCTCCGGTAAAACCCACCGGACAGTCTCGATTATCGGTACAGGCAGTTACGTGCCGGAGAAAATTCTGACCAACGACGACCTGTCGCGCATGGTCGATACGAGCGACGAATGGATTACGACTCGGACCGGAATCAAAGAACGCCGAGTCGCTGCGAAAGATGAACATACCAGCGACATGGCAGCGAAAGCGGCGCTCCAGGCCATCGCGCAGGCCGGAATCTCGCCCGCGGAAATCGATATGATTCTCGTGGCCACGGCTACGCCCGATATGTTGTTTCCAGCGACCGCCTGTTTCGTGCAAAAGAAGATCGGCGCGACCAATGCGATTTGTCTCGATATCTCGGCCGCCTGCGCCGGTTTTCTTTTTGGCTTGGAAATCGCCCAGCAGTTTATCACTTCGCATACGCACGATACCGTGCTCGTCATCGGCGCCGACAAATTGACCTCCATCACCAATTGGACGGATCGAAACACCTGCGTCCTCTTCGGCGACGGGGCCGGCGCCGCCATCTTGCGGCATCGCGGCAGCGCACACGGCGTCATCAGCACCCATATCGGCAGTGACGGACGGTTCACCGATATCCTATTTATGCCCGGCGGCGGCTCGCGTTGCCCGATCACGCGCGAAAATGCTCATCTTAATCTCGCCACCATCCACATGACCGGTAAGGAAGTTTACAAACAGGCTGTCACCGCCATGCTGCGCGCCGCGAAAAAAGCTCTCGAACAGGCCGGGCTTACGATCAACGACATCGCCTGCGTTATCCCCCATCAGGCGAACTTGCGGATTATCGAAGCAATTGCCGATCGCCTCGGTATCCCGGTCGAAAGATTCTATGTGAATCTCGATCGCTACGGAAATACCTCGGCCGCGGCCGTGGCCATCGCGCTCGATGAAGCCAATCGCACCGGACGCATCAAGGCAGGCGATTACATTTTAATGGTGGTATTCGGGGGCGGACTCACTTGGGCGAGCACCGTGATTGAATGGTGAACCGGAAGTTGAGAGTTATTAGTTGAGAGTTGATAGCCAGAAACTGCGGATGTTCGTCACGTGAACTCTCAACACTCAACTCTCAACTATCAACTAATCGAGACTCACGCCCACCTCGCCTATCCGGACTTCGCGAGCGATTTCGACGACGTCTTGCGTCGCGCGACTTCATTATGGAACGCCGCCTAAGTGCCATCCTCGCGGCCGACATCGTGGGCTATAGCCGGATGATGGGTATTGACGAAGCCGGAACACTCGCCGCGGTAAAAGCGATTCGGAATGACTTGATCGAGCTCAAAATCGCCGAGCATAAAGGGCGCATCGTAAAGCTAATGGGCGACGGTATCCTCGCAGAGTTTCCCAGCGTCGTTAGCGCGGTTTCGTGCGCGGTTGAGGTTCAGCGCGGCGTGCGCGAACGGAACGTGGATACGCCGCCAGAGCGCTGTATCCAGTTTCGAATTGGTGTTAACCTTGGCGACATCATCGTCGAAGGCGACGACATTCACGGTGACGGCGTGAATATAGCCGCGCGGCTGCAAAACATCGCCCGGCCGGGCGGCATCGCGATCTCGCACTCTGTCCGTGATCACGTCGGGAATCGGCTGAACCTAACGTTTGAGGATCTGGGCGAGCAGACCCTGAAAAATATCGACCGGCCGACCCGTGTCTACAACGTTGCTTTGGAAGATTCATCGGCAGGCAGTACCAAACGCCAGATGTCCTCCAGACCTGGTCGAGATGAACGTCCATCAATAGCCGTCTTGCCGTTCAACAATATGAGTGGCGACCCAGAGCAGGAATATTTCAGCGATGGTATCACCGAAGATATCATCACCGACCTGTCAAAGATTTCCGGGCTCTTTGTTGTCGCGCGCCACACTGCTTTTACCTACAAAGGCAAACCGGTAAAGGTGCAGCAGGTAGGGCAGGAGTTGGGAGTTGCTTTCATTCTCGAAGGCAGCGTTCGGAAAGCGGGCGCGCGAGTGCGGGTGACGGGACAACTTGTTAGCAGCAAAGACGGCGGGCATGTTTGGGCGGAGCGCTTCGACCGCGACTTAACCGACATCTTCGACATCCAGGACGAGATTACCCATGCCATCGTGGATCAACTCAAAATCAAGCTGCTCCCACAGGAAAAGAAATCGATCAGCCAAGCGCCGACCGATAACGTAGAGGCCTACACTTATTACCTGCGCGGACGCGATTTTTTCTACCGGCACTCCAAGCGTTACTTCGAGCTCGCCCGCCGCATGTTCGCCAAAGCCGTCGAGCTCGATCCGAAATACGCTCGCGCTTATGCCGGCATGGCCGACTGCGATGCCTGGCTTTACCTAACCTACCAGGTCAATCTCTCGACCGAATGCATTCTCGAGCTTGCGGACAAAGCCCTCGCTTTGGACAACAATCTTGGCGAAGCTCATTCCTCGCGCGGAGCTGCTCTCACCGCTGCCCACAAATTCGCAGAAGCAAATGAAGAATTCGAACGCGCTCTCGCACTCGATCCGCAATCATTCGAGGCGCACTTCCTCTACGCCCGCAGCTCTATCCTAGAAGGACGGCTCGATCGCGCGGCGAAACTCCTCGAGCGCGGTGCCGAGATTCTGCCGGATAACTATCAACCGCCGTGCATGCTCATTCAGGTTTACCGATCGCTCGGTCAATTGGAAAAAGGCCGGCAGGCGGCGGCGAAAGCGATTCCGCTGGCTGAGCGTGAGCTCGTTATGCATCCGGAGGATCCTCGGCCCGCCCATTTCGGAGCTGCAGCGTTGATCGAGCTGGGCGAGTACGATCGCGCGCGTGAATGGATCCGTCGCGCCATCGCGATCGATCCGGATGATACCAGCACGCTTTATAACTGTGCCTGCGCTTACGCGAAGCTGGGGGACCACGATGCCGCGCTTGACCTGCTGGAGCGGGTTTTGAAACAGGGCTCACGCAGTTACAAAGATTGGATCGCTCACGACTCCGACATGGATCCATTGCGTAGTCATCCGCGGTTTCAGAAACTTCTAAAGCCCGGCGCCGAAGACAAATGATGTTAGTCGAAACTCACGCCCACCTCGATTATCCCGATTTTGCGCCGGACTTCGACGACGTGTTGCGGCGCGCGAATGAGGCTGGTGTCACCCGCATCATTACGATCGGCACTTCCGTGGAAAGCAGCCGGCGCGCTGTCGATCTTGCCGAAAAATATCCGAACATTTTCGCCGTCATCGGCGTTCATCCAACGTATGTCGAGGAATCCGGTGAAGATGTGATTACGCCATTGCGCGAGTTGGCCAAGAATCCACGTGTTGTTGCGATCGGCGAGACGGGTTTGGACTATCATTATTTGCCTAGTCTTGAACTCGAGAAAGAACGAGATCCGGGTGTTTTTCCCCATCAAAACGTATCCCAAGCTGTTGCCAAAGCGCTTCAGTATTCGACCCAAAAGGATGTCGAGGTAGTCATTCATGACGGCGCCTACAAATCGAAACAGGCGAGCCTCTTTGAACAACAACTTGATCTTGCGGTCGAACTCGGACTCAATGTTGTCATCCATCAGCGCGACGCCTGGGAGGACACGCTCGAGATCATGAAGCGTTATACCGGCAAGTTGCGTGGCGTGTTTCATTGCTTTGGTGGCCCGCTCGAAGACGCCAATGAAGCCATCGATCTCGATCATCTCGTTTCGTTCACCGGCATCGTCACGTTTAAGAACGGCACGGCCGTTCGCGATGTCGCGGCACAACTTCCCCTTTTTAAGTTCATGGTGGAAACAGATTGCCCTTATCTCGCGCCGGTTCCGTTTCGTGGAAAACGCTGCGAGCCCGCGTACACGCGCATCGTCGCCGAAACGATCGCGGTCGCGCGCGGCATTTCGCTGAAGGACGTTGCCGAAATGACAACCCAAACCGCCGAAGAATTTTTCAGGTTCAAGCGATGAGAATGCAGCGCCAAGGTGGATCGAGCAGTCCCTTACTCGATGCTAAAAATAATGCGCCTTCGGCGCCTAACATAACATCGCCCGCGGAGCGGCCGATCCACCTCCGTTTTATCTTTGTCGCGCTTGCGCTTTTTCTCAGCTCTTGCGCTGCGCCCGATACGCAACATCACATTGTCATCAGCGCCCGCGAACAGAAACTCGCCCTGCTCGACCAGGGAAATCTGATGGCGATCTATCCGATCTCGACCTCGAAGTTCGGTCTGGGCGACCGGCTCGGCAGTTGTTTCACGCCACTTGGAGAGCTTGAGGTCGCACAAAAGGTCGGCGACGGCGCGCCAATTGGGGCGGTGTTCAAGGATCGCAGGCGCACGGGCGAAGTAATTCCGGTCGACGCGCCAGGTCGCGATCCGATTGTGACGCGCATTCTCTGGCTGAAAGGACGCGAGCCGCAAAACGGGAACGCATTCGCGCGCACCATTTATATTCACGGCACGCCGGAAGAGCGAAACATCGGAAGGCCGGCGAGCTACGGCTGCATCCGCATGCGTTCGAGCGACATCGTTCAGCTTTACGAGATCGTCGGCCGCGGCGCGCAGGTGTCGATTGTCGATCTCCCGCTCGCTGCGGCTGTATCGGCCTTGAATCCCGCCAGCCAAATGGCGGCGGGAAACTCTGGAGACGCCGGAGGGGTTACCTCCGCGACGTCGCATTAGGCTGTAGCCGCCCCGCTCTGTCGGGGCGCATCGGGGCGCACGGCGACAGAGCGCCGTGGCTACAACTACGGCAACTTGCCGAGATGTCTTCGCGGTGTCTCGCGCGAAAGCAATTCCATGTCCGCGTCCACCATGATGCGGACTAATTCTGGAAAACGCACCTTCGGCTCCCAGCCCAGGACCTTTTTCGCCTTGGAAGCGTCGCCAATCAGGAGATCGACTTCCGCTGGACGTTCGTAGCGCGGATCATGGTTCACGTACTTTTTCCAATCAAGATCGACATGCGAAAACGCGGCTTCGGCGAATTCGCGCACGGTGTGTGTTTCGTTCGTCGCCAAAACAAAATCGTCGCCCTTGTCCTGCTGCAAGATCCGCCACATCCCCTCGACGTACTCGGGCGCATAACCCCAGTCGCGTTTGGCATCCAGATTCCCCAGGAAGAGCTCGCTTTGCAGATCATGTTTAATTGCGGCGACTGCGCGCGAAATTTTCCGCGTCACAAAAGTTTCACCGCGACGCGGACTTTCGTGATTGAAAAGAATACCATTGCTCGCATTGAGTCCGTAACTCTCGCGGTAATTCACCGTCGCCCAATAGGCGAATACTTTGGCCACGCCATAGGGACTGCGCGGCCAGAACGACGTCTTTTCGGTTTGCGGAACTTGCTGTGCCTTGCCAAACATCTCGCTGCTGGAGGCCTGATAAAAACGCGAGCGCAATCCGACTTCGCGGATCGCTTCCAGAATGCGGATCGTTCCGACACCGGTGACATCGGACGTGTATTCGGGAATATCGAAGCTGACGCGAACGTGGCTTTGCGCGGCGAGATGATAAATTTCGTCCGGTTTCAAATCGTAAAGGAGTTTCACCAGGTTCACCGAGTCGCTCAGATCGCCATAGTGCAGAAACATGCGCACACCGTTGATGTGGGGATCGGCATAAAGATGATCGATGCGCGCGGTGTTGAAGGTGCTGGCGCGCCGAATGATGCCGTGCACTTCGTAACCCTTCTCGAGCAAGAGATCGGCCAGATAACTTCCATCCTGGCCGGTGATACCGGTAATCAGCGCCTTTTTCATGATCGGCGTGTGGGTCTAAAGCAAACAGCGTGCACGGCAACGATGGTAGGGCGTTTCTGCCTGCCACGCCATAGCAGTGCGACGGCGGGTGAAACGCCACAACGCTCAACGTTCAACGCCCAACGTTCAACTCTCAACTAAAGCAAGTTCGTCGGCGGCCGAACGAAGCGTTCTCTCCACTATCAGCTAATCTTCCGGCGGTGTGACCATTAATCGCGCCAGAACCGTGCGCTGCGCCGCGATCAAATCAGCGATACCTTTGCGGCCAAGCACCAGCATCTCATCGAGCTGCGCTTGCGAGAATGTCGATTCCTCACCCGAGCCTTGCACTTCAACGAACTCACTGTCCTCGGTCGCGACGAGATTGAAATCGACCGTCACGGCTTTGTCCTCCTCGTAGTTAAGATCGACAATCGCATTTCCAGCGAGAATGCCGGCGCTGACAGCGGCGACGAGTTTGCGAATCGGCGGAGCGTCGAGCTTTTTGTCTTTGGCAAGTTTTCGACACGCAATGGCGACGGCAAGACTCGCGCCGGTAATCGCGGCCGTGCGCGTTCCGCCATCGGCTTGCAGCACATCGCAGTCCACCCACATCGTGCGCGGCCCAAGTTTTTCAAGATCGACAACGGCGCGCAACGATCGGCCGATGAGTCGCTGAATTTCAGTGCTGCGACCATCGAGCCGCCCTTTCATGATGTCGCGCGGCTTCCGCGTTGTCGTCGAGTAAGGCAACATCGAATACTCGGCGGTGAGCCAGCCGCCGGTAACGCTTTGCTCTTTCATCCAGCGCGGAATGATTTCCTCGATCATCACGCCGCAAATCACGCGCGTATTCCCCATCGATACCAAAACCGAGCCGCTGGCGTGCGGCGCGATGCCGAGCTCAAATGTAATCGGGCGGATCTGATCGGGTGCGCGGCCGTCGCTGCGTTGCATCCCGCGAACGTAACAATTAATCCACAGATTACACAGATTTTCGCAGATTCAGAAAAGGCTCCCAAAAATCTGTGGATAAATTCTTATCCGTTTACGACTCGCTAATCAGCCGTCCCGAATCATTTAGCGAAGGGAAAAGAAATTCCAAAAAAGTTTCGGATGACGGTTGACGGATCAATCGATCTTGTTAATTTATATGTCCCGCAAAACGCGGGCCCCGAATTCGTTCGGGGTGGTTCTACGTACATTTGGGACTGCAAATTGGACTCAATTTTGTCCCGGCTGATTAATCCCGCTGCGGCGGGACCCAAATTATCCGGGGGCGAGATTGAGTTTTTTTTGCCCTGAAATGTGCGCCGAGCTGGTTCTTTGACATCTACATACAGGGTAGTAAGAAAGTACAACTTTAAGAGCTGAGTCTGAAATAAAAGCGGCTGGAGGTTAAGATCTTCAGCCGGAGAGTTTCAGTTATCATAAGAATCTCTCCCAGCTACTTCTAGGGCTGAATGGCTACCGGAAACTTCACGATCGCGAGATGATTTCGAGGTTTATCGGGGCTGTGACAGCTTTGGAAGTAGCTGGGGGAACAGATTGATCAAGCTACAAAGAGCGCATCATGGATGCCTTGGTGCCAATAGGCGATGAAGGACGTGGTAAGCTGCGATAAGTCACGGATAGCGGCAAACACGCTTTGACCCGTGAATGTCCGAATGGGATAACCT
>WNFR01009866.1_pt1 | contig 10501 bp, 6 predicted proteins | sample 5400221 | NCBI WGS metagenome assembly WNFR01 (sample SAMN13153357, study PRJNA577476) | soil metagenome | isolation source: 40 cm soil under Madrone tree | place: USA:California | collected 2016-06-14 | reverse complement strand
GGAATCTGCCACCAGGCGTGCCTGTCGCAGCAAATCTTCCATGCGCGGACTGCGAGTAATGATTCCGGAGCGCCATTCGCCAGTCGTTTGCGAAGCTGGCTCCGACTCGCCGCCGCTCAGACGCACGGCAGCAGCGACCTTCTGCAGGAGCTCCTGGCTGTCGAAAGGCTTGGTCAGAAAACCGAACACTCCGCGCTGTGTCGCGAACACCGCCTCGGGAATCGTGCCGTGCGCGGTCAGGATGATCACCGGCAATGCCGGATGTTGGCGATGAATGGCATCGAACAGCGCGAGGCCGTCGATGCCCGGCATCTTGAGATCGGTTATCACCGCCTCCGGACGCGCGACCGCCAGCGCGGCGAGCGCAGTCTCGCCGCTGTCTGCGGTGCGCACTCGATAGCCCGCGGATGTAAGGCGCAAACTAATCAGCTTCAGCAGATCCGGATCGTCGTCGACCAACAACACGTCGCCGGAATGGGGCATATTGATCTTCATCTTCCTGTACCTCCACCACCGCCGCCGCCGCCAGCGCCGCCTGCATTGCGATTGCGTTCGAGCAGCAGACTACGTTCAACCGCGCGTAGTTGATCCAGTTTCTCCTGCGCCGCGGCGCTTTTCCTTCGTTCCTCGCCCGTCGCGCGCATCCGTTCCGCAATTTGCGCCAGCAGCACCGCGGCGAGCTGTTTCACAGGTGACACCCCCGGGGTTTTGCCGCTGACGCTTTCCAGGAGAGCGATCGCGCGCGCATCGTCAGGCGGTCCGGCGCCAGGCAGCGTTAGCAACACTGCGGCACGAATCCGGTTCGGCTCGGTCCGGGCCCGATTGAGCGCTTGCATCGCTGCCACGAGCTCGCGCCGCAGCTCCTCGTTTGATTCACCGGTGTAACGCTGGAGATCGAAGAGAAGCGCGAGCGTCTGTTGCTCCTCCTCGTTGACCGGCGCGGGCGATGGCGGCGACGGCTCGACCCCGACAGGCGTCGCGGGCACCGGCAGCACGGGCTGGGGCGCCGGTGGGGAAGGAGCGGCGCTGGGCGCCGCCGTTTGCGCAATCCGGATCGCACGCAATGGCTCCGCGTCCAAGGGCGCCATTGTCGAGGCACAAGCGAGCAGCATCGCGAGCACGACATCGGCGCGGTTCAAACAAGGCCTGCCCACGCGCACGGTTACGCTTCGCCTTCGAGGGTGACGGTGCTGCTTGAGGTTCTCGCGGGCCCAGGCCCGAAACCGGCCGCGAGCGGCAACCACAGACGAAAGCGCGCGCCTCGCGCGCCATCGGCCCGATCGAGCACTTCGATTCTGCCGCCGTGCGCGAGCGCGTATTCGCGCGCGATAGCCAGACCCAGACCCGATCCTTTGATTCTGCCCCCCGGCGCAATCTTGCCCTGATAGAACGACTCGAATATCCGCGGCCGCTCGTCCGGATCAATGCCCGGACCCTCGTCGATGACATCGAGCACCGCAAAATCGCCTTCAATCGCAAGGTCGAGCTTGATCGGCGACGAGCGCGGCGCGTATTTGATGGCGTTCGACAGCAGATTGTCGATGATGGCCCGGATTTTCTCGCCATCGCCGACGACGATCGCCGGCGAAAGCGTCGCCTCGAAAGTGAGCAGTCGCGCGAAGGCGGCGAGCTTGTGCTCGCGCATCACTCGCCGCAGCACGTCGGTCAATGCAACCGGACCCAGCGTCTGCGGCTCCATGCTGCGCGTCTGATGATAGGTCAGCAGATCTTCTATCAGCTTTTGCAGCGACAAGGTGTTTTCGCGCACGATACGCACGATCTCCTGTTGCTCCGACGAAAGTTCGCCTCCGACCCGGTCGCGCAGCAGCTCGGCGCCTTCGCGGACCGCGGTCAGCGGCGTTTTGAGCTCGTGTGAAACGTGGCGCAAAAAACGATTCTGCTGCTCCTCGAGCTCGCGCAGCCGCGAACGCAGCCACTCGAGCCGCTGCCCGAGATAGCGCATGTCCTGCGGGCCATTGACCTCGATCGCATGAGTAAAATCCGCGCTTCCCATTTGCCGGATCGCCTGATCGAGCTGGCGGATCGGCCGCGCAATCAACACCGCAAACAGGATGGCGAGCGCCAGCGCGATCAACCCCGCGGCAAGCGCAAGGTAGCCCCATCGCTTGCTTCCTTCGGCCGCCGTTTCCTGAATGTGCTCGATCTCGCGCTCGGTCAGCCGCGTGGTCGCGGTCACCATCGCCTGCGCGCCCTCGGCAATGTTGGCGTAACCTTCGGCCAGCGTCGTCGTGGCATTGGGTGGCCGATGCGGGGCCTTCAGCAACGTGAACAGACGGCTTTCGCTATCGGTGAGTCTCTCGAGCTGCTCCAGTTGCGTGCGGTCGAGCGGCAACTGCGAGAGCTGCTCCGAGGTCTGCCGAAAATCGAGCCGCAGGCGCGCGTAGTCGTCGATCAGTTGTGGATCGTCGAGAATCAGATGCTGACGCACCAAGCGTTCGAGCGTTGTCGCCTGTTCGTAGAGCTGCCTGCTGGCGTGGCCGGCTTGCGCCGCCTGCAATACCGCTTGCTGGCTCTGCGTTCCCAGACGATCGAGGCTGACGATCAACTCGACCAGCGCGTAGAGCAGGGGCAGGCTGACCAGCAGAAAGCCGAGCAGGATGAACTTGAGGAATGAACGCGGGTAGTACACGAAAGGCGGGGGTCAGCAGCGGCCCGCTATAATCGAGTTGGACGGCGCGAGAGGGCGCCACAACCTGCGAGTCACGCGTGCACGATACACCAGCCCCCGCCGCATCGCCAAGCTCGGCCACCAGCGGGCGACGGGTGGCGCTGATCGCAGCGGTGGCGAGAAACAGCGTCATCGGTGCCCGTAACAGCCTGCCGTGGCACCTGCCGGAAGACCTGAAACATTTTCGGACGCTTACTTCGGGCCACACGGTGATCATGGGTCGCAAGACCTGGGAGTCGATCGGCAAACCGTTGCCGAATCGACAGAACATCGTCGTGAGCCGCCAGGCCGGACTTTTGATCGATGGCGCGTCGGTGGCCCATTCGCTCCAAGAAGCGCTGTCGCTTGCGGTCCGGGAGGATCCAGTATTCGTGATCGGCGGCGAAGCGCTCTACCGTTCGGCGATGCCCCTCGCCGCCCTTTTGTATCTTACCGAGATCGAGCGCGACTTTCACGGTGACGCCAGATTTCCGGCCTTCGAGCCCGCGGCATGGCGCGAGGTCGCGCGCGAAGTGCGTGAGCCGACGAGCGACGCCGGTTTCGCGTACCATTTCGCCACTTATGCCCGCGTGCACGATTGAGCGGCCGCCGCTGATCGCACGTTAAGCATCCAGAGACCCGGGAGAGTCGCATGTCCGAAGATCATTTTCACGTCCATGGCCCGCACGAGCATGAGGCCGAGCACCGCGCACTGCACGATCCCTTCGCCGGGCGGGTTGCCGTCATGACGGCGATCTTCGCCACCATCGGTGCGCTGTTCGGATATATGGGTGGTGCGACGCAAAACGATGCGCTGCTTTTCAAGAACGAAGCGGCGATTCGAAGGACCGAAGCGTCCGACCAGTGGAATTTCTATCAGGCGAAGAGCAGCAAGCAGAACCTCGCCGAACTGGGAGCGACAGTAACCACCGGCGACCAGCAGGCGAGATACCTCAAGGAAGTCGATCGCTACAAGAGCGAAAAGGAAGCGATCATGCCCGAGGCCAGGAAGCTGGAAGAGCAATCGAAGGCAGCCGAGCTGCAGAGCGAGGCGTCGATGCATGTGCATCACCGCTGGGCGCAGGCGACGACACTGATCCAGATCGCGATCGCGCTAGCGGCGATTACCATCCTCACGCGCAACAAGGGCTTACAGGCCGTCGCTTATGTCACTGCCGGCGGCGCGATCATCATCGGTGCGCTGGCATTCGCTCATATTTAGTGCTTCAGCCCAGGCTTCGCAGCTCGCGCAGAGCAACCGAAAGCATCGCGGCGTCGATCGGCGCGGCGGTTCGCAATTCTCCCAACAACTTCGCGGCGCGCTCGATACCGCGCCGATTGCGATCCTGCCAGGCGGCGATCAGCCCGGACGGCGCGGTAATGTCGCCGCCGCCGGCAATCACTTCGCCGGTAATCGTTCTCTGGAGGCCGGAGAGGTCGTCGAGCATCGCGCCTTTGGCAAGCATCTGCCAGTGCGCCTGGCCAGGCAAAGCGACGATCATCTCCCGCAGCCAGGCCAAACCGAGGCGTGTTGCGAGATCGAAGTAGAGCTCGGCCACGATCTCGACCGGACGTTGCCTGCTGTCGGCCACTTCGACGATATCGAGCGTCGCGTAAAGGGTGTCGAACGTGACCACGCGCTCCGCCAAGTCGCGCGATACGCCTTGCGCAACATAATGCGCTATCGCCGCTTCGATGCGCGCACGGTCCGCTTCGTCGAGAAGCTCTCGCAAACGCGTCGCCAATGCGTCGACACGCGCCGCGAAATGGGTGATGGTCGCAGCCATGTCCTCGCTCAATCTGCGCGAGCGCAGAAACCAGGTCGTGCCGCGATCGATCAATCGAGCGGTATCGATCAGCATTGCCGACTGCACTGCGTCGTCCACCTTGTTGTCGAGAGCCTCGATCTGCTGCCAAAGGGTGACGAACCCGAAGATCTCGCGATTGAGCAGGTAGGCACGGACGATCTCGTGCGGTTTGCCGCCGGTCGTCTCCAGCAGTCGATGGACAAATGTGCTGCCGACGCGGTTGATCATGCTATTGGTCACGTGCGTAGCGATGATCTCGCGCTTGAGCGGGTGGCGCGCCATGTACGCCGCGTAGCGCTCGCGCAGCGGCTTCGGGAAATAGCGTGCCAGCGCGGTCTCGACCCACGGGTCGTCGGGGAGCGTCGACGCCAGCAGCTCATCGTAGAGCCAGATCTTGCTGTACGCGAGCATGACGGCGCGCTCTGGGCTGGTGAGCCCGATGCCGTTGGAGCGCCGTTCGGCAATCTCTTCGTCGGACGGCAGAAACTCCAGCTCACGATTCAGCCTGTCGCCTTTCTCGAGGTACTGAATGAATCGTTGCTGGGCGTCGAGTAGCTGCGGCGCGATGCGGCCGGTGACCGACAAGGCCTGCGTCTGGAAATAGTTGTCGCGCAGGACGAGCGCGGCAACGTCATCGGTCATTTCGGCAAGCAGCGTATTGCGCTGCTTCTCGGTCAGCTCGCCCTCGGTGATGGCGAGTCCGAGCAGGATCTTGATGTTGACTTCGTGATCGGAGGTGTCCACACCAGCCGAGTTGTCGATTGCATCGGTATTGATGCGGCCACCCGCCAGGGCGTACTCGATACGTCCGAGCTGCGTGCAGCCGAGGTTGCCGCCCTCGGCGAACACCTTGCACTTGAGCTCCCGCCCGTTGACGCGCAGCGCGTCGTTGGCGCGGTCACCGACATCAGCGTGCGACTCGCTTTGCGCCTTCACGTAGGTTCCGATGCCTCCGTTGTAGAGAAGATCCACCGGTGTCTTGAGGATCGCGTTCACCAGCTCGATCGGCGCCAGAGCGTCGACTGCGATTCCCAGCGCCGCTTTCACCTGCGGCGTGATTGCGATCGACTTGGCGCTGCGCGGATAAATGCCGCCGCCGGCGGAGATGAGCTTGGCGTTGTAATCGGCCCACGAGGATCGCGGCAGCGTGAACATTCGCGCGCGCTCATCGAAGCTCGCCTCCGTGTCCGGATCGGGATCGAGGAAGATGTGGCGGTGATCGAACGCGGCGACCAGCTTGATATGCCGCGACAGCAACATTCCGTTGCCAAAGACATCGCCCGACATATCGCCGATCCCTGCAACCGTGAAATCGGTCGTCTGGGTATCGATGCCCATCTCGCGGAAGTGACGCTTGACCGACTCCCACGCGCCGCGCGCGGTGATGCCCATCACCTTGTGGTCATAGCCAGCCGACCCGCCCGAGGCGAATGCGTCGCCGAGCCAGAAGCCATACTCCTTGCTGATGCCGTTGGCGTAGTCCGAGAACGTCGCCGTGCCCTTGTCGGCAGCGACCACGAGGTACGGGTCGTCGGGGTCGTGTCGCTTGACCCGGGGTGGCGGCACGATCCTTTCGCCGACGCGGTTGTCGGTGATGTCGAGCAGGCCGCGCAAATAGTCCTGGTAGCAGGCGACACCTTCCTTCAGGTAGCCCTCGCGGTCGGAGGAAGGCGGCGCGCGCTTGAGCACGAAACCGCCCTTCGATCCGACCGGAACGATGACCGTGTTCTTGACCATCTGCGCCTTGACCAGCCCCAGAACCTCGGTCCGGAAATCTTCCGGCCGGTCCGACCAGCGCAATCCGCCGCGCGCCACTTTTCCGCCGCGCAGGTGCACGCCTTCGAAGCGCGGCGAGTACACAAAAATCTCGAACATCGGCTTCGGCTCTGGAAGACCGGGCACTTTGGAAGGATCGAACTTGAATGACACGAAGCTCTTGCGCCGGCCGGCCGCATCGCGAAGCCAGAAGTTGGTGCGCGTCGTCGCCAGTATCATGGCGAGGTACTGCCGCAGCACCCTATCCTCGGATAGATTCTGGACCTGCTCGAGCGCAGCCTCGATCTCGCGCACCTTGTCCGCAGTCTTGGCGCCCGCGCCAGCGGTACCGTCAGGATCAAACCTGATCTTGAACAGCTCGACCAGAGCGCGCGCGACGTCCGCATGCGCCGCCAGCGTCGCCTCGATGAACGCCTGCGACAATGGAAATCCGATCTGGCGCAGATATTTCGCGTACGAACGCAAGACCACGATCTCCTGCGCCGGCAAACGGGCCGCGAGCACCAGCCGGTTGAAATCGTCATTCTCGACTTCGCCGACGAAGACGCGCCCGAATGCCTCCTCGAATATCGAATGCAGCGCATCGATCTCGACCTCGGTGTCGGCAATCCCGGATTGCATTCCCAGATCGTGCATCCAGATCGGCGGCGAGCTTTCCGGCGTCACGCGATACGGCCGCTCGTCGAGGACCTTCAGTCCCATGTGTTCCAGCATCGGCAGGCTGTCGGAGAGCGTCACCGGCTCGCCAAGACGGTAGAGCTTGAAGCGCAGCGTTCCGGGTGCCGCCTCGAGCGGCCGATAGAGAGACATGCCCAGCGGCTCGGCCTCTGAGAGTCTCGCTACCATTTGAATGTCGGGGACCGCGGCGCGCGCGGTGAAATCCTCGCGGTACGCTGCAGGAAAAGCAGCGCCGTATTGCCGCGCGAGATCGTTGCCACGGGCTTCCCCCACAGCCTCGATCAGCGCCTGTTTCAGATCGTCTGTCCAGCGCCGCGCGACGGTGGCGAGCCTCGCTTCGAGATCGCGGACATCGAAGCCCGGGATTTTTCCAGGTGTCGTGCGTACGGTGATCAGAATCCTGGCAAGCGCCGACTCCGACAGATGCACGTTGAATTCGGAGCTGCTTCCATGGAACGCCTGAGTGAGAATGGTCTGCCACTTCTGGCGCAGCTCGGTTGTGTAGTTCTCCCGCGGCGCGTAGATCAGGCACGACAGAAAGCGCTCGAAGGGATCGCGGCGCACGAACAGCCGGAAACGCTGCCGCTCGCCCAGATGCAGAATACCCGTCGCGGTACGCAGCAGATCGTCTTCCGTAATCTGGAACAGCTCGTCGCGTGGGTAGTTTTCAAGGATGTTGATCAGCGACTTGTCGGCGTGGCTTCCCGGTACCAGGCCCGCGCGCGCGACGACGTTGGCGGTCTTGCGACGCAGCAGAGGAATGTCCGATGGCTTGGCGTTGTAGGCGGTAGACGTGAACAATCCCAGAAACCGGTCTTCTCCGCAGACTTCTCCTTTGGCGTCGAAGCGCTTGATCGCGATGTAATCGAGATAGCCCGGCCGGTGCACCGTCGAGCGCGAAGTCGACTTGGTGACCACCAACAGCTCCGGCCGCCGTGCATAGGCCTTCACCTCGGGCGGCAGCGCCGCGAAGCTCGTCGCGACATCCTTGGTCTCGCCTTCGCGCAGGATACCCAGGCTCGAGCCGGCGACGATTTTCAACGCATCCTCGCCGTTCTGCACCACCAACTCGTGGCCGCGATAGCCAAGAAACGTGAAGTGATTGTCCGCGAGCCAGGCGAGAAACGCCCGGCCTTCCGCCAGCTCGTCCGCGGGCAGCGGCGGAGGCCGCTTGTCGGTATCGGCGAGAATCGCCAGCAGGCGATCGCGCATCGCCTTCCAATCGGCAACCGCCATGCGTACATCGTCGAGCACGCGCGCCAGGTCGGCCGCAAGTGCGTCAAGGCGCGCGGGCTCGATGATGCGGTCGACCTCGACGCGAATGAACGACTCGTGGCGCGCGTCCTTGTCATCGTCTGCGGCAAGATCGACGAGTGTGCCGTCGGCGCTGCGTTTGACCGCGATGATCGGGTGCATGATCAGGTGCAGCGTTAAGCCGTGCCGGTTGACTTCCATCGTCACCGAATCGACGAGGAACGGCATATCGTCGTTGACGATCTCGATGATCGTGTGCGTCGACTGCCAGCCATGTTCCTCGAGCGACGGGTTGGACACGCGAAGACGCGCGCTCCCGGGGTCGCGCTTGCGCGCGAAATTCCAGTGCGACAGCGCCGCGCCGTACAAGTCCGCGGGCTGCCGCTCGGCGAGATCCTCCGGGTCGAGCTGGCTGAAATATCGCTGAACAAAACGTTCGAGCAAACTGCGCATATCGGGCGCAACTTTGGCTCGGACAAGCCTCAGGACTTCATCGAGACCTTGCACACGGATATCTTGGTCGTTTGCCATCGTGTAGTTCCGTTTCGGTGGCGAGTCACCTGGGCGATAGTTCGGTACGGATTCATTTTACTTCACCAGGTACCAGAGGGGGTCGAACCCTGTGTTTCTCCGGGCTACGCTCGGTAGATTGCCGGTGGCTCACACCCTTACCACCAGTGTAATCACTTTCGGTGTGGTCGGTCAGCCGTCGCTGATGTTGCGATCAAGCGAAGCTGACAGTTGCCGTATGCTGAACACATGACTTATCGGCGCGCGGTTACCGCCGTAGCGAGGACCTGCGATGAAGCCGTTCGCGATCTGGTTGACGACAAGGGAAAGCTGCGGACGCTGAACTAGCGAGGTGTCTACACGCGGGCAACGGCAACATGCGTCGTGCGACACACTCACTCAACGGGACACTGGGAAGTCGCCCTGTCGACGCGATGAGGGAGATCAGGCCGGCGCACTTCCCGAGCGTGACGTTACCAACCGACGGCTCGATCCGTTCACCGGCGCGTCAATGTGAAGGTGCCGGCGCTGCCGCCTTGGGACCAGTTGCCCGATCCTGTGTTCAAACCAGTCATCGTGCCCGATCCGCTCGACACCGACGCTCTCTGCGCCACAGAGACCACCAGAAACAGTCGGAGTGTGTGTGAGTATCCACGTTCCAGGATAGAGAGCAGCGGGGTCAAAGCCAAAGATTTCGCGGGTGACTGTAAAGCTAAAGCCATTTACGGTGATGTTCGCACCCGTGGGCGTTAGAAAAGTAACGACCGCATTCCCGAATGGTACCGGCGTCGGCGCACGGTAGCTACCACCGAGTGGTTGCCCGTACGCGGTTTGGAACGCCGCTCCCGAGTACGCGTGGTCACTGGACATCGGACCACCCGAGACAAACCAGATTGGATTACCGGCAGCATCGTATAAGAAGCCGGCCATGAACAAGGTCCTGCCCTGTATCTCGATATTGAATCCCCGGCCAGACTCGGCTTGGTCGAAGTACCAGCCACCTTCGGGAACAGCAGCCGTCACCGACAGCGGGAACGTTGCGAGTAATAGTGCGAATATCAGATGTTTCACTTGGCGGTTCCTTTGTAGAGAGTTCGGTGTTTATCCTCGATGCACGTCAGCGCCAACAACATGCCGTCGGTCTCTTGGCTTCTGATTAGGATTGCGGCGCGCCGCTGTCGTCGCTATGTGACGAGCAGGGTCAGCAGTTGGTAACTCAACGGCAGTACACCATCCTTAAGGCAGCTACTCGCAAGGGGTGTGCCAAAGGCAACAGGTGAATCGGAACACCGTCGAACTTGATGCTGGCGTACCGGCGAGCGTGTACACGTTGAATAGTTTTCCAGTGCGCTGGAAGCCTACGAAAACACCCGTGTCGAGCGCCGCTATTTCGCCTAGAATCGCAGTGACGAAGTACATGTTCCACGGAGGATAAACATCGCAATACTCGCGTGCACTATGAAGATTGAATGACAACGGCCCCAGATCGGGGCCGTTCGTTCTCGAGTTTGGTACCGGGAGGGGGAATCGAACCCCCACTCTGTTGCCAGAACTGGATTTTGAGTCCAGCGCGTCTACCAATTCCGCCATCCCGGCCATGGGGTTGAGGTATGTCGCGCAAAGCGCGAGAAGCCGCGCACGCTTCGACATTGCCCATGCGATGTAGAGACGGCATTATCGCGGAAAAGCTTCGCTCCTTCAAACGCAGCAGCCGCGACCCTCCGATGGCGAGTCGACAACCCTACCGCCTTTCCGATTTCAACTTCGTGCTACCGCAGGAACGAATTGCGCAGCGGCCCGCGCGAGA
>WNFR01008294.1_pt1 | contig 10502 bp, 10 predicted proteins | sample 5400221 | NCBI WGS metagenome assembly WNFR01 (sample SAMN13153357, study PRJNA577476) | soil metagenome | isolation source: 40 cm soil under Madrone tree | place: USA:California | collected 2016-06-14 | reverse complement strand
AAGGCACCGAGTGGCGCGAGCGGCGCGCACAGATGGTCGAACTCGCCCGCGCGCTCCTCACGCCGTGCGTCGCCCTGCGGGGGGACGCGGCGGCGCTCGCCACCGAGATGCTGCTCGCGTCCGTGCGCGCCGCGGTCTTGAACCAGCCCGATAGCGAAGATTCCGAGCACACAGCCGAAACCGTGGTCCGCATGTTTCTCCACGGTGCGGCGGCGGCATCCGTCAACGGCAAGGCATCGCGCCGCGGCAAGGGCGCCCCGCACGCGCGGGTCGCCGGAGCACGGACATGAGCGCGCGGCCGACGCTCGCGACGACGCTCGCCTCCATCGTCGCGTGTGCGACGCTCGCCACGAGCTGCGCCGATCACCCGACGACGGCGACCGAGACCGCGCCGGCGCAAGCGCCGATCGCCGTCGCCATCGCGTCGGTGACGTCGGCGACCGTCGAGCGCACCGCCGATCTCGTCGGCTCCTTCTTCGCCAACGAGGAGGTCACGGTCGCGAGTCAGATCGAGTCGCGCGTCGTCGGGCTCGGCGCCGACATGGGCGACCGCGTCGCGCAGGGCGACGTCCTCGTGCGCTTCGACGATGCCGATCTCCAGGCGCAGCTGCGCGAGGTCGAGGCGCGGCTCGTGCGCGCCCACGACGACGACGAGCGGGCGCGGTCGCTGCGCGCCTCGGGGGTGATGTCGCGCCAGGAGGCCGAGCGGATGTGGAGCGATGCCGCCGTACTGGAGGCGCAGCGCGACCTCTTGAAGGTGAAGCTCGACCGTACCGTCATCCGCGCGCCGCTCACGGGTGGCATCGCCGTGCGCTTCATCTCGGTCGGTGAGGTGGCGCAGATCGGCCGGCCGCTCTTCAAGATCATGCAAGATGATCCGCTCAAATTCCGGACGCCGATTCCGGAGCGCTTCGGCTCCTTCTTGCACGTCGGGCAGGAGGTGCGTCTCGGCGTCGCCGCGTACCCGGACCGGCGCTTCACCGGCAAGATCACGCGCATCAACCCCGCCGCCGAGGAGGCGAATCGCTCGATCGTCATCGAGGCGGAGGTACCGAACCCCGAGGGCCTGATGAAGCCGGGCTATTTCGGCTCCGGCGAGATCGTCTACGACTCGCGTGCGTCGGCGCTGGTCGTGCCCGACGCCGCGCTCACCACGTTCGCCGGGCTCACCAAGCTCTTCGTCGTGAAAGATGGGAAGGCCGAGGAGCGTGTCGTCCGCGCCGGCATGACCGTCGCCGGGCACCAGCGCGAGATCACCGACGGCGTCGCCGCGGGCGAAGACGTCGCGATGTCGAACCTCGACCGCCTGGAGAATGGCGCCGCCGTCACCGTCACGCGCGCGGAGCCCGTCGCGGCCGCGGACCGCCGCGGCGACGACGCCGCAGCGACGGTCGAACAATGAGCCTCGCCGATCTCTGCATTCGCCGGCCGGTCTTCGCGACCATGCTCAGCATGGCGCTCGTCGTGCTCGGCTTCTTCTCCTACGAGCAGCTCGGCCTCGATCTCTTCCCGAACGTCGACTTCCCGACCGTCACCATCACGACCACGCTCAAGGGCGCGAGCGTCGAGGAGATGGAGAGCGGCGTCACGAAGCCCATCGAGGAGATCGTCAATACGATCGAGGGTATCGACGAGCTGCGCTCGACGACGAAAGAGGGCGTCTCGACGATCATCATCCAGTTCCTCCTCGAGAAGAACAGCGCCGTCGCCGCGCAAGAAGTGCGTGACAAGGTCGCGACCGTCGTCTCGCGCCTCCCGGACGGCACGGAGCCGCCGATCATCGAGAAGTTCGACGTCGACGCGAGCCCGATCATGAGCGTCGTCGTCGCCGGGAATCGCAATCTCCGCGAGGTCACGGAGATCGCGAAGAAGCAGATCAAGGAGGTGATCGAGACCGTCTCGGGGGTCGGCGCGGTCATCATGGTCGGCGGCCGCGAGCGCGCGGTGAACGTCACCGTCGACCCCGACAAGATGTCGGCGTACCAGATCTCGATCCTGCAGGTACGCGACGCGCTCCGCCACCAGAACATCGAGCTGCCGGGCGGCCGCGTCGACGAGGGCAGCCGCGAGCTGGTGCTGCGGACGATGGGCCGCATGCCCGACGTCGAGGCCTTCGACGATCTCATCGTCGGCACGTACCAAGGCCGCCCGATCCGCATCCGCGACATCGGCGCCGTCGAGAACGGCACCGCCGAGCCGCGCGGCTTCGCCCGCTTGAACGCCGCCAATGCCGTGAGCCTCGTCGTCCGCAAGCAGAGCGGCACCAACGTCGTGAGCGTCGTCGATGCGGTGAAGGCGAAGCTCGCCGAGATCAAGCCCGGCCTCGCCGCCGACATCACCACGCAGGTCGTGACCGACCAGTCCCGCTTCATCAAGCGGACGATCGAGGAGGTGCAGCGGCACCTCATCCTCGGCGCGATCCTCGTCGCGTTGACGGTACTGCTCTTCATGCGCGACTGGCGCAGCACCTTGATCGCGTCGGTCGCGATCCCGACGTCGATCATCTCGACGTTCACGTTGATGCGCTACATGGGCTTCACGCTCAACAACATCACGATGCTCGGCCTCGTTCTCGCCGTCGGCATCGTGATCGACGACGCGGTCGTGATCCTCGAGAACATCTTCCGCCACGTCGAGGAGCGCGGCGAGACGCCGATGTCCGCCGCCGGCACGGCGACGCGCGAGATCTCGCTCGCGGTCATGGCGACGACGCTGTCGCTGATCGTGATCTTCCTGCCGATCGCCTTCATGGCCGGCATCATCGGCCGCTTCTTCCGCAGTTTCGGCGTCACCGTCGCGTTCGCGATCGCGGTGTCGCTCCTGGTCTCGTTCACGTTGACGCCGATGTTGTCCTCGCGGTTTCTCAGGCCGAAGAAGGCCGGGCAGTCCGCCAAGGAAGGGCGCTTCTACCGTCTGATCGACGCGGCGTACGGTGCGTCGCTGCGCTGGTCGCTGCGGCACCGCTGGGTGATCGTCGTGCTCGCGATCGCGACGACGCTCAGCACGGTGCCGCTGATGAAGATCGTCGGCACGACGTTCATCCCGCTCGACGACCAGAGCGAGTTCGAGGTGATCGTCCAGACGCCGGGCGGCTACACGCTCGAGCGCACCGACGCGCTCTTCCACGATCTCGAGGCGAAGTTCCGCAACCTGCGCGGCGTCACCGACGTGCTCTCGACGGTCGGCGACACGACCGGCAAGGCGCGCCCCGGCGAGGGCGACGTGACGAGCGGCTCGATCTATCTCCGTCTCGTCGATCTCGGCGCTCGCAGCTACAGCCAGTTCGACGTCATGGCCGACGCGCGGAAGATCCTCGCCACGCGCTACCCCGATCTGCGCGTCAGCGTGCAGGGCGTATCGGCGTTCCGCGGCGGCGGCACGCGCCAGAGCGAGGTCGAGTTCGACCTCCAAGGACCGAGCCTCGATAAGCTGACCGCGTACTCCGACCAGATCACCGAGCGCATGCACGCCGACACCGGGTTCGTCGACGTCGACACCACGCTCTCGGTGCGCAAGCCCGAGCTGCGCGCCGTCATCAACCGTGAGCGCGCCTCCGAGCTCGGCATCCAGGTCGAGGACATCGCGTCCACGCTCGGCCTCCTCGTCGGCGGCGAGCCGGTCTCGAAGTACAAGGAGGAAGACGAACAGTACGACGTGTGGCTGCGCGCGACGAAGGCGCAGCGCGACGACCCGACCGACGTGTACGCGCTCACCGTCTGGTCGCCGAAGGCGCAGCTGGTGAAGATCTACAGCCTCCTCAATCTCGACGAGGCGCGCGGGCCGGCGCAGATCGAGCGGCAGAACCGCCAGCGCAAAGTCGGCATCTTCGCCAACCTGAGCGGCATCCCGCTCGGCACCGCCGTGCAGCGTATCCAGGCGATCGCCAAAGACATGAAGCTACCGGCCGCGTACCACGTCACGTTCAGCGGCCGCGCCAAGGTGCTCGCCGAGACCGTGGCGAGCTTCTTCACCGCCTTCATCCTCAGCCTGATCTTCATGTACATGGTGCTGGCGGCGCAGTTCGAGAGCTTCCTCCACCCGATCACGATCATGCTCGCGCTGCCGCTCTCGGTACCCTTCGCGGTGCTGTCGCTGATCTTGCTGCACAACCCGCTCGACATCTACTCGATCTTCGGCCTGTTCATGCTCTTCGGCATCGTGAAGAAGAACGGCATCCTGCAAGTCGACTACACGAACACGCTGCGCGCCGGCGGCATGGAGCGCGACGCCGCGATCCTCGAGGCCAATCATGCCCGTCTGCGGCCGATCCTCATGACGACCGTGATGCTCGTCTTCGGCATGCTGCCGATGGCGCTTGGCAGCGGCCCCGGCGCCGCGTCGCGCGCGTCGATGGCGAAGGTCATCATCGGCGGTCAGACGCTCTGCCTCCTGCTGACGTTGCTCGTCACGCCGGTCGCGTACTCGCTCTTCGACGACCTCGGCCACTACGCGTTCGCGCGCCGCCTCGCCCGCCGGAGCGCCGCCGTCGGCGCGTGGGTGCGGTCGTGGCTACCGGCGACGAACGGCAACGGGCGCGTGCGCGGCACGCACTGAACGCCGCACCGCCCGTCGGCTACCAGCCTATGTCCGGTATTCCCGGCGTCAAACCGTCGCCGTGCACTATTCCGATACGGATATCTGAAATGCCGAGACGTATCCGTTCCGAATAAAGATTCTAGCGTTTAGTAAATCGTCGGGCCCCTTGTCATAGATGAGCACCATGTCACCAAAATAGTGCGACCCTTTTGCCAACTCGGGCTTGACATCTACGAGATCGTACGCGTCTGGGCCGCGCATGAGGTCGGGCTTCCCAAAGAGTTCGACGACGCGATCATACGCCGTACCGATTGTCAGCCCTTCGGGCGTGGCGAGGCGCTCAAATGGCCGACGAGGCTCAAGCGCATTGGGGCAATTTGCATCGGCACTTACGAATACGCTGACGACTGAGTTCGGCGGAGTATCGTTCCCGGTCACCTGGACAAATGCGTGCTGATCTATCGCCTTGTAGCAGTGGATCGGGTATCCGGCTCCATGAGGATTCCAGCCTGCGCCATAGGAATGTAACACGTCGGCATCTGTCATTGCAGTATTGTTGAAGCAGAATACGGCTATACATAAGGGTCCGTGATATCGATCGGAGCGAGCATGCTCTATGTCCTCTGGCCGGGCGACGCCGTCATGCTTCATCAGGACGTCAGATCGACATGCCACTATCGCAGACGAGCAGCATAGAACGAGGACCATTGCGAGGAGAGGGAATCCGAGCCAGCTTGAGTATCGTTCTTTAGCGGCGGTCATATGGTATAGGGACTCCGGGATGATTGCTCTGGAAGTCTTGAATAGCATCTCCCAGCCTATTTATGTCTTCATTCTGCAGGCGAGTGCATCCGTAGGTTGGGCACCATCCTTGCCTCGGTGCATACGGGTCGGTGATGTTCCTGAATGACCCACCGCCGTGCAGATTGCGATGTCGCGGGTCTCCCGTTTCAATGTAGGCGCCGTCGGGTCCGTACGAAACTCTATCGCCGCGGTACGCCCTGCTTACGTCTGGGGTAGAGAAGGGATCACCGGCTCCCGGAAGGGAGTTCGAGTTTGACACCCGATTGCTGCTCGGTACGGTAATTGGCACTCCGGAAGCCTCCTCCGGGCGAGGATCGAACGTTGTAGTCCCTGCCTCCACATTTGTCCTCAACGACGCGAGGCCCACGGGATCGCCAAGGTTAATCGGGTCCGTAAACACATCGCCATACAAGTTGCTATCCTTACCCGCGAAGGAGATGGGATCTTTTGCCGTCCAGCGGCCAACCCCTGCGTCGTAGTCTCTACTGCCGAAGCGAACGAACCCCGTGCCTGAGTCATACAAACCACCTGCGAATCCAAACGGCTGGAATTCCCGGTTCGTGTCGAAGGTTACCTGTCCGAATTCATCATACGTCGTCGTCTGCACGGCCGCACCCGTCGCCACGTCGAGGATCACCCTAGGACTGCCTATGTAGTCTGTCACGATCCGATACGTAGACCCGCCCCGCACCATATACTCCGGTACATTGATGTGTGTACCGCGGAGTGCTCAGCGCAAGTTCCGTCGCGCGAACGTGTTTGGCCGCATCGGCGGGGCAATCAAGGCTAGTCGTCCGACGCTCGCAGACAACCTCACGGCGATTCCGTCATTCAAAGCTCGGACAGCGATTGCTTGGCTTCGCGCGGAGAACTCCCCGCAACTTGGTTCTCGATTCGAGCTCGAAACGCGCTGCTCCGAGTTTATCCGCAAAGAATTGAAGCCTCCGCAGCGACCACTCACCACCTCCGCCCTCAACAATGACGATGCCATCTGTCTCTATCTTGATGCCCGCCCCATTGTAAACTTTCTGCGCCTGGATAAGCGTCACTGTTCCGGTATCGGTGCCCACAGGTATCACCAAGATTGCCTGTTCATTCTTCTCCGGTCCCCAGCAACTGCTGACAAATGCCCAGCCATTGCTGCGCGTCACCTCTTCTAGATGGCCCTCAAACGCCTTAGTCAGGTCGTCGCTCGGAAAGATCTGAGCATTCCCGCCGTCAATGCTTACGGCAACGCACGAACTAACCACTAGAGCCAAGATGATTCGCCAATGTTTCATGGATATATATCCACGTAATGGTACGCAGTCCCCGTGTGTGGATTAACGTACGCATTATCAAACGCGCCAAGGATCATTGATGGCTGTTCATTCGGACCACCGTTGAAACCGCCCAATGACGCGGTATTAGCGGCCACGACGTTGTCGTCTGCCTCCTTGCCTCTGAGCGCTTCGATACGTACCGCATCGTACATCACACTACGACACGAGCCACCGTAGAATCCATAACACTGCCGCGAGCGCGAGCGCTCTGCATATGAACGGCCATGATACCGCGTGCGACAGCGGCTTCTCTTCAATATCCGCATCGCAACTGACACTCGGGTATCTTCTCGCCATCAGTCTCGCTAACTGCGCGTAGCCTCGCATACTTCTCAACAGCTGGACACGGCTCCCATCTTTCAGCATAACGAATGCCGCGTCTCCGGGGATGCCGCCCGCTGGACGCGACAATCCCGCCACTTCCGACCACGGGATCTGCCTGCGCCCGCTTAACAGATCATGAAAGACGATGCCCGACTCGGTTGCTTCAGCTGAACGGCAGATCACAGCACCAAGCGCCACTCCACTACCAGCCACAACAACCAGGATCCCGCACTCCACTGCCCGAAGTATGCCGATCGCCACTCGCCCATAGTGAATGCATACGATGAGCGCCAGCGCCACGCAGAGCGCAACGCAGACTAACCATGACATCACAAACCATCTTGGGTAGCCGACGCGCATCGACACCCCATTATCCGCACTCTCTTCATTCATGGGCAATCTCGCCGCCGATGAAATTCCGAAGCGCCGGCAGAGCACTGCTACTGCGAGTGACAGCTGAATCGGACGCAGACGAAGACGATCGTGATGAGGACACCCAACCAAAACATTGCACCCGAGGATCTTCTCACCTGTAGACTATCTGCAGCCGCCTGATTGGGTTCGACTCCCGTATACGTCTCACGCATCTGCAGTAGCTCGGTGAATCCACTGCTACTTTTGATGATTGCCCACCATCGACCATCCCAGCACTCGAGATATGCCACGTCGCGTGGAATTCCGAACCGCGGCATTGTTATCGCGCGGATGTCTGCCCATTTTAGCGAAGTCACATATCCAGTAGCCGCGGTAATCGTTACCCCCTCACTGTTCGCTGCTACTCTCCGAAAGATCAGCGGACATAGAGCAGCAGCGAGCCCCGCAATGAGCACTGCCGCTATCGCGTCAACCCCGAGCCGTCGGCTTCCCAACAGTGCTGCGCGCCAGATTCCCCACAGCGCTATCGCGCTCGTAGCGATCGTCGCAACTCCCCAGAATGCCCGTACGAATATCGGTTGCCGTACCTCAACGGACACAGACAACTTCCTATGTTTCGGGACGTTCATGGACAATGTACCGGCGCGGTTCGCCAGTCCTTATGGTCAGGGGCTCTATATTCAGGCGATGGCGGGGCAGGAAGGTCCTGCACTCGCGGCAGGTGGGGACCGCCGTCGTCAATCGTGATCGCAACGATGCCGCCGGTCTCGCTTACGTAGATACGGAGCGCACCCCGCACATAGGCATATTCGGTCACTCCCCTTCCGTCCGCTATGGGTTGAACGACTTCGGGACGTGGCAACGCATTGTCAACGGTGGGGAATATCCAGCGTTGCGAAGTGATCGTCGTCAAGAGCTTCGGCTCAAGCGATCCGACGGATTCTAGATTCGGGGGAGCCGGCGCCGCGCTCGCAGCCGATTGAAGAGCGGCAAGGAGCGGGAGTAGCCATATTGCGTTTCACGGACCCTCCTGCCTGTCTCGGATGACCACGGGGCATGTTGCGCGAACGGCCGGCACCGTCAACCGCGGAAAGCGGTTTATTTTGGGATCACCCTACGGCTCGCGTGGTGGCTAGCCATACTTCATGATATGGGTACCCATATGAAAACGACCCTCGAGATCCCCGACCCACTGCTCGAAGCGGCCAAAGCGCTCGCTGCGCGCGAGGGCACGACGCTGCGGGCGTTCGTCGAGGAGGGGCTGCGCGCCGTTCTCGCGCGGAAGCAGACCCAGCGCCCGTTCCGGGCGCGCGACGCGACCTTCAAGGGCCGCGGGTTGCATCCGGATTTCGTCGCCCGGGGCGGGTGGAGGAAGCTGCGCGAAGCAGCCTACGACGAGGAAGACGACTCGTGATCGCGATCGATACCAACATCCTCGTCTACGCACATCGCGCCGAGACACCTTTCCACAGCGCCGCCAAGCGCTGCATGACCGAGCAGCTCGAAGGACGGGCCGCGTGGGCGATTCCATGGCCCTGTGTGCACGAGTTCCTGGCGATTGTGACGAAGCCGCGTGTGTTCAACCCGCCGACACCGCTCGAGCGGGCGCTCGAGCAGGTCGACGCCTGGCTCGCCTCGCCGAGTCTCCTCCTTCTCACCGAGGGCTCCGGGTACTGGCCGGAGCTGCGCACACTGCTCGGCGCCGGCCATGTCGTCGGGGCGCAGATTCACGATGCGCGGATCGCGGCGCTCTGCCGTTTGCACGGCGTGCGCGAGCTGTGGACGGCCGATCGCGACTTCACGCGCTTCGCCGGCGTCGTCGTGCGCAATCCGCTCGTCGCCGACGTGGTGCGCGAACGTCCGCCCCGCTACAGCCGCCGCCGCATCGCGCACTCGGCGCGGTCACCCAGTCGTACTACGGTTTGACCTCCACTTCAGCGCAGATTCCGGGCGTGCACGTTAGTTCTGGATGACTGACCGGGCGCCTGGCTACGCTGCTGGTCGAATCCCTTCTATACTCTTCCCATGCTGTCGCGCTCTCGTCGCGCGCTCGTGATCGCCGCGGTCATCGTGATCGCGATCGTCGCCCTCGCGTCGCGCGCGTTTCTTGCGAAAGACGCGACCGCCGCGCGCTACCGCACCGAGCCGGCGTCGCGCGGCGCGCTCGTCGCCGACGTCACCGCGACGGGAACGGTGAACCCGGTCACGACGGTGCAGGTGGGCACCTACGTCTCCGGACCGGTGCAAGCGATCTACGCCGACTTCAACTCGCACGTCACGAAGGGGCAGCTGGTCGCGAAGATCGATCCCCGGCCGTTCGAGCTGCGCGTCCAGCAGGCCGAGGCGACGCTGGCGAACGCGCGCGCGAAGGTCGAGAAAGCGCGCGCCGATGTGAAGTACAAGACCGTCAATCTCGCGCGCAACAAGCAATTGCGCGCGGAAGGCATCGTCGCTCAGGATCTGATCGACATCACGGCGAGCAGCGTCGAGCAGGCGCGCGCCGACCTCGCGCTCGCCGAGGCGGAGGTGCGCCAGGACGAAGCGGCGCTCGCGGAGGCGCGCGTGAACCTCGAGTACACGAGCATCATCTCGCCCGTCGAGGGTGTCGTCGTGTCGCGCAGTGTCGACGTCGGCCAGACGGTCGCCGCGAGCTTCCAGACGCCGACGCTCTTCCTGATCGCCGGCGATATGACCAAGATGCAGGTCGACGCCAACGTCAGCGAGTCCGATATCGGCACGGTCCACGAGGGCGAGCCGGTGCGCTTCACCGTCGACGCCTACCCCGACCGCACGTTCAACGGCCGGGTCAAGCAGGTGCGGAACGCGCCGCAGAACGTGCAGAACGTGATCACCTACGACGTCGTGATCGGCGCCGACAACCAGGACCTCGCGCTCCGTCCGGGAATGACGGCGAACGTGTCGATCGAGACCGGACGCCGCGACGACGCGTTGCGCGTTCCGGCCGCGGCATTGCGGTTCCACCCACGCATCGCCGGTGGCGGCAGCGCCGGCGGCGGGGCGACGGCACCGAGCGGCGGCCGCACTCCCGGCGCCGGCCGCGACGGACGGCGCGCGGAGCCGGAGCAAGAGGGGAAAGCGCGCGTCTGGCTGCTGCGCGACGGGACGCCGACGCCGGTCGCG
>WNFR01008293.1_pt1 | contig 10502 bp, 8 predicted proteins | sample 5400221 | NCBI WGS metagenome assembly WNFR01 (sample SAMN13153357, study PRJNA577476) | soil metagenome | isolation source: 40 cm soil under Madrone tree | place: USA:California | collected 2016-06-14 | reverse complement strand
AGCTGGCGCGTTATCGCGCACTGGAAGCGCTGTTGCCCGATCCGAAGCTGGCCGATCCCGATCCGGCGCGCAGCCGGAACATTCCGCCGGACCAGGCGTCGTTTCTGAAGGCATACGAAAGTCGCGAGCAGGAGATGATCAATTTCCTAAAGAACCACAAGCTCATCACTCTGCCGGATTACCTTGGGCCATTTCAGATCCGGCAGTTGCCGGAAGCGTTTAAGCCGACCAGTCCGGGCGGCTTCATGAATCCACCCGGTCTTTACGATAAAGATCCGGCCGGGTTTTATTTCATCCCGACGTACAACCCGCAGTCGAAGAACTTTTATATTCGCGCCGCGATCGAAGATCCGCGACCGATTCTCGGACACGAGGGAATTCCGGGACATTTCCTCCAGATTTCAATCGCGAATCATTTGCCTGACGAAATTCGCCGCCAGCACGGCGACACGGTGTTCGTGGAAGGTTGGGCGCTTTATGGCGAAGAGATGTTGATGCGCACGGGTCTTTATCCGGAAAACTCGGCGGCGCAGGGACAGATCTTGCGGCTCTCGCGGTACCGCTCGGCGCGCATCGGCGTGGACGTGAACTTGCACACCGGCCGATGGAGCTTCGATCAGGCGGTGAAATATTTCATGGAAGCGGGCGGTCTCGATGAAGAAGCTGCCAAAGGCGAGGCGGCCGGGGCCGCTTCAAGTCCGACCCAAAAAATCAGCTACATCATCGGCAAGTGGCAGATCATGAATCTGCTCGGGCGCTACAAAGACCGACAAGGAGAGAATTTTCGCCTTGGCCAATTCCACGACGATTTGATCAAAAGCGGGAGCCTGCCGGTGTCGATTATCGAATGGATTTTGCTCGATGATCCGACGGCGATCCAAAAAGTAGAAAATCTAAAGTAGAAATTAGAAAACGGAGCAGAGGAAGATGTTCCGGGCCTCCGCTTACTGAACCTTAAAAGCTTCGATGAGTGCGACGCCGGTCGTGCCATTTTTCCCGGTTAGGATGGCGGTGTAATTTCCCTGCGTCAGGACCGTCAGAATAGCCGATTCACGATCATCGCGCGGCGGGAGACCGGTCGCTTGAATGTCGGCCTGCTGCGCGGACCTCCAATTATCATTCGAGGCGATGATGTCGCCATTGCCGTTATGCAAATCGAGGACGGGATCCTGCAGCGCATTTGCAACGCCGAACGCCGTGAGCGAAGGCCCGAGCGCACGCAGAAGAACTTTCACGCTACCCGCGCCGTTGACGCCGAGTCCCCGGCCAACGATCTCGCCGCCGATCATGACGTTGTCGCCGATATCGGCGAAGCCGCGCGTACTGGTATTCGTTAGAATGGAACTCGAGGTTGGATCGATATCGTAGACTTCGACAAGAGCAACACCGGTGTTGTTCGTGTTGCCATTTCCCTTCACAATCGCGGTATAGGCGCCCGGGGAAAGCGTTTGCACCATAGCCGCTTCTTTCAAATTACCCGGGGCGAGACCGGTATTTTCAATTTCCGTTTTTTGTGAATCCTGCCAGTCGTTGTTGAAGGCAATGATCGCGCCGGTATGATCGTGCAGCTCCAAAACGGGATCTTGCATCACGTTCGGAACACCAGAATTACTCAGCGATGGACCGATCCCGCGCAGCAGAACCTTCTTTTGACCCGAGCCGGTAATGATGAAACCGCCGATCCCGACATTGTCCCCGGTCAGCACATTCAAACGCGTGGAAATGTTTATTTGCTTGGCCGTGCGCACGACCGAGTTCGGATCGTTTGGATCGGTCATTGATTGGAATTCGGAGAAATTATCTTCACCATCCGTATCGGCGTCGCCGGCCTGCCCGCCGCGGGCGGGATCGTTGATTTGATGCGACGACAAACGCGCCGCTTCCCAGCTGGTGAAATCAACCTGTGGTGCAATGCCAACGCGGGCGATGAATGGATCGGGATTGCCCGTGCGCGTATCGACCCAAACCGGCACGGCGGGAATATTGGCGTTGGTCGTTTCGCCAACGCCCATGTAATCGCCGAGCATGTAACCCGATTCAGTTAGCGGGGCGAGCGAAGCATCGGTCGAGACGGATGTGAGCCTGATGTTCGGTTTCCAGGTAGCGCCACCATCAAACGATTGCGCGAGGTAAAGATCGACAAGTACGTTTGAGCCGGGGTTGTTGCGATGATCGTAAAAGACGGCCGTCAAGGTCTGCCCATCGGGCGAAGTGTTGATGGCGGGATTAAAAACCCCGGACCCGACGGGGTTGTCACTGATCGCTATAGGCGAGCTCCACGTGTTACCGCCGTCAGTTGACTTGGTGAAGGCGATCTTGGGATTGCCTGACGCGTTTCGCGCCTGGTAGACGACGTAAATATTTCCATTCGTTCGATCGGCCACGGCCGAGGGCAAAAAACTTCCGGTGCGAATGCTCGGTTCATCATATTCACTCACGCTGGTGATGAGCTTGGCCGCCGCGAAAGTTACGCCGCCATCATTCGAGACGACCAATTGCAGGGTGTTGCTGGTGAAATTCCAAAAAATCACCGCGAGCTTGCCGTTCGGCAGAAACACCGGCTGCGAGCCCTGGGCATTATTGGTCGCGGTGACTGCGCCAACGGGTGACCAGGTGTTGCCGCCGTTGTCGCTGTAGGACCGAACAATTTGCCCACCCGCCGACCCGCCCGTGCCAAATAAAGTGAACGTCACCACGATGCGTCCGGCGGTCGTTGTGCCGGAAAAAGTATTGATCGCCATCCAATTTTTGTCCGGAAACACATTGCTGTTGGGCGGCAGATAAACGGTAACTGGAGCGGCGAAGGTCGCGCCACCATTTGTGGATTTGCTAATCACGACCCTGGCAACGCCAGTGTCGAAATTCGGCGGCGTAGTGACGAGCGTGTTGAGATAAACATTGCCGCCAAGATCGACGGCCGCGACCGGGTCGGTCGCGCGCGCGTACGCGCCGCCCGACGCCGTCGTCAGATTTGGAATAAGCGCGCGCGTCCAGGTCAGGCCACCATTGGTGCTGATAGAATAACCACAATCAACTCCGCCGCCGCCCGACGAGAAGCGGCCTTCTTGAAAAGTTGCCACGAGAAAATCCGAATCGACAAGCGAACGCGCAATGTGCGGTTCGGCCTGGGCGCGCATGTTTGATGGCAGCGCAGAAGGATCGTCGCCCAATCGAATGTTTGCGCCGACGCGGGGATCGAGCGCGACGAGTGCGGCCGCCTGATTGGTTTGCGAAGTTTGTGGTTGTCGCGCAAACCAGGCAGCGGGCGGTTGCACCAGGTCATCGTGATTGAGAAGCATGAGTGCGCCAGAAGACAAACGGCGGAGCGGAACATTTTGCAGCGCGGCGGGCAGCCGATCGCGATTAATGGCGGGCATCTTCTGCGGCACCGGCGCAGCGGAAGCGACGGCCACAACAACGAGCGCGCCGAAGAAAAAACGCATGGATGCTTTGGCCATCGTATTCAATCTACCTAAAATGCGTGACAATCCAGGAATGGAACCATCGGCTCCCGAACAAGTCGCGCTTTTCCTTTAGAGGGTTGCCTGAGCCCGGCTGCGCCGGTGTGGAACCCAAGCAACCGCGGCCATCTATTGTATCCTGAAGGCTTCGACGAGTGCCACGCCAGTTGTGTTGTTTTTTCCACGAATAATGGCGGTGTAATTGCCCTTCGTCAGGATCGCCAGAATCGCCGACTCACGATCGTCGCTCGGGGCCAGCCCAGTCCCCTCAATGTCGGATTGATGCTCTTTCCAATCATCGTTTGAATCCACAAGCGCGCCATTTCCATCGTGCAGTTCCAGCATCGGATCCTGAAGCGTGCCGGAAATTCCAAATGCACTCAAGGAAGGACCGATCGCGCGCACTAAGACTTTTACGCTGCCGGCGTTGTTAGCACCGAGACCGCGCCCGACAATTTGACCGCCGATCATGACGTTGTCGCCAAGACCAACCAGACCGCGCGTACTGGTGTTGGTTAAAATGGAACTCGAGGTTGGATCGATATCGTAGACTTCGACAAGAGCAACACCGGTGTTGTTCGTGTTGCCATTTCCCTTCACAATCGCGGTATAGGCGCCGGGCGAAAGCGTTTGCACCATGGCGGCTTCTTTCAAATTACCCGGGACGAGACCGGTATTTTCAATCTCCGTTTTTTGTGAATCCTGCCAGTCGTTGTTGAAGGCAATGATCGCGCGGGTGTGATCGTGCAGTTCCAAAACGGGGTCTAGCATCACGTTCGGAACACCAGAATTACTGAGCGATGGACCGATCCCGCGCAGCAGAACCTTTTTTTGATCCGGCCCGGTAATGATGAAACCGCCGATCCCGACATTGTCCCCGGTCAGCACATTCAAACGCGCAGAGATGTTTATTTGCTTGGCCGTGCGCACGACTGAGTTCGGATCGTTTGGGTCAGTGCCGGAAATGGCTTCGGAAATATCATCTTCCTTATCGCCGTCAGTATCCGGAACGCCGTTGCCTTGAACGGCAAACTGATACGAACCTTCGTTTGCATCGTTGTTGGAAATAGTGACCGTAGCGGTCTTGATACCCGCGCTACTGGGCGCAAACCTGATCTGAAACGTCGTCGTGGGATTGTCGATCTTGACGGGCGAGACAGGCTGGAGCGTTACCGTGAAATCGTTGCTGCCGGTGATTTGCACCTTCGGAGCTCCGCTTAGACTTAAACTTCCCGTCCCAGTGTTTTGAATCGTGAAGGTGCGCGTGAGCGTGTCAGTGGCGACATCGACTCCGCCGAAGTCGGTGCCGTCGCTCAGGCTCGGCGTGGCATCGTTGTTGGGAATTGACTGACCGTTACCAAGCAAATCTATCTCGGGCGCGAGGCCGGTCGTGTTGATGGTGACCTGGACGCGCGTCGTGTTGTTGTTTTCATCGGACTCCTGCAAGCGACCGACTGGATCGCCGGTGTTTTCGAGCCAATAGGTGCCGTCAGATACACCGGCGAGTGGAATGTTCTGCGTGGAAAAGGTGTACGGATAGGAATCAACCCAGCCGACGGAAACGCCCATGGTGGGGCCGCAGGTAGAATATACACGGTTCGCGGGTGTGCCGGGCGGTGGCGTCGTGTACTGGAACGAATCAACAATGCAATAGGACACCTTCTGGTTGGCCGCCACGATTCCGCCCACGCCATTACCCGCCGTTACTTCCTTTAAAAAATAATCGGCCGAATCCAAGAATCGCAGATAGCCGTTCACGACTGCGAATGTACCCACGAGCGTTTCAGTATGAGTTGTACCGTTGGAGTCGTAGATCCATTGATAAACATCCTGCGATCCATCAGGATGTGTCGCGCCGGCGTGGAGTTCGAGCGGCCCGGCGCCGAGGTTTATTGTCCAGGTCGAAAACCTCAAGACCTTTTGGCCATTGAGCGTGCTCTGACTGATGTCGTGCATCTCCATTTGAATGTCCGGCAGAAGCGGCGCGCTCGACACGGCCCGGACCGAAACGAAGCCGGCCAAGACAAAGACCAAAATCGGAAAGCGGGATTTCACTTGGGACATTCTCTTGATCAGCGGGCAAATGTTTATGATATCGTATCAGACTCGTCAAAAACTTGCGAACAGATTGAGGTGGTGGTGCTTCGCGACCACTGACTTCCCACGGGCGCCTCTGCTTTCTAATTACTTTGGAGGGTCCGCGATTTTCAGCACAATTTTGCCGCGCGTGTGATGCGTAGCGGCCTGTTCCTGCGCCTTCACCGCCTCTGTTAGCGGCAGGACCTGTGAGACAATCGGCTTGATCTTTTTCTCGTCGATCAACTTCGTGATCTCCGCCAACTCGCTCGCATTCGGCTTCACCGAGATGGGCGCGCCGCGAATTCCGTATTTGTCCAGCTCCACCTGTTCCGGCTTCGCCACAAGCGATGCGATGAATCCGCCTTTTTTTACGACGCCGTAAGAACGCGCCAGCGTGTCTTTGCCAACCGAATCGAGCACAACATCAACGTCTTTCGCGGCGTCTTCGAATTTTTGTTTGGTATAATCAATTGCAACATCGGCGCCCAGCTGCTTGAGCAAATCCTGATTGGACGTGGAAGCGGTTGCGATCACTTTCGCACCGCGTGCTTTGGCGATTTGAATTGCAAAACTTCCCACACCGCCCGAACCGCCATGTATCAAGACCGTTTGCCCTTTCTCGATCTTCGCGACGTCGATCAACGCCTGCCACGCAGTCAACGCTGCCAATGGCACACCAGCCGCCTCGACAAAGCTGATCGACTTCGACTTGAGCGCCGCCTCGCCTTCAGTCGCGACCGCGTACTCCGCGTAGCCACCGCCCCACATCGGATAAGCGTAAACGGCATCGCCGACTTTCAACTTGGTGACCTTAGTTCCAATTTTTTCGACCACTCCGGCGATATCGTAGCCCGGGACCAACGGCAGGCTTGTTCCAAAGAATTTCGCGTATTTGCCGGAGCGAATCAGCGCATCGACGGGATTCACCCCCGCCGCTATCACGCGCACCAAAACCTCGTTCTCCTTCGGCTCGGGCCGCAGTGCGTCCTCATATTTCAAAACTTCCGGGCCACCATATTCGTGGACAACGATTGCTTTCATTGTTGGCGCTGGGGATTGAGTAAACGCTGATCCCGCAATCAGCGTTGCAAGGACGACTGCAATTCTCGTTTTCATAAGTTTCTGCTTTCCTGATTAATCATTTCCAAGGCAACGCATCCAGATCGACGTTGCCGCCAGTGAGAATGATGCCGACGCGCCGGCCCTTGATGTCGATCTTGCTGGCCGAGCCTTCGAGAATTGCGGCATACGGAACGGCCGCTGATGGCTCAACGATGATTTTCATCGTTTGCCAGATCGTGCGCATCGCCGTCACAATGGCCTCTTCGCTCACTGTCACGACGTCATCGACGTAACTCTGCATAAGGGAAAAATTCGGCGCGCCCACATTCGTACGCAGTCCGTCCGCGATCGTGTTTGGTTTATCGACTCGCATCAAATGCCCGGCGTGAAATGATTGCGCGGCGTCGTCCGCTTTCGCCGGTTCTGTTGCGACGACTTTGATTTTCGGCCGAATCGATTTCGCCGCGACCGCTGTGCCGCAGAGCAATCCGCCGCCGCCGACCGGACACAAGATAAGATCGACATCCACTTCTTCGAGCAATTCCACCGCCACTGTCCCCTGCCCCGCCATGACATCTTCGTTTTCGAACGGATGAATCAGGGTCGCGCCTGTTTCTTTTATCACACGCGCGCATGTTTCTTCACGGGCCGTTTGTGTCGGCTCACAAAAAACGATTTGTCCGCCGTACTCTTCGACCGCCCGCACCTTCACTTTTAATGTGTTCGACGGCATGACGATGTGCGCGGCAATACCGCGGAGCTTCGCCGCGCGGGAAAGGGCAGCCGCATGATTGCCCGACGAATGTGTGGCCACGCCACGGTCCGCCGTAGCGTTATCGAGCGAGAAGACCGCGTTGGTCGCGCCGCGTGCCTTGAACGCGCCGACTTTCTGAAAATTTTCGCACTTAAAAAAAAGAGAGCCGCCGCTGGCCGCATCGAGCCGCGCACTTGTCAGCACGGGGGTGCGATGGATGTACGGGCGAATGCGTTCGTGCGCCGCGCGGATGGCGGAAAGATCAAGATTCATACACCTGCCGTTTATTTCCCCTCGAGATGGAACCGGTGCAAAAAGCGATGCGCGAACGGCGCCACGAGCAATGAGGCAATGCCGATGAACGCGAGACCGGAGAAGAGCGCGTAACCCGAAGCGAATATCTTGGCCGCATCCGAACGGAGTGGATCGACCGGACCCATCCCGCCAAGGATCATTGACGCGTTCAACAGCGAATCGATCCAGTTTAGTCCTCCCAAATAGTGGTAGCCAAACACGCCGATTCCCAACGCCGCGCCAAGGACCAGGAGCGCGAGAATGAAACGACGACCGACGCGCTTGGCAAACTCAACGCGCGTGAGAAGCGGGCGATGTTTGGGCTCGTACACGGTCCGGCTCGGAATTAATGCGTTCGCGACAGATCCGCGGACGTGGGCAGACCTTCCACCCAATTAATGTCCCACGCGCCGTCCACCGTAATGAAGGTCAAAGAGCCGGCCGGCAACCACGCTTCATGCACCATTTTCGCCGGCATAAAATTGAACCCGCCCGGACTCAGCTCAACGCGCTTACCGTCGCAGGCGAGCGCGGCCGTGCCGATAATCATCGTATGCGACTCATTCGCCGTGTGCCAATGCTTGCGCACATGGATCGCTTTCGGTGTGCGAATGAGTAGCTGCGTCGCCTTCGTTTTTGGATCGACATGGAGAAAACAAATCTCCGGCGAGCTTTCGCCGAGATCGGGCAGAATTTTTTCCCACTTTAGATCGGAAAGATTCTTGAATACCGGCACATCCGCGCTCGCTTCGCTTGCGGGAGAGCTCTCCATCGCCGCGGCTGGAGAACTTGGCGGCGACGCGCTGGCCGGTCCGTCCGGTTCCTGACCGCGTCCGCTCAACCCGAAACTCAACATCGTTAACGCGACCGCGAAAGGTAATCTCGTTTTCATAAGGGCAAAATCAGACAGGATTCACTGGATTACGAGGATTCCGGAAATCAATTTAAATCCTGTTAATCCTGCCGAAATACTTCTCGCCTGTTGACGCCGAAGTCATCAAGCTGCGCGCTCAACTGGGACGCTCCGGGCCGGCATGGCAGAGCAACACAATCAACAAGAAAACCAAATAATGAATATCAAAATAATTACTATGGCCACGTTATCGCTTGGCCTGGCCGGTCTTTGCCTTGGCCAAAGCAGCAGTCCAACGAGCACGGCCGGCAGCTCGAAAACGTCCGTAGCAACCAGCAGCCCAGCGACCGCGACCACCGCTGCTGCTACGGCATCCATCGGCGCGCCTTACACCGAAGGAGCAGTCTGGGAAATCACCATGATTAAAACCAAAGCGGGCATGAGCGATGATTACCTCAAGCAGCTGGCCCAGGGGTTGAAACCGATCTACGAGGAGGAGAAAAAGCAAAAACTGATTCTCGATTACAAAATCATGATGGGAGACGCCGCAAGCCCGCACGACTTCGACATCCTTATCATGGTGCAGTATGCGAACATGGCTGCGTTCGATGGCTTGCGCGACAAGACCGATCCGATTGCGAACAAGATCATGGGCGGTGAAGATCAGCGTCGCTCCACCATGGTGAAACGTATGGATGTGCGCGAAATCCTCGGCACCAAAACCATGCGTGAAATCACGCTCAAGTAGAGGTCGGCCGCCTTCGTGCGGCTACGCCGCGGGTGGTTTGCCCTTGTTCATGAACGGCGTGAACAAATCGATCGGAACGGGAAGAAACGTCGTCGTGTTGTGCTCGCTGGAAATCTCGCGCATGGTTTGGAGGAAGCGCAGTTGCAGCGCGATCGGCTCCTTGCTCATCATGGCGGCGGCCTGCACCATTTTTTCCGCGGCTTGAAATTCGCCCTCGGCATTGACGATCTTGGCGCGGCGCTCGCGCTCAGCTTCGGCCTGCTTGGCCATGGCGCGCTTCATCGTGTCGGGCAGCGCCACGTCCTTGACCTCTACGGCCGTGACTTTAACGCCCCATGGTTCGGTTTGCCGGTCGATGATCTCCTGCAACTTCAGGTTGATCGATTCGCGCTGCGAAAGCAGGTCATCCAAGGGGGCCTGGCCCAGAACGCTGCGCAGCGTAGTCTGGGCGATGAGCGAGGTGGCTTGGAGAAAGTTCACCACTTTGACGACCGCGGCTTGCGGATCGACCACGCGAAAATAAACAACCGCATCGACCGTCACCGGCACGTTGTCGCGCGTCATCACCTCCTGCTTCTCGACGTTGATCGTGACGACGCGCAAATCCATTCGCACCATACGATCGACAATCGGGATAAGGAGAATCAGCCCGGGCCCTTTCGCCCCGAGTAATTTTCCGAGACGAAAAATGACGCCTCGTTCGTATTCGCGCAGGATGCGGATCATCTGCGGCAGGATGATCACGCCCAGGATGATGAAAGGTACGACCCAACTAACTAGTGGTAATGGCATATGAAGTTTCTAATCCAAGTTCACCGAAAATCCGAACCTCGAATTTCGAAATCCGAAACAGGCTCAAAATTCGAATCGGACAACGACCCAAAGAAAAGCGTCTGCGCGGACATTTGCGTTTTCGTGATTGGGATTTTAGTCCGCCTGAGGCGGATCGGATTTGTTTCGAGCTTCGGCATTCGAATTTCGGATTTCATTTGGGTTTCACTTTCAGCGTCAATCCTTGCACAGCGACGATCTCCACAGCCTGGTCTTTGGCGACCGGCCCATCGCTGACCGCGTTCCAATACTCCCCTTCGACGAAAATCCTGCCTGCGTGCGAGTCGATTGGCGTCAATGTCGTCACGGTTTTTCCAACCATCGCTTCCGCTCCGGCTTTGACCGGCAAAAGCTGCGCGCGCAAACCTTTCCCGACGACGAAGACAAAGAACGCCGCCGTCACGAGCGTCGCCGGAATAA
>WNFR01008291.1_pt1 | contig 10503 bp, 5 predicted proteins | sample 5400221 | NCBI WGS metagenome assembly WNFR01 (sample SAMN13153357, study PRJNA577476) | soil metagenome | isolation source: 40 cm soil under Madrone tree | place: USA:California | collected 2016-06-14 | reverse complement strand
CAATCCATCTCTTATCATTCGCGAGTAGAACCTCGACATCAGTTCCGATGTCGCTTCATCGTCCACACTCCAAAGGCTCACTACGACACGCGCCGCGCCCGCGTACATGAACCCGCGAGTCAAACCAACTAACCCTTCTCCTCTGATCTCTTTGCCGAGTCCGGTTTGACAAGCGCTTAGCACAACGAGGTCGGCTGGCAGCTTCAGATTGTAAATCTCGTGCGCGCGCAGGAATCCGTTTTGAGGCGCGCCCTGCTCGTCTACGAGCGACAGCACTATTCCGGACAACTCCGGGTTGAGACTGTCGAGAAACCCATGCGTCGCGAAGTGGATGAAGCGGTACTGGCCTAGCTCCTCACTCGTAGCTGTGGCCTTGCTCGCTGCAAAGTTCATCGCCTGTTTTCGTTCAGCCGCGGGCGCGAGCGCCAGTATCTTTTCGGCTTCCTGTTTTGTGCCCGGCAGTCGGGGGATGCTCAAGCCTTCATTTGTAACGCCGGCTTCCGCCGCGGCTTTCTGGAGCTTGATCGAGAGCCCGCGCTGAGCGGTTGAAGCCGGCGGCTGCGGTTTCTGCTTGCCCGCTGCCGCGGGCTTCGTTAATCGTTCATCTGTTGAGTCGAACACAGGGTCGGCGAGCACCGCGAGGGTCCTGCTGGCGTGCTTTCGTCCGGAGAGTTCCTGACGCAACACGGCGAGCGTTGAAGCCGATGGAAGGCTTATGATTTCGTGGTCCACAATAAGAGGCGTGTACCCGGTGGCGGAAGTAGCCGTCAACGCCGCGAACGGCACATACTGAAGCGCGCCGTCCGCGACGATTAACAGGCGCTTCGTTCCGAGTTGTGATGCCGCTGGGGCGACGACGATTTGGCTCAGCCTGACAATCGCGCCCTGCAATCGCGGCGCATCGCTTGCGACACGAGCTACGCGCATGCCGCGTTTCTGGTCGGCGCTTTTCGCTGGCTGATTCGGTGTGATCATCAGCGTGTAGAGTTCACGCGCGATCTTCTCGATGTCGGCGCGCTTCGGCAATTCGTAGCTTGTGAGCGAGGTCTTACTCACGACCCACAGATAGCTGCGTTCTTCGCCGAGCGAGTACTCCAGAAGGAGCGTATCGTTGTCGAGAACCTGTTGCTGAATTTCGATTAGCGTGAGTGGTTGAGGCTGTGTGAGCGCGGCGTAGCGAGGGCTGGTTGCTCTTATCTGCGCCTCCACTTCCTGAAACTGCGTCGTCAGCGCTTCGATCTCTTTCGCAGCGGCAGCAAGTTGTTCCTGTGTATGCTTGCCGGCGAGCAGTTGCATCTGCCATTCGGCCCGGGCACTGATCAGTTGCCGCAAAGAACGCTCACGTTCGAGCAGCGCCGCGTCAACGCCCTGACGAATATCAGCGCGAGCCTCGGCCAGCATATCGAGCAGCCCGCGCGCGCGAGCCCGCTCGCTCGCTTGCAGCGCCCTCGCGTCGTTTCCATCCGATTGCGTTGCCCGGTTCAGACGCATCAAAAGATCGATGTAAAAGTCGTAATACTTCTGGACGGTAGCGAAGTACGAAGCGCGAAGTTCCTGCCGTTTGTACCGCACGCGCAACGACTCGACAATGCCCAGAGCGGCTTCGATGTTTGCGCGAGATTGTGAGAGATGCCCCAGATCTCGCTCGGCTCGCGCCAGTCCGTAGAGTGAGCCCGCTTCTCCGGTCGAGTCACCAGCGCCGCGCCACAGTGGCAGGGATTGTTTGTAATAGTCCAGCGCCTTCTGCTTGTCCCCGGCGAGCAGAAGGGTTTCGCCCAGATTATTCAGCGCGGATCCGATGAGCCTCGGATTGCCGACCGCTCGCGCATTCTCCAAAGCCGCGTTGAGATTACTAAGGGCTTGAGCGTTAGAGCCCAACGAGCGCCACGCCAAACCGACGTTCCTGAGCGCCGTCGCGAGGGTAGCTTTGTCGCCTACTTGCTTTGCGAGGGTGACGGACTGATTGTGATAATCGAGCGCCTTCTGATGCTGATCCTGCGATTCATAGACGGCGCCGATGTTGTCTAGAAGCACCGCTTCGGTTCGGGGCTCTCCGATCGCTCGGACCGCGGTGAGCGACCGGTCATAATTCTCGAGCGCCTTCCGCCATTCGCCTATTCTGTCGTAGACCGCGCCAATATTGTTGAGGGTGGTTGCTTCGCCTGAACGATCGCCGACCGATCGCAGCAGCGGTAACGCCTGATCGAGATACTCGAGCGCCTTCTCGTTATCGTCGATCGAGTTGTACAGCGCGCCGATGTTGGACAGGAGTTGAGCCTCCTTCCGCGGATCACCAATGCCGCGGGTCAACGCGAGCGACTGAGAATAGTAATCAAGAGCCCTTTGCTTTTCGCCCGCCGTGTCGTAGGCCAGACCGAGGTTGCCAAGCGAGGCCGCTTCTTTGGCGCGGTCGCCGACTTCGCGCGATAGCGCGAGCGACCTGTTGTAGTAATCGAGCGCCTTCAGGTTGTCGCCCTGGCCGACGTACAGGTTGCCGATCCCGTTCAAGATCGTCGACTCGCCTGAACGATCGCCGATCGCCTTCGCGATTCGCAGCGCCTGATCGTAGTGATCGAGCGACTTTTGTATCTCGCCGAGATCCTGATAAACCGCGGCGAGGTTGTTGAGAATGGTTTCTTCGTAGGTTTGATCTCCCACAACGCGCGTGATCGCGAGGGCCTGGCTGAAGTAATCCAGCGCTTTTTGGTTGTCGCCGGTGTGAGAGTAAAGGAATCCGATGTTCGAGAGGGTGACACCTTCCCCTGCCTTGTCGCCAATCGCCCGGCGCAGCGGCAGCGCTTTGCCGTAATAGTCGAGCGCTTTGTCTTTCTCACCGAGATCTTCGTAGACGGCCGCGATGTTGGACAGGGTCGTCGCCTCGCCGAGCTTGGACCCGGTTGCTTGCATGATCGAGAGAGCCTGTCCGAATAACTCGAGCGCCTTTTTTCGATCGCCGAGGGTGTAGTAAACCTGGGCAAGGTTGTTGATAGCCAGGCCTTCAAACTCGCGCTCGCCCGCACTGTGCCACAACGCAACCGCCTCTTCGTACTTCGCGATCGCTTTCTTGAGTGACTCGGCGGTCTGCTGCGCGTTGAGCTGCACAGCTTCCTTGAAAGCCTGTTCGGCTTGCGTACTCGCTTTGTCTTGCTGGGTTGCCGCCCGCACTTCCTGGATCTTAGGTGAAGTGAGCGAGGATGAGGCGCTAAGCGGCCCTGACATTATCAGGCTAATCACGAGGGCAGGGGCCGCCCTGAAACTACATCGAACAATCCAACTCATCGGCCACAGATGACACGGGTTCGACGGATTTGCACTGATCTGATCTGTGAATATCCGTTTCATCGGTCTCATCCGTGGCCTAGTGTTTCCGGGAGTGAACCTAGCTGAGCGGGACTGCCTGACCGGCTTGCACCCAGATGTGCTCCCATAAAAACAAGCCCGCGAGAGCCGACAGTGAAGTCAGGATCGCGAGTACCTGGTACTCTGCCGCTCCGCTGGTGAGCGCAAGCAGTGGCAGGATCAAGCCGATGATGATCGCGCCGCCCCAAAACATCTTGCGGAAGATGCCCCTTGTAATGAGGCGAACTGCCCGCATACGCTCGACGTTCTCCTCGGGCATGAACAGCTCGCCGGCGATCAACACGCCGTTGGCGACTAACGCCCCGATGAATTCGTAGTAAAGGAACAACCATCCCGGCCCTGCCAACCTGCTTCCGGAGATGATCGAGGCGGCTACGATCACGAGCATAAGCACCGATGCGCCCGCCACCATCGCTTGAACGAGCAGGTGCAAAGGCGTGAGCGTGCTGTGCCAGAAGACGCGCCCTCGCGCCTGCCGGAACAGGAATGCTGAATACACGGCTGACATCGCCGCGAACAGTGCGCCGAAAAGCATCACCGGGCCTTCCGCTTCAAACACGCCGACAAACGGGATAGCCAGCCATGCCATCAGCAGCGCGCCGAAGATCACAAGAATGTAGCCTCCTATGACCAGCCACGATTTCCACTGAGGCCGAAACAATATGCTCAGGAATCGGTCTGGCCGTTTGAGGTCCCAGACCAGGAGCGCGACGGTCGCCGCCAGAAAGAACAACGACACCAGAGGCGCGGCTGACTCGTAAAGCCAGTCCCCTCGGACGAACCCGAACCCGATGGCTATCGCAGCCAGGAAAAACGCGCCTGCCGAGATCGACTTCGTCCACAGATAAGCCGATACCTTCCAGCCCCATGGCCGCTCGTGTGAAACATCGTAGGTGGTCCTCGCCCGCGCCTCTGCCGCCGCAAGCGCCTGTTCATCGGCCATCACTGGGTCCATTCGCAATTCGGACCAAAGGTAACCTCCCGTGTGGGTTTGTTCGGTCGGCGTGAGTGCTGCTTGATCGGCTTCGATGTAGAAGAGCTTCGGCAAAGTTGCGGCTTCGGGCTTTCGCACGGTCGTCGGCTCGGAAGCGATGAGCTGGGAGAGCTTCGACAAAGGATCGTCCATATCACCCGAGATGATTGCCTGAACCGGGCAAACGATTACGCAGGCGGGCTCGAGTTGCTTTTCGATTCTGTGCGCGCAGAAGTTACATTTCTCAGCGGTGTTGGTGTTCGGGTTGATGTAAAGCGCGTCGTACGGGCACGCTTGCATGCAGGATTTGCAGCCAATGCACCGGTCGCCGTTGAAATCGACGATCCCGTTATCCCGCCTGAAAAGAGCAGTCACCGGGCAGATCGTTATGCACGGAGCGTCATCGCAGTGGTTGCACCTGAGTACCGAAAAGAACCGCCTAGTGTCAGGGTATTCGCCCTTCTCGATGTACTTGACCCAAGTGCGAAACGTGCCAAGCGGAACTTCGTTCTCGGATTTACAGGCGACGGTACAAGCGTGGCAGCCGATGCATTTCCGATGGTCTATGACAAAGCCGTATTTCATCTGGGTGAAGCGAAGAGATACTACCCAAATAATGGTTCAATCGCCAGCGACGCACTACGGTGCGAGATTGGAAGGATTTCTGATCACCGTCAGCGCGGTCGCGCCACACCCAGAGTGTCAAACACGCGATCGGCCATCTCGCGTCCGGCGTACCCGAGCGAGTAAATGGCAGAGCCGCTGGTTCCCGGTCCAGGCAGTGTAACCCCACCAGGTCCGCGCGGGCGCTGGTAAATGTTCCCACTCGTTTTCGCTTTGCCAGTGGTCGGTGTGTATAGCTCAAATCTGACGGTCAGGTACTGGGGCGGCACGGCTCCGATGCCACTGCGGTCCGAGTACGACGCGTCGATTTCCAACTCGAACCACAGGACATACGTGTCAGCAGAGCCCTTGGCCATATCGATCGCCTGCTTGCGATTCAGTTCGTCTCCCACGGTGGTAGCTTTGATCGAACCGGACTGCGACATTCGCTCAAGACATGCCTCCTGGACGGTGCGCGAGTAGATGGTGGAGGAGCTGGTGTAAGTAAGATGCCAGACAACCTTGACCGGAATTTTCGACGTAGAATTCTGATCGGACGCGGGTTTGATCGGCGGCTCTTCTGCTTTCGGGGGAAGCGGATCGGGCGACGTTGGTTGCTTTGGAGGGCGTCGTCCGGACTGCGCTTGCGAGATCGAAGCCGCGCTCAGTAGTAGCAAAACGCAGACAAACATCGCCGCCGCCGCCCGCTGAGTTGAGCAGCCAATACGCGAGATTCTATGTCGCATAGGTAAGACTCCTTGTTCAATCGGGCTGATAAGCACGTTCTGGTTCACGTTGCGCCGGTGGAATTGATTCGAGATAGTCGCTGGTGACGACAGGTTTAGTCTACACCCGAGCCTTGCCTTGTCAAGCAGGCGGCGCGAGCTGGAATCGAAGGAACGCCAGCCATCATTTGTATGGATTCCGCTGCACTGAGGGCGACGCACAAAGCTGGCTTCGTCCCTCCTTATCGCCTTTTCTTCGAGGATTGTTAGCCTGCCGGTATATGGCACTCATGTTGCGACTGTCTTGAAGCGATTGTTCGGAGCCATGCGCCATTGGATCGAAACATAACCTGGAGGTGTAGCTGTGAAGCGTTATTGTTCGATCGTAGTGCTATCGATATTCCTCATCACGATGAGCGCTCCAAAAGGACTGTGCAAAGGTTTGCTCGCCGCGGACGGGTCTGTACAAGGGACAACAACCACACCACCGTCAAAAGTTGGCGTACAAGATCAAGAGAAACAACCACAGACTGACAAATCTGCCTCGGCGCGCCCTCCCGCGACAGATCGCAGAGTCGAGCAGATCAAAGGGAAGCTTCGTAGCCTCGGAATAGCAAGCAGAGTCACCGTCATGCTGAACAATGGAAACGAACGCTACGGCTCTATCGAACGGCTGGACGTGGACTCATTCCAGGTTGCTGAAGTGGACTTGAAGCAGGTATTCACCGTCGCCTACAGCGATGTGAAGAAGGTTCGAGAAGGTTATGGCAATACCAACCAATTCACCGGAAAAAGATGGAATCCGATCTGGGCCAAAATATCGCTTGTAGCTGTCATCGTAATGTTCGTGGTGGCGATAACTGTTTCGGCGAATGATCGTTGAGTTCACAAAGCGAATACGGTGCTGCTCGTCACAGCCACTTCTTATGCTTGAAGAAGGCAAGCATCGAAACCGTAATGACCAGCATCGCGGCCGTCGTGTACCAGACGCCGTTCGGATTCTTGATCAGTGGCATGTACTCGAAGTTCATTCCGAAGTACCCGGTCACCAGCGTCAGCGGCAACATGATCGTCGCCAGAATGGTCAGCCCTTTCACGATGTCGTTGGTGCGATTGGCCATCTGCGTAAGGTAAATATCCAGTCCGCCGGTCAACAGATCGCGGTAGGTTTCAACAAGGTCCATCGCGCGCACCGCGTGGTCGTACACGTCGCGAAAGTAGATGCGCATGTCCTCATGAACGAATGGCGTGTCATCGCGGATCAGCATATTGAGAAGCTCGCGCTGGGACGCAACTGCTCGCCTGAACTGTAACAATCCGCGCTTAAGATCGAAAATCGTCGACAGAAGCGCGACGTTCGGGTCGATCAGAAGCTGATCTTCAACCTTGTCTATCGTGTCCCCGATGTGGTCGAGCGTCGGCAGATAGCGGTCCACCACGACGTCGATGATCGCGTGAAGCACCTGATCGGGGCGTTCGAAATGCTTTGCGTTTGCGGCAAGCCGTTTTTCAATCTCGTTGACCGCGCGGCTCGGCCCGTCGTGGACGGTGACAATGTAGTCGCCGCCGATGAATGCATCGATCTCACGGACGCGCAGCTCGCATGGCAACTCGGTGTAGTGGGTTGAGTTAATAATCAGGAAGGAGTAGCCGTCATAGTAATCGAGCTTAGCGAGTTGAACGTTATGACGGGAGTCTTCAACCGCAAGCTCGTGGAATCCGTAGTGAGCCGCGAGATCATCCAGGACGTGGCTCATCGGATCGTCCAGGTCGAGCCACAAGAGGCCCGGGTTGTCTAGGATTGTTCGAAGACCGTTAGCCCTTTCCGTGGTCGCGATTTGACTGATGGTTTCACCCATGCCTCTACGCTTAATCTCATCGTCTGCGCTTCGCGGGCCGGCTGGTGCGCTTCTTCGGTCGCGCCTCGCCCAAAGTGGTCTTCAGGCTCGGCGGTGCTGTGTTGGCCGGTTCGGCCGAGGCTGCTGCCGCCTGAGCCGGTTCAACCGTGAGACTTACTTTGTCCATCTTCACGCCGTAATCGATAGCGATCAGAAACAGCAGCCCGCAGATGGCTATGGTGAGGAACCAGTAGCCAATGCTCAGGTACACCCCCCCTGCATAGACCGTGAAGACAATGATGCCGCCGATTACAACCAGGAATAGAATGCGCGGCAAGGTTAGCTGCCCGCTCTTAATAACCTTATCTCGTTCTGCCATTGGAGATCCCCCGAATGTATGTACCGATTATGACGTTGGAAGCCAGACCCTCGCAAGTAAGCATCACTTCCTCACTGCTCACTTCCAATCCGCATTCCGTAGAACGAACGCCAGACGAAGATCGTGGACACCAGGAAGAAGGCCAACGCCAACACGTGACTAACCATCGGACCCGCGTCAATCGTCAGCTTCACCGCCAGTTCCACCGCAAGCAGACCAAACAGCGTGGTGAACTTGATGACCGGATTCATAGCCACCGACGACGTGTCCTTGAACGGATCGCCCACCGTGTCCCCGACGACCGTCGCGTCGTGCAAGGGGGTTCCCTTCTGCTTCAGCTCCACTTCGACGATCTTCTTCGCGTTGTCCCAGGAGGCGCCTGCGTTGGCCATAAAGATCGCTTGATACAAGCCGAAAACGGCGATCGAAATCAGATAGCCTATGAAGAAAAACGGTTCGACGAAGGCGAAGGCCAGTGTCGAGAAGAACACGGTCAGGAAGATGTTGAACATGCCCTTCTGAGCATACTCAGTGCAGATCTGCACGACCTTCTTACTGTCTTCCACCGACGCCTTCTCGACGCTTTCCAACTGGATGTTGGCTTTGATGTACTGGACCGCGCGATAAGCGCCAGTCGTCACTGCCTGCATTGACGCGCCGGTGAACCAGTAGATGATGGCGCCGCCGGTGATCAGCCCGAGAAAGAACGGCGCGTGAAGCAGCGACAGCTTTTCCGTGTTGGCGGTCAGCCCGTTCGTGAGCGCCATAATGATCGAGAAGATCATCGTCGTCGCGCCAACAACCGCTGTGCCGATGAGCACAGGCTTGGCCGTCGCTTTGAAGGTATTGCCTGCTCCGTCGTTTTCTTCGAGCAGGTGCTTAGCCCTGTCGAAGTTCACATCGATGTTGAAATTCTTCTTGACCTCCTCGACGACGTTGGGCAGTTGTTCAATGAGCGACAGCTCATAGACCGACTGTGCGTTGTCGGTCACCGGCCCATAAGAGTCCACAGCGATGGTCACCGGTCCCATCCCCAGAAACCCGAACGCCACGAGGCCAAAAGCGAATACCGCAGGCGCAAGCATGAGCGGAGAGGTTACCCCCGGAAGCGCCGCGCCCAGGCCCATCGTGCTGAAGTAAAAGGCAATGGACATCAGGCCGACTATGCTGATTCCGAGCCAGTAAGCTGAAAAGTTGCCGGCAACCAGACCCGATAAGATGTTGAGTGACGGCCCGCCTTCGCGGGACGACGTAACAACCTCCTTAACGTGCGCTGAGTTGGTTGAAGTGAAGATTTTGACCAGCTCCGGAATAACCGCGCCCGCAAGCGTCCCGCACGAAATGATCGTCGCGAGCTTCCACCATAGCGTTGTGTTTCCGCCGAGCGTCGGAATCATCAGGTATGACACGAGGTAGGTCAGGACGATGGAGACAATCGAAGTGATCCACACCAGCGATGTGAGCGGTGCTTCGAAGTTCATCTCGCTCGCGTTTGCGTACCGTGCTTTGGCGACGGCTTCGTTGAAGAAGTACGATATGGCGCTCGCTACGACCATCATAATGCGCATCACGAATATCCAAACGAGGAGTTGCACCTGAATCGTCTGGTTGCTCACGGCGAGAAGAATGAAAGTGATCAGCGCCACGCCCGTCACGCCGTAGGTTTCGAAGCCGTCCGCCGTCGGACCTACTGAGTCGCCCGCGTTGTCGCCGGTGCAGTCAGCTATCACGCCGGGATTCCGCGCGTCGTCTTCCTTGATCTTGAAGACGATTTTCATCAGATCCGAGCCAATGTCGGCGATCTTGGTGAAGATGCCGCCGGCGATTCGCAGCGCCGCGGCGCCGAGCGACTCGCCGATCGCGAATCCGATGAAACATGGGCCTGCATAACTGCCCGGAATGAATAGCAAGATGCAAAGCATGATAAACAGCTCGACGCTGATAAGCATCATGCCGATGCTCATTCCAGCTTTGAGCGGGATCGCATAGATCGGATAAGGTTTGCTCTCGAGGCTTGCGAAAGCCGTCCGCGAGTTTGCAAAGGTGTTCACTCGTATGCCGAACCACGCGACGCCATAACTGCCTGCGATGCCCACAAGGCTGAACAGAAGAATGATGATCACCCGTACCGCTTCGAACTTGAGCAGCAAGCCGAAGTACATTGCGATGATGACGGCGATGAAAGCCTCGAGTATAAGAATGAACTTTCCCTGGGTGATCAGGTACGTCTTGCAGGTCTCGTAGATCAACTCCGAGATCTCGCGCATTGCCTGGTGCACAGGCAGGTTCTTCAAGTGAATGTAGATCGCGAGGCCGAACAGCAGACCCAGAACGCAGATAACCAAACCAAACAGCAGCAGCGTATGCCCATCAACCCCCATGAACTTGACTTGTGACAGGTCGGGCAGTTGCAGGTTTGCCTCGCCGCCCGGTTGGTGCGCCCCGGAAGCCTCACGAGCTTGCGCCAGGGCGGCCGAAGCACTGCCGGTCACGGCCGCCAACGCCGCTGATATGAGCAACAGCGTGCGGCGATGAATGATTGTCTTCGCGCCTGCTTTGATTGCACTGGATATCATTGCAAGAACAGTAACAGGTTTCATAACGCCTTTATGACTACTCCCTTTA
>WNFR01008290.1_pt1 | contig 10504 bp, 7 predicted proteins | sample 5400221 | NCBI WGS metagenome assembly WNFR01 (sample SAMN13153357, study PRJNA577476) | soil metagenome | isolation source: 40 cm soil under Madrone tree | place: USA:California | collected 2016-06-14 | reverse complement strand
CGTCGAGCCTTGCGTTCAGAGTCCCGGATGTCATTGGTTTGATCCCGAGGTCGCTAAATAATTTTTTAAGATCAAGGTTCTCCGACTGAATTGTGGCGAACACTTTGCCAGACGACGGAACGGCCGCAGCGTTCGTCCCCAGATTTTTCCACACCAGCGGAAACGAGACATAACCGGACGCGAACCTCGCTTGACCCTGATCAAGTTGAATCTTGCTAATCTCGAGCGTTTCGCCTTTTGCCTGTGCGATTGCCTGAAAATCCATGTTGCCGGCCGCGAAAAAGATAATCGGCACATCGAAACCTTCGGGCGAATACGACGCGTCGATATTCGCTTGAAGGGATTGCAAATCGCCGTACCGGCCCTTCTCCAGAACGAACTTCAGTTTCCCTGAATTCTTGCTCGCCGTCGGACGAGTCCGTCCAATTGGCGGAAATGTTTGCGCATTGCCGTTCCCTTCCCAATCCAAAGCGAATGAGCCCGCCAGCTTATTTTCATTGCCGGAAAAGCTGAGCAGTGGCTGAAGCGACGATAAATTCGCGACGCGCGCAGAAACCTTGCCGCTGTAATGGTAGGGCCGTTTCAGATTTAGAGTCCCAGTCGCATTAAAGAAGTCAGTGTCGTTCAGAATCGCGCTGCAATCGTTGAGGTAGATTACGTTGTTCGAAATCGAACACTGCGTGTTTAGTTGCCGGAAAACCAAGTCCCGCATCCCGAGGTTAGACCCAGAAATCGACACCTGTCCGTTGGCAGCCTCTTGTTTCCACGTGATCTGGGCCGCCATTTGCAATGGCCCGCTCAATCTATTGGGGGAATCTGAAACCCAGAAGTCTCCGGCTTCGGGCGCATTCAAGGCCACATCCAGCTCCGCGGGCTGTAAAGAAACTTTGCCAACCTCCCGCGGAAGCCGGTATCGGCCGCGAACATTTAGTTCGTTCTGATTTCGCCGCAAATTCAACCGGTCGAGTCCCAGGATATCATCACTCCCGTTAAGTGATCCTTCTGCTGAATCAATAACGTAATCCCGGTAATGTATGTTGGTTAAACCGAACTCCATTGCGGTGTGAAGATCTGCAAACCACGGCTTCTGCCCTGTAGCCGGGGTCGCTGACCTCGGTCGGGCGTTTGACGCAGCAATTATCTTGGACGCGCGGAGCGTGGCGTTGAGTTTCTCAACTGTTCCATCTGGAAACCCGACCGCGCTCGCAGTCACGCCAAGATTTGCGTTTATCTTCGCATCGACGATGTCGATCCTGCCGTTGAACTGAGCCGAGCCGGTCAATCGCACGGGCGTTCCCGCGGTCAGCTGCTGGAGATCAAGCGCCGTACCCGCAATTTCCAGTATCGCTGGGGTACGGCCAAAATCCTTGATGGCCGAAGGCAGTTCGATTGTCCCGTGAAGGTGAAATTCGTTTTTGTCCTGAACGATGTCGGCTGACCGTAAAATCGCTCTGCCCTGCTGGGCGGAAACTTCAACGATACCACTATTGAAGTTGATTTCTGGCAGATCCACATCGCTGACCTGCAGCGACATCGTTCCGCTCCAGGTGCGCGGCAGATCCATCACGCCCGTTCCATCGAGAGCGAGGCGCTCGATTTCTCCCGAGAGAAAGCCGGGAGGGAAAATCAAAAATTTGTTCAGCGATTCCGCCGCCACCTTTTCAGAAGCCACATGTAGCTTAGTATCCAGCGAAGATTGTGTTTCGGTTAATGTGGCCGATGCCGACAATTGGCCACCACCGATCGCGCAAGTGAGAACGATCGCCAGAGTGTGGGCGTCTATATGTGAAGCATCGACATTCAGAAGGTGGACCTGCTCCTGGTCGCTCAGAACCAGATCGCGAACGACTAGGTTTTTATTCGTGTAAGAGGCTTTTCCAGAAATTTTGGACCAGCTGTCCCCGGCAGGTAGCTGCAAATTCTCGATGCGCAGTTCGCCCGGACTGCGCGGGTTTAAATCAGCATCGACATGTTCGGCCACGAAATCGTGCGGCTGCTCTCTAATGATGAGCGTTGCGTCCGCCAGTCGCATTCCTTCCGGAAACAGTTTCGGCAATTCAACTTTTGCCGGTGGCGGCTTCCGCGGAGCCTTGGACGGATTTAAAACAATGCGCGCCGAACGCGCTTCCACATTATCGAGTAAATGGGAGAGACCGTGTCGCGCGAGTCCAAACAGACTGTAATCAACGTACAGATAGTCGATATCGATCGATTCAATGTTTGTAGGTCCAACAGCAAACGCGTGAAGATTCCGAACGGTTAGATTGCTAAAAGGATTGCCTTCGAGACGAAAATCGGCCTTCAAGTGTTCTCGGGCGGCGTAACGCAATACAACTTGCCGGCCGATTGCTAGTAGAATTGGACGATGAAAAATTGCGAGAAGCGCCACGCATACAGCAAGCGCCGTCGCTGCACGGCGCCACCCGCGTCGGTGCGTCTGCACCTCTGCCTGACGGTCTTCGGCCACCAGAGCGACTGTATTTCCACCCTAACAAAGAGCAAAGAGGAAAAGGCTGCGTTTGATTTGCTATTTACCTGCCTACTTCGGCATTGCGCGTGAACGCGTCTGGCGTCACGCTTTCCCGGGCACCGACGATGAATCCCGATAAACTCTTCGATTATCTCGACGGCAGATTGCCTGCGGCCGAACGCGCGGCGCTCGAAGAGCAATTGATCTCGGACGGGCAATTGCAACGCGAGCTGGCGGTTGCGCGCCGGATTCACACAGCCATGGACGGCGATTCTCGCGAAGTTCTGTTGCCGATTCAGGCGGATGGAACGGAGCAAGGTCGCAAAATGGCGCTCCGTGTGGGCGCGGCGTTTATCATTCTCATGGCTGTTAATGTCGGCATCGGTCTCTGGTTAATTGCGCGACATGAGAGCAAAGACCCAAATCGGTCCCGGCTTGAAGCGCAAACGCGGCAGCAAATAACGAGATCGCTCGAGCAGGCTGCCAGAGCGGCGCTCACGCCGCTGCCATCGTTGGGCGTAAGCGAGATCACAATTTCGGCCGCGCCGGGACGGCTCGAGACTGTAGCGGACGAAGTTGTTGCTGCGGCCGGCCGGCTGGGCGGTTCCGCGACGAGAGGATTTCCAGATAAACATCGCATCGGCGTGCTTGTCGATCTTCCATCGAATCGCGAACCGGAATTTCGCACTACGATTGCTTCAATCGCCGGGACGTCAGCGGGGTCAGCGAGCCCAGCCACAGGCCAGGAAACTCCAGGATCAACGACCACGTCTGCAGCGGAAAAGAAGAGCTTCGTTGTGCAAATTGTCGAGTCGCCGACAGAGCAACATTGATCGCGGAAAATCATTACAAAGCCAATTGATGCGATGATTGCGGTCACGTTCGCTTTGCCGGCGGAAAGCTCTGGATTCCTGCGTCGTCTCCACAAACAAACCAGAAGCGATCGCAACGGCGTCAGGCTGATCCACGGCGAGATCGATAACCGCGCGATTGAGGTTCTCCATACCGGCGTCGGAGAAAAGTTATGCCGGGAGCGGATGGCAAACTTTCTTCAAGATCGAGAGTTCAACTACTTGATCAGTGCCGGTTTTGCAGGCGCCCTTAACGATCGATTACAGGCCGGCGATCTCTTGATCGCAGAAAATTTCTCGACCGTTCAACTAACCGAAGCACGCTCAGCCCTTTCAACTCTACCGATCCACATTGCCGATCTTGTGACAGTGCCGTTGATGATCGACTCCACCGAGGAGCGAAAAAAGATCGCGCAGACCACAGGCGCGGCCGCTGTTGATATGGAGACGGAATTCATTGCGCGGGCGTGCGCCGAGCACGGGATTCCGCTGCTTTCGCTTCGCGCAATCAGCGACACGCCAGGTGAACCTTTCCCAGCCCCGTCGAATATTCTGTTCGACGTTGTGAACCAGCGAACCAATTTCGTGAAGCTGGCAGCGTTTTTCTTGACGCGTCCGAACCGTGTTCCACGCCTGATTCAGTTCGCGAAAAGGATCGCACGCGCTCGAGAAACTTTGGCGAGCGCAATTGTGGATGTAGCCACGGCTCTGTGAGCCGTCGACGTTATCTCGTTTCGTTACCCAACCGGCCACAGGCCGGTGGCTACAGATTCAGCGGGCAGGCTCGATGTGGACGAGCACATCGGCAATACGTGAATCGCTTTGCTGGATTGCCCTTTTTACTTGATGTGCAATCGCGTGCCCTTCATACACGGAAATGCTGCCGTCGACTCCGACATGGAGATCGACATAAAAATCCAGACCCATCTTCCGAATCAAGCACTTTTCGACTTCGATTACTCCGGGGACGGCAGCGGCAGCATTTCGAACTGAGTCGACAATCGGACCGCGCGGTGCCGTGTCCATAATCTCGTATAACGCCGGTCGCAAAAGCCGAATGCCATTTGCGGCGATGACGGCGCAGGCGAAAAGCGCCGCCCAATCATCCGCGCTTTGCCAACCACTGCCGCCGATCAGGGCGACAGAGATGCCGATGAATGCGGCGGCGGATGTAAGCGCGTCGCTGCGATGATGCCAGGCATCGGTTTGCACGGCCGTGCTCTCGACGTGGCGTCCGATGCGGTTGACGTAACGGAACAAAATTTCCTTTACCACGATCACCACGATCAATATCCCGAGCGTGAACGGCGCCGGTCCGTAGTGAGGCGTGAGAATTTCGCGTACGCTTTGAATTGCCAAACCGGCCGCGGCTGCGAGCACACCGAAGGCCACGAGCGCCGCCGCGATCGGTTCCGCTTTGCCGTGTCCGTAGGGATGCGTTTCATCCGGCGGACGGGCCGCGAATTTCAATCCACCCCAAATCACGAACGAGCCAGCGACATCGAGGGCGGACTCGATGCCGTCGGCGATCAGGACGTAGGCGTGGCCGAACAAACCGCCGAGAATTTTCGCCGTGGCGAAAATCAAATTCACGAGCATGCCGAAAAGCGCGACGCGCGCGCCGGTTTGCAGATTGTTTACGGAAGCGTGAGGATGCAGCGCCGAAGTCATCGATGAACAAAAGTATAAACGCAGCCGTTTACGAAAGGCACGGAAATCCGGCGGATGTGTTGCGTGTCGAATCGCGGCCGTGGCCGACGCCGGCACCGCATGAAGTGGTGGTGGAAATGCGCGCCGCCCCGATCAATCCGGCCGATCTGAACCAGATCGAGGGAAAATACCCGGTACGGTTTCCTCTTCCAGCTACGCCTGGATTCGAAGGCGCCGGAGTAGTTGCCGAGCTCGGCGCAAACGCGTCAGTAATTCCTGCCGGCACGCTTGTAATCCTGCCGCACAATCTCGGCACCTGGCGCGAGGCCGTTGCGGTGAAAGCGAGCGAGCTGGTGGCGGTTCCGTCGGGAATCGAGCCATTGCATGCCGCAATGTTGAAAATCAATCCGATGACGGCCTGGCGTTTGCTGCATGACTATATCGATCTAAACAGAGGAGATTGGCTCATTCAAAATGCCGCCAATTCCGCTGCGGGGCGCGCGGTGATTCAAATTGCGCACGAGTTGGGCTACAAAACGGTGAATGTTGTTCGCCGCGCGGAACTGGTCGATGAATTGCGCTCAGAAGGTGGCGACGTCGTATTTGTTGATGGAGAAAATCTTCGTGAGGAAGTAAAGAATGCGACGGGCGATGCACCGATTCGTTTGGGATTAAATGCCGTCGGTGGCGATAGCGCGCTTCGTCTGGCAAATTGCCTCGCGCCCGAATCGACCCTGGTGACATTCGGCGCGATGAGCTTGCAGCCGCTGAAGATTCCGAACGGCCTGCTCATTTTCAAAGACCTTCGATTCCGTGGAATTTGGATCAACAAATGGTACGACAACGCGACGATGCAGGAGCGAATGGATGCGTTTCGCCAGCTTTTCGAAATGGCAAAACGCGGATTGTTGAAAACGAAAGTGGAGAAATCTTATCCGTTGAGCGAAGCAAAAGCCGCGGTTACGCATGCCGCGCAGGGGAAACGCAGGGGCAAAATCATTTTCGGATTCGGCGATTAAGCGTCGGCTCATTTTGGATGCAAAACGAAAAAGCTAGCCGCACGGCACTGGTCATTGCCGCGAGCCTGGTTCTTCTGCATCGCGATCCAAAACACTCAGGCCTCGTCTCGAAGCCTTCGGCAGATTTGTGCGCTCAGATGCTCGAGATGTATTCATCGCAGACGCGTTTGTTTTTGAAAATTGTTCGACAGGACTGGTTTCGACCGGTCGCGAGGTTGATCGAGCGCATCACGATCCCGGGAATTTTGCTGCATTACATCTTGCGAAAGAAGTGTATCGCGGGGCTCGCGCGCTCAGCACTTATCAATGGAGCTACACAAGTCGTCATTGTCGGCGCAGGCTTTGATCCACTCAGTTTCGAATTACATCAGGATTTTCGAGATGCGCAATTTTGGGAGATTGATCATCCGGCGACGCAGCGTCACAAACTGCGGGCCTTTCGTAAAATTGGCGTTGATCGATTGCATTTTGTCGCAGTTGATCTGAACGTCACCGCTCTCGATAAAGAGGCGCTCATCAAAAGCAGCTTCGATCCGACTCAACGCACATGCTGGATCGCCGAAGGTCTCTTGATGTATCTGCCGGCAGATATCGTTTCGTCGTTGATGAGAACATTGAAAAGCCTGAGCGCTCCGGGCAGTCACTTTGCATTTACATTCATGGAAAAGCAGAGCGACGGCCGGATTCGCTTCGATTCGCAAAGCAAACTCGTTGATTCGTGGTTGCGTAGACGCGGCGAACCATTCCTCTGGGGGTCTACGCGAGGTGAACTTGTTAACCTTGTACGCCCGTGGCGCGTTATTCGATTTTTCGATCACGATGATTTGCGCGAAATGGAATCGGGACTGATCAATGAATCCATCGCCAGAGGCGAGGTAATTTGCCTGGCTGAGATCTAACTGGCTCGATTAATCTTCCGGATGCTGACGCGGCGTGAATTCATACGCACCGCGGCGCTGTTCGCACTTGCGCCGCGAGTTTTAGCAGAACGCGAGAGAGCGATTTGGGTCAATGACATCCATTCGCAGCTCAATCGCACCCGCATTCGCGAACTTTTGATGCCACGTACTAGAGACGAACTAGCGGAAATTGTGCGTTCTGCGTCGCAAAAAGGCCTGCCAATCTCCCTTTCCGGCTGTCGGCATTCGATGGGTGGCCAGCAATTTGCGACGGACAGCATTTGCATCGATACACGTTCACTTAATCGCGTGATTTCTTTCGATCAAGAACATGGGTTGATCGAAGCGGAAGCCGGCATCCAATGGCCGGAATTGATTCGCACTTATCTGGAAGCGCAACGGCATAACTCTAGGCGATGGGGTATCGCGCAAAAACAAACCGGTGCCGACACATTCACGCTCGGTGGAAGTCTCTCGTCGAACGTGCACGGGCGCGGATTGGCCATGAAGCCGCTGATTTCCAACATCGAATCATTCAACCTGACCAACGCCGAAGGGAAATCGATTCGCTGCTCGCGCAATGAAAACAACGAATTGTTCCGAGCTGCAATCGGTGGTTACGGGCTTTTTGGATTGATCGGCAGCGTAACGCTTCGGCTTGTTCCCCGGCAAAAATTGCGACGTGCAGTCGAAATAGTTCACGCCAGCGATCTGCCCAAGCGTTTTGAAGAACGGATAGCGCAAAAGTTTCTCTACGGTGATTTTCAATTTTCAGTCGATGAAAAATCGGCGGACTTTCTCCAGCGCGGTGTGTTTTCTTGCTACGAGCCGATCGACGAACACGAACCGATTGTCGCCGAAAAGAAGTTACGCGACGATGACTGGCTGGATCTCTTGCGGCTCGCTTACACGGACCGCGAAAAGGCTTTCAAGCGGTACAGTGACTACTATTTGTCGACAAACGGGCAGACTTATTGGTCCGACACAAGTCAACTTAGCGCCTATTTCCCAAATTATGCGCAGAAGCTCCGCGAGCAAATCGGAGGCGAGGAATCGAGCCTCATTATTACCGAAATTTACGTTCCGCGCATGGACCTTCCCGACTTTCTAGCGCAGGCGGCAGAACTGTTGCGTTCGAACCGCACAATCGTCATCTACGGTACAGTCCGACTAATCGAAAAAGACGATGAGAGCTTTCTGGCTTGGGCCAAAGAACCTTATGCGTGCATCATCTTCAATCTGCTCACGCTCCATACACCCGGCGGCATCGAAGCGTCGGCGCGCTCCTTTCGCGGCTTGATTGGTTTAGCTATACCTCGCGGCGGAAGTTATTACCTAACTTATCATAAATTCGCGAAACCTGAGCAGGTCATGGCGTGCTACCCGCGGTTCAAACAATTTCTCGACTTGAAAAGAAAGTACGATCCCACTGAACGCTTTCAGAGTGATTGGTACCGCTACTATCGGAAGCTTTTCGTGACCTGATGACGAGAGGAGCAGAAGTACGATCTGTTCATGCCGCCGTTCGACATCATTGCTTTGGTTCTGATTCTCGCGCGCGCCACCACTGAACTGTGGCTGAGCCGACTCAACCAGCGTCACGTGCGCGCGCAGGCGAACGAAGTGCCGCCTGCATTTCGTGGAATCATTGACGAGCCGACGTACCGCCGTTCGGTTGATTACACGCTGGCCAAGAGCCGCTTTGGAGATATTGCCAACCTGTTCGATGCTGCGTTACTTATCGCATTGCTTTTCAGCGGCGTGTTGCCCTGGGCCTTTGAAAGATTCAGCGCTAGCTTCGGCACATCGATCCTGGCAATGACTGGTTTCCTCTTCGCCACAGGCGTCGCGCTGAGCATCCCAGGATTGCCGTTCGCCTGGTATGCGCAATTCAAACTCGAAGAGCGATTCGGTTTCAACACGACAAGCACAAAGACATGGGTCCTCGACCACATGAAAGGATTTTTGCTCGCGGGCCTACTCGGGTATCCGTTGCTCGCGCTGGTATTAAAACTGATCGAGTGGACTGGTGCAAACTGGTGGCTTCTGGCAGCGGCGGTTGTCGTCGCGTTTCAATTGCTCCTCTTGCTCATCGCGCCGGCTATCATCATGCCGCTCTTCAACAAGTTCACACCGCTGCCGGAAGGAGGGTTGCGCGAGCGCCTTTTTGCGCTCGCGCAGCGCACCGGTTTTCCCACGCGCAGCATTGAGGTGATGGATGGCAGCAAACGCTCGCGCCACTCCAACGCCTTCTTCACCGGGTTCGGACGTTTTCGAAAAATCGTCCTGTTCGACACACTCATCGTGCAACTTACCCAACCCGAACTGGAATCCGTGCTCGCGCACGAAATTGGCCATTACAAAAAGCGCCATGTAATGAAGTTGCTCGGCGTTTCCATCGCTGGCGTCCTTGTGGGGTTCGCCGCGATCGCGTGGCTGGCGCGTCAGCAATCGTTTTATCACGCGTTTGGGTTCGAGCATCAGGGAAACTTTGCCGCCGCGAATGTCGTCCCCGCGATGCTGTTGTTTGCGCTGTTGGCGGGTACGATAAGTTTCTGGGCTTCGCCGTTCATTCACATCTGGTCGCGCCGTTTCGAATACGAGGCGGATGCATTTGCGCGTGCGGCAATGGGAGAGGCACGGTCACTCATTCACGCGCTGCGCAAATTGAGCGAAAAAAATCTGAGCAATCTCACGCCCCATCCGCTCTACAGCCGATTTTACCACTCGCATCCGACCCTGCTCGAACGGGAACGCGCACTGCAAGTAGCAACTTAACGCAAGCGGAACGGCATGCGGATTTCGCGTTACGGCAGATAAATAACGTCGGCGCTTGACACAAACGCCGCTACAGCGTGCCCTGTTCTGAGATGTCGAGAGTCATCGTTGTTGGCGCGGGAATCAATGGTATTACCGCCGCGATCGCATTAAGAAAACGCGGCCACAACGCCGTTCTGGTTGATCCGGGGCCGTTGCCGCACCCGCTGGCGGCGTCCACTGATATCAGCAAAGCAGTTCGTGCGGCTTACGGGGCAGACGAAGAATACACCGAATTGGCCGAACGCTCGATTTCACTCTGGCGGAAATGGAACATAGAATTTGGCGTCGAGTTGTATCACGAGGTCGGCGTGATGTTCGTGCGCCAGCAGGAAATAAAGCCGGGTGATTTTGAATATGAAAGTTTCAAAACATTAGAACAGCGCGGACACAAGATTGAGCGAATGAACTCAGCGCAATTGTGGAAGCAGTTTCCGGCTTGGGATCCCGAACGCTATCAAGATGGCGTTCTTGAGCTGGAAGCAGGCTATGTGGAGAGCGGTCGCGTCGTTACGACATTGATTGAGCGCTCGAAATCCGTCGGCATTGAACTGCGCGAAAGCGCCAGGTTTTCCAAGTTGGATGAAGGCGACGATCGCGTGAAAGGAATTGTGCTCGACAACGGGCAGCGAATTTCCGGCGATGTCGTCGTAGTGGCAGTCGGCGCCTGGACACCCTATGTCTTGCCATTCACACAGAAATTTTTCCGCGCGACTGGGCAACCAGTCTTTCATCTGAAACCTCGGCAACCTGAACTGTTCGCGCCTGAGCGTTTTCCCGTTTTCGGCGCGGACATTT
>WNFR01013512.1_pt1 | contig 10505 bp, 12 predicted proteins | sample 5400221 | NCBI WGS metagenome assembly WNFR01 (sample SAMN13153357, study PRJNA577476) | soil metagenome | isolation source: 40 cm soil under Madrone tree | place: USA:California | collected 2016-06-14 | reverse complement strand
TCGGGCCGGTGACGACACTGTCGCCCAGCAACTGGAAGAAACTGTGACCATCATTGTCGTCGAGCATGACGGAAGGATGACGACCGGCCGCGCGCGCGCGCGCCAGGGAGTCGGGCGTGAAGATGCCACCGGCAATTTCCTCGGCGCCATCGACACCATCGGTGTCGGCCGCGATTCCCCAGATGCCGGGCGCGCCGTTTGTCGCCAGCGTTTGTGCCAGAAGATATTCGACGTTGCGGCCGCCGCGGCCCTTGCCGCGCACGGTTACCGTGGTCTCGCCACCGGAGAGCATTACAGCAGGACGGGTGATCCTGCTGGCGAGATCGAGCGCCTGGCGTGCGTGTGCGGCGCCCAGCTCGCGGGCTTCGCCTTCGAGATTGTCACCCAGCATGACGACATCGCACCCGCGCCCGCGCGCCACCGCGGCCGCTGCTTCGAGCGAGCCGTGCGGTGTCGCTACCATGATGGTCTCGCAGCGCGCGAGGTGCGGATCACCCGGCTTGGGCGTTTCTTCGATACGACCGGCGGCTCCCGCTTCGAGATGCGTCCGAACCGCTGTCGGCGGCTCGATGCGGTACTTCGCCAGCACCGCCAGGGCGTCGGCAAAGGTCGTGCGGTCGGCGACAGTCGGACCGGAGGCGATGACGCCAGCGTCGTCGTTGGGCACGTCCGAGATCAGCCAGCTCAGGACACGCGCCGGCTGCGCCGCGATCGCCAGGCGCCCGCCTTTGATCGCCGACAGGTGCTTCCGCACGGTGTTCATCTCGGCGATGTTGGCGCCCGACCGCAGCAGCGCGCGATTGACCTTCTGCTTGTCGACGAGCGTCAGTCCCGGCGCCGGCAAGGTGAGCAGGGCGGAGCCGCCGCCCGAGATCAGGCAAAGAACGAGGTCGTCGGGCCTGAGACTTTGCACTTTTTGCAGGATGCGGCCGGCGGCAGCGCGGCCTTTTTCATCCGGCACGGGATGCGCCGCTTCGACGATCTCGATGCGCTTGCAGACTTCGCCATAGCCGTAGCGCGTCACCACCAGCCCTTCGAGCGGGTGAGGCCATTGCTCTTCCAGGGCCCGCGCCATGGCAGCACTCGCCTTGCCTGCGCCGATCACGACGGTACGGCCCGTGGGCGGCGCAAGCGCCGCGATATAGGGCGCCAGGCAGGTGGCCGGACGCGCGGCGACAAGGGCGGCATCAAACAGATCGCGTAGCAGCGCGCGGGCTTCGGCATCGGTCATGCGTGCGATCATCGCATGCCGAGGCGTTGGCGTACCAGCGACGAGGCCGTATAGGAACGCATATGTCCATGCTCCTCGGCTCTGGCGATCCGCCGCCCTTTTCTGTTCACAATGCTGCGGGCCAGGCGCCGCTTCTGTTGCTGTGCGATCATGCGAGCAAGGCCTTGCCCGCCGCGTTGGGCGGCCTCGGCATTCCGCGGCACGAACTGGACCGTCATATCGGTTGGGATATAGGCGCCCTCGATGTGGCGACGGAGCTGGCAAGCCTTCTCGATGCGCCGCTGGTTGCCTCGGGCTATTCGCGGCTGGTGATCGATTGCAACCGCTGGCCTGGCGGCGAGGGCTCGACACCCGAGGTGAGCGACGGCACGCGCATTCCCGCCAACCAGGGTCTGACCAAGCAGCAGGTCGACGCCCGCGCCGAGGCCTGCTTCTGGCCTTATCACCGTGAAGTCGACCGTCAGCTCGATCGCTTGATGGAGAGCGGCGGCAAATGCTGCATGCTGGTACTGCATAGCTTCACCCCAACGATGCTCGGATTTGCGCGCCCGTGGCATGTCGGCGTTTTGTGGATTGACGATCCCCGCCTGCCGATGCCCTTGCTGGAGGCGCTGAGGCGCGATCCGGCATTGGTGGTTGGCGATAACGAACCCTATTCGTCGCGCGATCCTTCGGAATACACACTGAGCGCGCATGCAAAGCCGAGGGGAATTCCTTATTGCTCGATCGAAGTGCGGCAGGACCTGATCGCGACGGCGGACAGCGCGCGCGCCTGGGCTCACCGGCTGGCGGTGCCGATCCGCGAGGCCGTCGCACTAGGCATAGCCTAGGCACCGGCGGGAATCGTCTTTGCCGACTGGTTTGTAGTGCGGCCTGAGCCTATATCCGCGTACACGGTTCAGGAGGATGCCATGGACGACAAGACCCGCACCGAACTCGAAGCCGCCGCCTTCCGCCGGCTGGTCTCGCACCTGCAAGAGCGCACCGATGTGCAGAACATCGATCTGATGAATCTGGCCGGCTTCTGCCGCAACTGCCTGTCGCGCTGGTATCGCGAGGAGGCGGGGACGCGCGGCATCGAGATTACTGACCCGACGGCACGCGAAATCGTCTACGGCATGCCTTATGATGAGTGGAAGGCCAAGCATCAGAACGACGCCTCCGGCGACCAGAAAAAGGCCTTTGACAAGGCTCACAAGCACGGCTGAGCCGTCCCCGTTATCCCCATCATTCTTGTGCGGATTTCATTGAGACGGCATGACCTCTGCCCCTATGGTCTGCCGCATTGTTACAGGAGTTGGACGATATGCCGGACGGTAGCCCCGTTTCCAAAAAGACCAAGCCCGGTGAGGTGTCGGCCGATCGGCTGAAGAGCTTCGTCGAGCGGATCGAGAGGCTGGAAGAGGAGCGGGCGGCCATAGCCAGCGACATTCGCGATATCTACAGTGAGGCCAAGGGCGTCGGCTATGACGTCAAAACCATGCGCAAGATCGTGTCGTTGCGGAAGATGGATGCCGCCGACCGGGCGGAGCAGGAAGCCATGCTCGACGTCTACAAGCACGCGCTTGGCCTGATCTGAAGGTTTGTCAAGATCGAGTGCGGAGGGTTTCTTCCCTTCGCCGCAGGGACTAGGCTTCCTCCCGGCAACAACGCCCGGTCAACGGGCGACGCCGAGGAGGAAAACCCATGCGAACATTCATCGGCACGAACGCTGTTCTTGCATCATGCCTGGCCGCCGGGCAGGCTTTTACCCAGATCCTCGTGATACCGGCCAGAAGATCGCCATCGAAGGAGACCCGGCGACCATCCGTACCGCCAATAAATGAACTTTGCCTCTGAAAGTCGCGCGTGAGTGTAGGGTGTTAAAGTTCAGCAGGACGGCCAATGGATAAATTACCGAAGATATTGCTAGCGGCTTTCATTGCGACTATTGCGGTTTCAAGTCTTGGACAGGCGCAGGAATTCCCCGTGCAGCAGCCCATCAAGCTGGTGGTGCCGTTCCCACCGGGCGGTGGCACCGATGCGTTGGCCCGCGCCATCCAGGAGCCGATGCAGAAAGTGCTGGGGCAGACCGTCATCATCGACAACAAGGGCGGCGGCGGCGGCAATCTTGCGCACGAGTATGTCGCCAAGGCGCCGCCCGATGGCTACACCGTGCTGATGAGCAGCAACAACCAGATGCTGTTTCCCTATCTGGTGGTGCGCCTGGAATATGATCCGGCGGCGTTCGTGCCGGTGGGCTTCGTCGCCAAGCAGGAATCGGTGTTGGTGGGCAGCGCCGACGCAGCCTGGCCCGACCTCAAGGCGATCACCGCGGCGGCGCGCCAGGCACCCGGTGACGTGCAATACGGCACCGCCGGCGTGAGTACGCCCATGCATCTGTCGACCGAACGCTACGCGATCCTGAACGCCATCAAGCTTACGCACGTGCCTTTCCGCGGCACCGGTCCGCTGGTGACCGATTTGCTGGGGGGCCACATCAAGCTCGGCATGTCGAGCCTCACCAGCGTGGCGCAGTATCTGGCCAATGGTAAACTGAAGGCCTACGGGCTGGCGGCGCCGGAGCGGTCGGCGCTCATGCCAGATATCGCGACCTTCAAGGAACTGGGTGCTGGCGATGTCGACGGCACCATCGTCTACACCTTGATCGCACCACCCGGCACGCCGGCCGTCGCCGTCGCCAAGCTAAACGCGGCGCTGAACGCTTCCGTCGCTACGCCCGGGGCGCGCGAGGAGCTGCGCAAGCGCGGTTTCGTCGCCATGGGCGGCACGCCGCTGGAGTTGGCGAAATGGACGGCCGAGCAGGCGCCGGTCTGGGGGCCAGTGCTGCAGACCGCCGGTATCAAGCCGGAGTAGCGGTTTAGAACCAGATATTCATTGGCAGTCCGTAACGGTCGCACGCGTCGGCGGGACCGAGTCGTGTCGCCTTGCCTTGCAAGATGAGCGTCGCGGTTCGGCAGCACGCGATGGCGGCAAGCACGTCGTCGCGTGCCGCGCCGGGAAGACGGTCGACTGCCGGCGTGAAACCGTGCTCCATCAGCAGCCGGTGCCGTTCCGCATATCCCTCGGGCTTGCGCTTCTTGGAAAGCACCGGCTTGTCGCCATTCATGCGCGCGAAGGCGAGTTCGGGATGCGCCTCGTACACAATGCCCCTGAACCCGGGGCGGGTGCGCAAGAGATCGTCGATCTCCCGCAGCTTGGGAAACAAATGGAAGGTCTGCTGCGTCAGGCCTGCACCCAATCTTTTACTGGTGGCGTTGGCCCGGACGTAGCTTGTGCAGGCCAAGGCGGGGCGGCAGGGCGTCGGAAAGACGGAACTCGCCTTGCCGGGCAACCGGGCGCGTGCTTCGCCTTCGCATTCCCGGCTGGGACGGGGCGTGTCCGTCAGCCCGATCGGCATGTCGACCGCCAAAATGGAAAGGCCCTCGCAGGCATCTGCGAGGGCCTCCACAACTCGAATATCCAGCGAACCGTCGGTATCGCGCCGGCAGATCACCCAGCCGGCGCGGCAACCGTCGGCGCCGGCGACTACCACTTCGCCATTTTCGCCTTCAGGTTGGCGTCGAGCGTGTCGAGGAAGTCCTGGGTGTTGAGATAGGGATGGTTGGCATCGATCAGGATCGCGAGATCCTTGGTCATCTTGCCGCTCTCCACTGTCTCGACGCAGACCTTCTCGAGCGTGTCGGCGAATTTCGTCACATCGGGCGTGTCATCGAACTGGCCGCGATACTTGAGGCCTTGCGTCCAGGCGAAGATCGAAGCGATCGGGTTGGTCGAGGTCGGCCGGCCCTTCTGGTGTTCGCGGTAGTGGCGCGTCACCGTGCCGTGCGCGGCCTCGGCCTCGACGGTCTTGCCGTCCGGCGTCATCAGCACCGAGGTCATGAGGCCGAGCGAGCCGAAGCCCTGGGCCACCGTGTCGGATTGCACGTCGCCGTCGTAGTTCTTGCAGGCCCACACGAACTCGCCGTGCCACTTCAGCGCCGAAGCGACCATGTCGTCGATCAGGCGGTGTTCGTAGGTGATGTTCTTGGCCTTGTACTTGTCGGCGAACTCCTTGTCGAACACTTCCTGGAAGAGGTCCTTGAAGCGGCCGTCATAGCGCTTGAGGATGGTGTTCTTGGTCGAGAGATAGACAGGCCAGCCGCGATTGAGGCCGTAAAGGAACGAGCTGCGCGCGAAACCGATGATCGAGTCGTCGAGATTGTACATCGCCATGGCGATGCCGCTGCCGGGGAAGTCGAAGACGTTGTGCTCGATCACCTTGCCGTCGTCGCCCTCGAATTTGATCGTGAGCTTGCCCTTGCCGGGGACGAGGAAGTCGGTGGCGCGATACTGGTCGCCGAAGGCGTGGCGGCCCATCACGATCGGATGCGTCCAACCCGGAACCAGCCGCGGCACGTTCCTGCAGACGATCGGCTCGCGGAAGATCGTGCCGCCGATGATGTTGCGGATCGTGCCGTTGGGCGAGCGCCACATCTCCTTGAGCTTGAACTCCTTCACCCGATCTTCGTCGGGCGTGATGGTGGCGCACTTGACGGCAACGCCGTATTGCAACGTCGCCTTCGCGGAATCGACGGTGACCTGGTCGTTGGTCTTGTCGCGATATTCGACGCCGAGATCGTAATATTTCAGGTCGATGTCGAGGTACGGCAGGATCAGCTTGTCCTTGATGAACTTCCAGATGATCCGGGTCATCTCATCGCCGTCCATCTCGACGACCGGGTTCTTTACCTTGATCTTCGGCATCTTGCTCTCTTTCGAGCCTCAAAATTCTTAATGCGCGCGGGGTTTTAGCGAGCCGCCCCGGCTGCCCGGGGCGGCTCCGCCTGACGCCGCGTCAAAGAGCGGCGAGCGCAGCGTTCAACGTCGCACTCGGCCGCATCCCTGCCGATGTCTTGGCCTGATCGGGCAGATAATAACCGCCCGTATCCACCGGCTTGCCCTGCGCGGCGATCAGCTCGGCATCGATCTTGGCCTCGTTGGCCGCCAACGCCTCCGCCAGCGGCTTGAAGCGGGCCGACAGGGGCGTGCTGTTGTCCCGCCGCGCCAGCGCCTCTGCCCAATACTTCGCCAGGTAGAAATGGCTGCCGCGATTGTCCAGTTCGCCGACCTTGCGCGCAGGCGAACGGTTGTCCTCGAGGATCTTGCCGTTGGCCTCGTCGAGCGTCTCGGCCAGGACCTTCACGTCCTCGTTCCCGGTCGTCTGCGCCAGATGTTCCAGCGAGGCGCCGAGCGCCAGGAATTCGCCCAGCGAATCCCAGCGCAGATACCCTTCGTGCTGGAACTGCTCGACATGCTTGGGCGCCGACCCGCCGGCCCCGGTCTCGAACAGCCCGCCGCCCGCCAGCAACGGAACGATCGACAGCATCTTGGCCGACGTGCCCAGCTCCATGATCGGGAAAAGATCGGTCAAATAGTCGCGCAGCACATTGCCGGTGACGGAGATGGTGTCGAGCCCCTGGCGAATGCGCTCGAGCGAGAACTTGATGGCCTCGACCGGCGCCAGGATTCGGATGTCGAGGCCCTTCGTGTCCTCGTTCTTGAGGTATTTCTCGACCTTGGCGATCAACTGCGCGTCGTGCGCGCGCTTGGCGTCGAGCCAGAACGCCGCCGGGGTGTTGCTCAGGCGCGCGCGGCGCACCCCAAGCTTGACCCAGTCCTGGATCGGCTCGTCCTTGACCTGGCACATCCGGAAGACGTCACCGGTCTCGACCGGCACTGACAGCAGGATCGTGCCGTCATCGGCGACCACGCGCACCGTTCCCGCGGTGGCTGCCTCAAACGTCTTGTCGTGCGAGCCATACTCCTCGGCCTGCTGCGCCATCAACCCGACGTTCGGCACGGAGCCCATCGTCTTCGGGTCGAAGGCGCCGTGCGCCTTGCAGTCCTCGATGGTGGCCTGGAACAGCGTCGCGTAGCAACGATCGGGGATCGCGGCGATCACGTCGTGCAGCTTGCCGTCAGGGCCCCACATCTTCCCCGACTCGCGGATCATCGCCGGCATCGAGGCATCGACGATCACGTCGCTCGGCACGTGCAGATTGGTGATGCCCCGGTCGGAATTGACCATGGCCAGGCCAGGTCGCTTCGCGTAAGTGGCCTGGATATCGGCCTTGATCGCCGCCTTTTCGGCCTCCGGCAGCGTCTCGATCCGGGTCAGCAGGTCGCCCATGCCGTTGTCGGGATCGACGCCCAGGCGCGTCAGTGTGGCGCCATGCTTCTCGAACACATCGGCGAAGAACACCGAAACGCAATGACCGAACAGGATGGGATCGGAGATCTTCATCATGGTCGTCTTGAGGTGCAGCGAGAACAGGATGCCGTCCTTCTTCGCGGCGTCGATCTGCGCGGCGAAGAAGGCGCGCAATGCCTTACGGTTCATCACCGAACAGTCGATGATCTCGCCCGCCTTGAGCGGAATCTTCGGCTTCAGCACCGTGACCGCGCCGTCGCTGCCGGCCAGCTCGATACGGGCATTGGTCGGCGCCGCGACGGTCGTTGCGACCTCCGAACCGTAGAAATCGCCGCCCGACATGTGCGCCACGCGCGTCTTCGAGTCCTTGAACCAGGCGCCCATCTTGTGCGGATGCTTGCGCGCGTACTGCTTCACGGCGCCGGCGGCGCGGCGGTCGGAATTGCCCTCGCGCAGCACCGGATTGACGGCGCTGCCCAGCACCTTGCCGTAGCGGGCGCGGATTTCCTTGTCCGCGGGCGTCGCGTCGCTGTCGGGATAGTTCGCTTGAGCTGCGGGATCGACGCGGAGATGTTGGGCAGCTTGATGATGTTGGCCTCTGGCTTCATCGCCAGCTTGCCGAGCTCGGCGAGTTCGTCGTTGATCTTCTGCGCGGGCTTCAGCTTGTCGGGGAAGTTGGCGATGGTGCGGCCGGTCAGCGAAATGTCCTTCAGCTTCATCTTCACGCCGGCCGCGCCGACGAAGGCCTCGACGATCGGCAGCAGGGAAAACGTCGCAAGCCCGGGGGCTTCATCAACCTTCGTCCAAACGATTTCGAGATCCGACATAGTTGCACCTCCGTGCGCCGCTTTGGGTTCGGCTGGGTTGATGATCCATTGCTGATTATGGCCTGTCTTGTTGCACCGCCGTAAGGGAAAGGCAACGTCCGCACTGCGATGTCACCAGGGCGCTCGGCCAATGCTTTTCCAGCGTCAAGCTTGGAAGCTTTGCCGGTGGCGATAGGGCCTTTGGGGACCGACATGGCCCTGTCGCGGCACGGGCGGGACTTCGCATATACCGGTACGTCGCAGTCTTCGCACCGGTCTCTGGCAGGCCTTCGCCGTGCTGCTGCCGGTCCGCGCCGTGGGCGTGATGGGCGACGGCCGCACCTACGACCAGGCCTGCGCGCTGACCTCGACCGAGGGCATGACCGCCGACTATTACCCGTTCGACCACGCCTTGCTGGGGCAGGGTCGCCAGCCGTATCATCAACGAATGCCGCGGCATCGACCGCGTGACCTACGACATCACGAGCAAGCCGCCCGAGACGATTGAGTGCTCGAATGAACAGGAGGCAACTTGAACTTTGATGATCGGATCAGGTTACTCGGAGAGGAGAGGATTAGCCGGATTTTGCAACGCGACCAAACCTTCGTTGCAACGCCCCCAGCTGACTTTATCCGCTCAAATCTAGAGTGTGTTCAGACGTGGATGGCTGAACGTGAAGAACGCCATTCCCCACAAGGTCTCATATACCATTACTGCGACGCAGCAGCTTTGTTGAACATCCTGAATACGAAAAAAGTATGGGCAACCAGCACGAAGTATACCGATGGTCGGAAGATGGAAGCTTCGCCAGGTCGTATAGCCGTGCCAAAAAGTCATCCTCGGTAAGTCTTCCGGACCAGTTCACACCGGAAACTATGAAATAGTCGATGATCGCTCGACGGGTAACTTCTGAAATTTCGTTTTCAGCGGGTTCGGAGTTCATGGGGTTCTTGTAAATTGGAATTCAAGGAGCCATCAGGCCTTCGGCTTCGGCTGCTCACCCGCCTCTATTGTTTGGATGATCTCGCGAACTTTGTCGCAAACAATGCTGGCGATCGCTTCCTCAGTACCATCAGCGTTGCGTTGACGTTCCTCTGCCACTTTGAGTATCTGGCTACGGCCGGCGTGCGCTGCTTTCGCATCGCGCGCATCTTCTGAGGCCAGCTCTTGGGCCACTAGTTTTGACATCGTGGCAATCGCGACATTCCGATCATTTTGGATCATCGCCTGCAAGATCGCCTCGTAGCTGCGTGCGCCAAATTGAAATTGTACTTGGATGGTGCCGCCACCTTTGGACGATAGGGTGAAGGTATTGCAGACGCCCGCTCCCGGTTTCGGATTGCGTACGGCCACGTACGTCGTCTCGGATGTGAGTTGTCGAGCGGTAACGCCTCCGCGGAAGACTATTGCGTCTGGAAGCTTGGTTGTCATTAATATCCCTCGATCCGTATTCCTCGGTCGTTATGTAACTAATGTTACAAGACGATGCAAGCGTATCTAAAGATACGGAGGCAGAAAAATTCTAAGCGAGGGGCTCGTATTCGTTTTTAAGATCTCAAGCAGGCCATTGGCTGCGGTCACTTCAGCGTCACCCCCGAAGCGACTTTCAAAAAATTCGTGTTGCCCGTGGCTCAAACAGGGTGGCATCCAATGCGCGTGATGGTTTCCGCGAAGGCGACCGCGGACAGCGAGAAGGACATCAAACCCACGCCCGAGACGAAGGCGGCGATGGCGGAGATGGCGGAGATGGAGAAGTTCAACGACGCGCTGCGCAAGGCCGGGATCCTGCGCATGGCCGAGGGCCTCAGGGTCTCGGCGCACGGCAAGAGGGTCGCGTTCGGCGGCGCGGGCCGTACGGTCAGCGATGGGTCGGTGCCCATCCGCGCGAGCTGGTCGCCGGCTTCTGGCTCTGAGAGGTCAAGGACATGGACGAGGCCGTCGTCTGGGTGAAGCGCTGCTCCAATCCGATGCCGGAGCCGTGCGGGATCGAGATCCGGCCGATCGCCGAGGGTGGGAATCCTCACTGAGGCCCTGACGACGGGGGATTCCGGGCTATTGTGATTGTTCTCTATATGTTCTATTTGATGCAGGACACTGAGAATAAATCGGGATTCCCATGCCCTTGGACGAATTGGCCCCTTTGCCTCCCGCCACGGCCGCCCCCGTCGCTGACTGGCCGCCTCTCGACCGCAGCCTCCTGGGCGAGGCCCGGCCGGCGCCGGCGACCTTCCCGCTGCCTCTGCTGCCTGGCCGCTGGCGGAGCTGGGTCGAGGC
>WNFR01013083.1_pt1 | contig 10505 bp, 14 predicted proteins | sample 5400221 | NCBI WGS metagenome assembly WNFR01 (sample SAMN13153357, study PRJNA577476) | soil metagenome | isolation source: 40 cm soil under Madrone tree | place: USA:California | collected 2016-06-14 | reverse complement strand
ATTTCATCGCTCGCGGCGAACCCAGCAACCCGTCACTGACTCGGAAACCCGCCTCAACCCAGCGCGCCAATCTCCGTTAGCGCCGATATCGCTCCGGGGGAGCATTGCCCTCTCCGATGACTTCACGCGCCGTCCCTTTCGCGGGTGAACAGGATGTCGACTTGCCTCCTTGGACAAGCTTCAAGCCGTTGCATCTTGGTCGGCCGCCGCCAGTTGAGATACCAAGCCGCATCGTACTGGTTGATTATGCCGTACGCATTGAATCCCTTGGCGATGAACTCGGAGAAGATCGTATTCAACGCCATTTCTCCATCGCCGGCATTACATTCGACAATGATCGCGGTACCCCGCGGATAGCACTCAATCGAAGAAAGCAATTGAGACATTATGGGCATTTCCGCACCCTCAACATCGATCTTGATCAACGCGATCTTCTTGCGTTCGATCTCCGTCAAAATCTGATCCAACGGCAGAGCAGCCACAACGGCCTCCGACTCGCCATTTCGCCATTTCTTCAGTATCGAAGTCGCTCCGGAGTTCTGGGCCGGACCCGAATAGACAGTAACGCTGCCGGCCTCGGCCGAAACGGCGACATTGACCGCCCTGACGTTCGCAGATCGATTGGCATCGAGATTCGCCTGGAGACGGGCGAAGATACGCGGAGACGCCTCGATCGCGACGACCGCGCCGGTCTTACCCACGATCCTGGATGCCATGAGGGAATAGTACCCAAGGTTCGCGCCCACATCGACGAAGACGTCCCCTTCCGACAGGCGCTGTGAAACGTAATGAGATACGTCCGGCTCCCAGATGCCGAAATGGAAAATCATCGAAGGAATGAGATCGCCGAGATCACATGATATTCTCGCGCCAAACTTCGTGCGTGCCACCTGGTTCCGACCTGCCTTTTTCCACGCTCGACGATAGATATTAAAAAGACGCTCACGCCCCCCCATTGCGCGAATTAATGAAATCGCCAATCGATGCAAGGGAAATACGAGCGGCAATTCGCTTAGCGAAGGCATCGTCCGCCTTCTTCCAGCCTCTGCGAATGACAGTTGGCCATCAGCCCTACCCAAGTCTTGCGCCAATCCCATGTTCTTAGCAGCAGGCGGTCGCTTGGCCGGAGGCCATTTTTCGGACTGCGATGCACGGCTAACCGAACCGTTGCCGAACTTTCCGCCACCCGAAGCGCAGGACTGCCTGGGCCATCCAATAGTCCGTCAGCATCAGAAGGGTTATCTGTCCGCAACTGTGCGTACCCGAGCACGACCGAAGTTTGCGCTCGGCGGAAAGGCGCCTGATAGCAAATATCCGCTTCCACAACAGCCGCTTCAGACGTTCATCCGAATGATTGCGATCACGCCTCAGCAGATCGACAATTTGCGCCGCCATTGTGTAGTAGTCGATCCGTGTTCGGCTCAGGCCAGAGGACCTCCCCGTATAGAGATACCCCGGCGTTCGGACCAAGACAAATCGCGCGCCAGCCATAAGCAGGTCGATCATGAAGAGGAAGTCTTCGCCGTGGCGTGAAAACAATGGACATCGAAGATTGTGTTCGTCGAGAAACCGCCGCCTGAGCATCGGCTGCAACAAGCCCCAGTCCGCCTCATCGGTGTATGGCCTCGCCCGCATGGCGAATTCGTACTTGTCAATAACCTCCACAGCAGAAGAAGGAGAAATTCCCCGGCGAGCCTATTGAATTCTTTGTGGCATCGTACCATGCGAAGTTGTCGACTACGACATCGGCATTCAAGCCATTTGCGGCCCTGGTCAGGCGCTCAAGACGCTCAGGCGTCACTGCATCATCAGCGTCGAGAACGGCGACCCATTCTCCACGCGCTACATCCAGGCCGGCATTTCGCGCTTTTGCAGGGCCGCCATTCTCATGAAGAATAACGAGATGCACGCTCGGGTAGGCCAGGGCGAGTTCCCGGGAAACTTCTGCCGTGTTGTCCGTCGAGCTGTCGTCAACGATAGGCACCTCCAGCGGCGGCGATGTTTGATCCAGAGCCGAGCGAACCGCTCGATGAAGGAAGGGGCCTGCATTGTAGGCAGCGATAAGGACAGAGACGCTATCGTCTGCACGCGCATGATTGGATCTAGGCAGCCCCCGCGTCATGGCACTTCTAACCTATCGAATCGATTTCTTACCCGAGAGTATATTTCATTCATCGCGACACTAGATCGGCCCGGACCACACACCGTTCTTCGTCACTGGAAAAGATGGGCGGCCAATAAAATCGAGACGGTGGGTTGCTGCGCTGTTTGCATTTTGCGGCGTATCAATCGATCAGCTTTCCTTTGGCTTGAGCGAGTCTTCCTCTAGCCTCAGGCGTTTTCCATGGAGACGGTCACATGAGGGCACTGGCATGTCCCTGGCACATGGCGCATTCCGACGTCTGACGACGGTGGTCGACCAAGTGCTATACTGATCGTCCCGGGAACCGGGTGCGGCAATGCTGGTGGTCATGCGCAAAACCAGGGAGTCTTGAACGATTTTGTACACTCCGCCAAGTGCAACAGAGAACGGCTCCGGCTATAGTTGGAACACTCTGCGCGCTGTGGCAAAAAGGAGTGGATTCGAAGGGAGACCCTTTCTCATTCTGCGGCCTTCAGCGAACCTGCAAGCACTCTGATCCGTTCCGTCAGGACGTCGTTCCAGCGATCGAGGTTCAGATCGCGCTCAACCTTCTCGCGCCCGGCCTGTCCCAGGCGATAGGCCAGGCTGCGGTCGCGTGCGATGCGACACATGGCGTCGGCGAGCGCGTGGATATTCCTTTCCGGCACCAAGAGTCCATTCACTCCATGTTCGATGATTTCGGGGATTCCGCTGTGATAAGTGGAAATGACCGGGAGACCCATCGCCATCGCCTCCGATATGGCCACAGGGATTCCCTCTATATCACCTGTCTCCGTCGTTACAGAGGGAAGGACGAAGGCATTGGCGGCGAGCAGCCTCGCTCTGACTTCCTCCCGCGGCCCACTCCCATACAGCAGAACAATCTCTTCGAGCTTCAAATCGACGATGATGTCGCGGAACTTCTCAAGCAGCGGCCCATCGCCGACGATGCACAGATTCATCTTTATTTCCGGATTCATCTGCCGGCAATGAGCGATGGCCCGGATGGCAAATTCCAGGCCTTTCTTTTCCACAAGGCGGCCAACCGAAACGAACGAGAATTCATTCCCGACACGGGCTAGATCCCGCTTTGTTTGTGGCCATGCTGTCTGGGGGCGAACTCCCATCCGTTGCACCGCCGTCCTATTCGCCGCCGCGCCCATTGTCACTAGGCGCTCGTGTAGAAAGCTGCTGACGGGGAAAAAAAAGTCACCGTCCTGCAATAGCTGATTATAAATGCCGAACCCCTTCTGATCCAAAAGAACGGACAGATCGTAGCCATGGAAGAAGGTCGCTACCGGCCACCGGGCATTAAACGCCTTGCGTAGCCGGACCATGAGTTCGCCGGTCGGGCCAAAGTGGCAAAGAACGAGGTCGGGCGTAGGCAATGTCTCCAGAGTCCGAGCATAGGCAACGAGTTGACGCGCCCCGACGAGCAGAGGTCGCTTCAGCGCTCTATCCAAGCCTGCTTTCACCACTTCGACGAGCAATCCCAGCTGCCCCCGCCGGATGAGTTCGAACAAGGTCCGCGACCATCGGACGAGGCGGGATCCGGCGGGCTTCACGCGGTCGTCGACATATCGGACACGATCGAGAAGCCCATAGACATCGACATCGGGATGAACGGTTGATTCTTCGCGCGCCTTGGAGGCGAGAATATCTACATCGAATCCCCGGTCGATCAGACCGGTAATCTGGTCCAGGACGAAGGTCTCGGACAGCGCGGGAAAATCGTTGACGACCATCAAGATGCGCATGTGCCACTCCCGTCCCCGCAATCACACAACTTTCGAATGCGAGCCCCTATCGCAAGCCCAGCCACGCACGCGCCGTCGAAGACCATTTCCGGGAAGGGATTATGTGATCTCCGATTCGCACGAATTCTGCTTCGAGCATCGCCCAAAACGTGTGAATGAATGCTTACACTATCGGTGCAATCGCTTGCGCAAACTCGAGTTCGGCATTCCCCTAGGTATGCACCGCTCCGGCGATTTACACCAATATGAACGAAATGTAACTCTGGCACTTTGCCCAGAACTCCTTGTCCCTACTGAGAAGGGACTGCGAATGTTTACGGTATTGAGTGATAGCCCGCTCGATATCTGCGCTTGGGTGGATCGTGGCCTGCGTCAAATAGTTCTTAACAACCGCCACGCGAATTGAATCTCCGCAGAGCGCCCACTCTGAGCTCGACCTCTAAGTGCAGCGTAAGGATCTGACTGTAGGACAGCGAAGGATAAAAAAGGTACAGCGGATATTGTAGCAGCCAGCGCGAGCCCGGATCAGACTCGATTGCGCTGGATCGCGCGGCGGGTGTCCCGACATGTGTGGTTGGACCGCTAAAGTCTAATGAAGCGCCACGGGAGGGGCACATCGGGCGTGGGCGACGACAATATTCACATCCAGCTGTTGGCCTATGCCAGCCCTAACCTAAAACGGTGCCTGCAATTCTGCCGGACCATGGGGTTCAATCATCGCCTGCGAGGCCCACCTGATCGTTCGGATCCCATTCGACAACGCCTAGCGCATCTGATTCACGAAACCGCCCCGCACAGTGTGATAGCCGGCCCGCAAAAGTAGATCCGGTATCTCCGAGAAAGCGGTGCTCCTCACATAGTCCTTGATCGTCGCCTCGCAGATCGAATCGCGACGGAATGCCGTCGCATAGAGCGCGAACGATCTGGCGAAGACACGGTTGCTCAAGAGCGAGAGTCGGGGAAAGCGGCGACGCATATTCTGGGCGATAAGGAGATGGACACGCGCCTGGAGAATTTGATCCCGCCGCATCGTGTAGTGGTTGGCGCCATGAATGCGCTGAGCGGCGAGGACGTCGTGGAGATAGATGCCCGGCGACAGGGCCTCGGCCAAGAATATGAGATAATTGTCGGCGGTGATCCGTATCGATTCTGCCATGGGAAGAATGCTGTCCAGCAGTTGGCGTGACATGGCTAAACCGGAGGTTACCGGTCCAGGCGGTCCGGGCAATTTACCCCGCAAGGCAGACTTGCGGTGATCGACGGATATGGTTTCTGGAATCGGAGGAGTGGAAGCCGTTCGACCATCCTGGAAGATACGGCAGATCGGATGGAAGACCCAGCGGACCTCGGGATATGCCGTGATCGCTTTGACAACCTGCTCGACCTTATTCGGGTAAAAAAAATCGTCGGAGTCCAGCATGCAAATGACGTCACCCTCGCTGGCAGCGAATCCCGCATTGAATGCCGACGCCTGGCCGCCATTCGTCTTCATGACGGAACGGATGCGCTCTCCATATCCGGCAATGACTTCCCGGGAATCGTCGGTTGAGCCGTCATCGACCACGACAACTTCGGTGTGCGCATAACTCTGTGCCAAGGCACTGTCGATAGCCGCGCCAAGAAAACGACCATAATTGTAGTTGTTGATGACAATGGACACTTTCATATCGCTGCGGACCGTCGGTTCCATCAGCAGTCTCCGAAGGCATCCGGCCTCGAATCGCGGGTGGTGATCCCCGGCACGTGCAGATCATTCTCGACCCCAATGCGGGGCCGGGGCGCCATGACCGAAGGGGTCCCGGCGGCACGCGAAAGGCCGAACCCGCCGGTTTCTACGATCCCGATGTCCAGGTGCATGTGCCGCTGCCTCTCGGATTGCATCGCAAGCGCCATCCATCTGAAAGAGAGACTGGAATTAGCCAAGTTGGAACCGACTGCCGTACCGCGCGCCGGTGCTGAACGACGACTGCGTTGCGGGCTGTAGCTGCAGCCCCCGTTCCCTGGTGTGCATCTCATTTGTTTGGCGCGGACGAGGATGCAAAACCGGTACGATCTGTTGCTGAATATTTCCGGGAAGGGGAATCCATCCAAGTGGCGAAGAAGGGCCAGCGATATGTCGCTTCGCACTCTCGCCGGAAGACCTCAGATGAGCCGATCCAGCCATCCAGGGATTCTGTGCTTTCGCTTGTTCAAGACCGCGCCAAGAACCCGCCCACCGCCCGTCTCGATCAATCGCCGCGCCTGCTCGACGATCGCTTCGCGTGTCTTCTCCGCCTCGACGACAAGCAGAACGCCGGAGACCTTGCGCGACAATGTGACCGCACTCACGTCAGATAGGATCGCCGGCGCATCGACGATGACCAGTCGGGCAAGCCTTGCCGCATGGGCAAAGACGCGGTCCAATTCCTCTCCATCAAACAACAACCCGGCATTAGAACCGCCGACGCTAAGCGTCGCCGTGGCGAGCGTCGGGAGCATCGGATCCTCCTCGACCACGGCTTCGAGCGGCACTCTGCCATGGGCGGCTGCTTCAAGGCCGGGGCTGAAGGGCAGATCGTTGACGACGCGAATGAGCATAACGGTCTTCGCCAGATCGCCGGCGACCGTCAGGGCCATCTCTCGGGCGATGGTCGAAGTTCCCTCCCCGCGAGTCGCGCTGGCCAACATAATGGTTCTGGATCGTTGTTCCGGCAAACGGGCGGTAACTGCGCTGTAAAGCATTTGCATTTCCGTCCTGCCAAGGAGGGAGGGCAGGCTGGGGCGATAGTCAATCGCCAGCTCGCTCCCCGGCATTTCCAACCGCTTCAGTTCTGCCGATGCGTCAATGAGTCTGGTCATGCTTTGCCGCTCTAATGTTGCGGTGAAATCGCGTATACCCCATGGTACCGCGCATGAGATCACGACAATGACGACAATTGTTGTTGTTATGGGAACTTCGGGCTGTGGGAATTTTGGGGCAGCAAACGCGGTCGTGGCTTGAGCCCAGCCTACAAACGAACATGCCGTTAACTCGAGCCAAGACCACCGCCGATTACTTTGTCGCCGGGGAGAATTCCATAGCGCGTAATCGTGCCACCGGCGAGTTCAAGTGCTGCGCCGACGGGGCTGTTGGAAACTATCGGTGTCGCGGAATCGGTTGGAATCGAAGGGTGAACCTCCATGACCGTGCCGTCGCTGGCGATGAAGAGCAAATCCAAGGAAAGCGAAATGCCGGCCGTCGTTATCGAGATCGGCACCGGTGCGCGGAGAGATTGCAGGATCAGCAACCCCCCGTCAGGGGCGATGTCGGAGCGATAGTGCAGCCCGAACGCCGCTTGGGAGTCGTTGGTGGCGACGTCCACCACGAACTCATGTCGGCCCGACTGGGTAATCAAAGTCAATGGGGTCGTGGCGAAGGTCATGCCTTGGGAGGCCGCCTCGTCGTGGACCCCCAAAGCCATGGCCAGAAAACCGGCCGCGATCATGAAATGACGGTATGGCGCTGTCATGGGTGGCTTCCCTTCGCAGCAAGACTACCGCCAACCACATTCCAACGGCCGCGGCAAAAAGTGGGAGGGCCAATATCTCTGGTTAACAATTGGAAAGGACCTTAATCCCGGGATGTCCCTCGGACGGCCGGATGGCGTGGGTGATCCGGACCGGCCTTGGTCGAAAGAGGCCCCTCGGGCGGCGGGATGCGCAGATTCGGTGTCGGGCGGGCGCGATCCTAGGAATCGCGCCGGCACCAGCCGGGTCAGCTGTCCTGGCCAGCCCCGTCATCCATACTGTGGTCGAAGAAGTAAGCCAGGAAGAGCCCGAGGGCGCTGGCGAGCGAATAGGTAGCGACGCCGGCCACTAGACGCACGGTCCAGAGATAGAAATCCGCGCCTCCAACGCTTTTGGCCTGCCACCAAATCTCGAACGAATTGCCCATGAGATCGGCCATGAGCCAGGCGGCAACCCACGGCAATCCGATACTGGAAATGATCCAGAACACGACCGCGGGACGAATTCTGGGCAAAACGCCCGCGCGACTCAGGCCCAAGCTCACGGCCATGCGCTCGACCGGTACCAGCATGCAGATTGCAATGCCCACAACGATCGGCGAGCAGATCGCCGTCCACGTGGCGGTCACCCAGATACTGCCGCCAGTGCGCAACAACAGGGCTACCAGAAGCCCCATTGCAAAAAGCGCCGCGGTGGCCAGGATGACGCATCGCCGGAATTTACGGTAAAGTAACGGTCTGTCCAATTTCCCCGCCGCTCCCTCGCCAGCATAATAGCGCGAAGGCGATTTTTTGTCACAGGCCGCGTTTTTCAACTAAAAAATTTACCGCAAGCCCACAGTGCAACGAAGGATTGGCCTCGGCCAACCGTCAGAAGGGGCAAATCCCTCCATTTCGCGGGGACACCATGGGATTCAAAGAGTTATCCGCTGCAATCGCCCTCTCAAAGACGCAAGCGAGCACGCGAGGCCGGAAAAAGCCTGGCCGGTTGGTTTTCCGGGGATGAGGCTGTATATGCTGCACCAGCGATCGAATGGGAGCCGCACCGGGGGCCTTGAACCGTGAGCCTAGGGACGGGCTGAGAGGTTCGGCAAGAAGCAGAGCTAGCTTGGCAGATGCATAGGGGAGCCGAAGCCGAAACCCACGCCACAGTCGAAGAAATCCGAGCTCATCAGCCATGTGGCGTTGGAGTTCGTGGAAGCGATTTGGGATTACTGAAGGTGAAATCCACCCCCAAACGGCAGTCTCGATGACAATTGTTGTGAGCGTCAAAGTGACTGACGGCATTGTATTAGCGGCCGACAGCACGGCTACATTCTTGGATAATTCCAGGCAACCTCCAGTGAAGATCCGCAACAATGCGCACAAGATCTTCAATCTGGTCGAAGTTTCACCGATCGGCGCGATGGCGTACGGAACCGGTGGGATTGGATCAGCTTCGGTTGCAACCCTCACCGAAGACTTGCGACAACGGCTAGCAAGCGACCCAACCTATGTTCTCGGGGGAGGGGCGTATACAGTCGAGGAAGTAACCAAGAAGGCGCGCGCATTTCTATTCGATGATGTCTACCTCAAAACATATCCGACTCCGATCCCCACCTTCATGATGGGCTACCGGGTTTGCGGTTATTCCGCCGATGCATCGTTACCCGAAATTTGGGAATTCATAATTCATGGTGCTACATGCATCGGGCCTTACGAGATCCAGTCTCCGGCGGAATTTGGCATTCGATGGGCCGGGGAGAATGAGGCATTGGATCGGCTGCTTCGTGGGGCAACCGGGGGCATCAAGGAGATGTTGGTTGCGCATGGGTATACTGAAAACGAAGTACAGGACATTTACTTGGAAATGTTCGCCAAACTTCGCACTGGGTTCGAGCTGCCGGCTATGCCCATTCAAGATGCGATCGACGTGTCGGGATTTCTTGTCGAGCTTTCCACGAAGTTTGCCCAATTCGGTCCAGGGCCGGCGATGATTAAAGGATTCACGGAGATAGCAGCGATTACCAAAAATGAGGGCTTCCAATGGGTCGTCCGCAAGCATTCCTACGGTGATGAGCTCAACTCCTGCGCCAGCGATGACTCGGGTCTGTACTCAGATAATTTATCGAGAGATTTAGCTGATCGTGAATCACCGTAAGCGGGGGTCGATCATGCGAATTGATCTGCGGCGCAGAAGGGGGGAGAAAAATCAGGCGATCGGCGTCAGCCGCGGGGAGGCGGAGCACGAAAATCCACGCCATCGTCGACGGCAAAGGCCGCCCGGGTCGAATATCTCGTCGGACAGAAGTCGAATATCTCGTCGGACAGAAATGGACGTCGACTCCCGACGATGTGTTGTGGCGGCGATCGAAGCTCGGCCTGCACCCGCCAGGGGATTCGCGCAAGCGCCCGGCCGATTGGATCGCCGACGCATCCGCGAATTCGGCTCAGGGCGTCATGCCGTCCTCGGGCAGGGCCCGCCAGCATTGGGGGCAAACTTCCAAACCGGCCTTGATCGCTTCCCCGCAATGCGGGCATCGCCTCTGTGCCTGGTATGACAGGCCACGTTTTCTAGTCGCCTGTTTCTTCGACGCCATCAACAAGGCATGAAAAAACGCAAACGGCGGTGAGAGCGCCCCGTAGATCAGCCAGCCGATAAAGCCGCGGCCTTTCACACGGGCCAGCAGCGCGGTCATCAAGCCAAATACGATCGCGATCGCGACGGAAAGCATGATCAGGGGCGCGTCGTCCATCTCCATGGCGCTCATCTATACTCTGGTAAATGGCTGCCCGTCGTCGGGAAACCCGCTGGCGCACTGGTCGGGTTCATTGAAATAACGCTACGCATCCGTTGTGTTGCGTTACTTGATGTGCTCATTTTGCCGCTGCCTCATATGACGCCCGGGGCTTGTCTCGAAAGGAATTGCAATGGGTCGCTTGCGCATTCTCCTGGTTTCGCTCGCTCTCGCGTCGATCTTGTCCGGCTGCATCTTTGTCGGAAGGCCCTACCACCCGTTCCATTGGGGCCCACCGCGCTGTTATGGTTGCTGGTAGCCAGCCGGTTAGCCAGATCTTCCGCGGGCGAGGCGATACCTTCCTTTGCTCGTGGCGTGAGGTGGCGAAAGGCCTGGTTCGAGGCGCTGCCGCCGCCGGCCACGT
>WNFR01015565.1_pt1 | contig 10506 bp, 13 predicted proteins | sample 5400221 | NCBI WGS metagenome assembly WNFR01 (sample SAMN13153357, study PRJNA577476) | soil metagenome | isolation source: 40 cm soil under Madrone tree | place: USA:California | collected 2016-06-14 | reverse complement strand
AAGGCGCCTACCGCCATGCCATCTTGGCTCAGAAGCAGTTCGCAGCCGCGCGGATCAGCTTGACCTTCCGTAGTCCTGATTTATCTCCTACCAGCCCGTGGACGCCCTTGACCTATCCAGCTCCTCGAGTGTTCTGCATGAAAGCAGGACATGCATATCCGAAAGATGCGGAGTATGTCGGCTGTAAGACTACCCGAGGCCAAGTGAGAGAAGGCACGGTCTTCGGCAATGCCCTTGATCCGTTAAAGCGCCGCGGGGTTGTGATTGAGAACGGGCGGAAGAACGAGCACATTGCAGGCGAAGAACTCCCGCCCGAAAAGAGGGAAGCAAAGTTCCGAGCCTATGCAATGGAGAAGCTGAAAGACCCTGCCTTCCGCAGGGAAGCCGAAAAGCTGCGCGGGAAGCATCTGCTCTGCTGGTGCGTGCAGAACGGACAGAAGCGAAGCGAGTTCTGTCATGCGCGAGTCTGGCTAGATTTGGTTAACAACCTGCCCGTGGTCACAGGAGAGGGAAGATAACGATGGCATTTGATCTGGTTCCAAACAATCGCGCCTTCCGAGTAGAGGGCTGGCATTATCTCACTGAGGAAGAAAACGAAGCGATTCTAGTCGTGGACAAAGGCCCAAACGGGGAACTGACATTCGACCAACGGTCAGAGTTCCACTTTCCGCCGAATGTCAACAAGGCAACGCAGAAACTCTTCGGTGTCTGCGAGACAACCTGGTGTATCTTCAGGACCGTTACCACATTCGGAGATCGGAAAAAGAATCTGTGGGCTCGCCGCATCGGCCCGTAGAGTGGATTGAGCTTGAACGGAACCTCAAAGATGACTAAACGGCAATGGCTCAAGTCCCTAGCACAGCAAAGTGCCGCAAAGCTTCGTCAGGAATTCGGGCACGAGGCAAATCGTCTAATTGGCCGGCCGAGCCGGATTACACTCTCCGATACCGAAACCGCTGGCATCGTTGCCGACATTGCAGAACTTCCTGGTCAGAAATCCTGGCGCCTCGAACTGTGGCTGGACGACATTACGCATGAATTGCGCTTGCACTATTGCGTTTCAACGGAGTCGGTGCTTTTTGTTGCGAGAATTCCAGTTGTCCATTTTCTGGACAGGTTAGCTGCGAATTGCGATTACTTGATACGTGCCCGAGGCCGGGGCCAGAGCGCCCGCAGTCAAGTTGCCGAATTGTTCGGGCGGGCCTAAGATTTCTACGCTCCTACTCGATGGAAATTGAACAGGAGTGAAAGCTGGAACCGATTCGGTACGAGATTTCTTTCCTACATCTGGCCTTTTCGCCGTTCGTCTGTGCGACAGATGATCCCGTTCAAAGTGAATGGGGTCGTGGAGCAATTCCACTGCTCAGAGTGTGATTGGGCTTTCTTTCTCGAAGAGCCATTCTTTTACTCTAACGTTGCGCGGCGAACCGAAGAGAGCCATAAAGTCAAGCAGTGGTATTCAGCACATGATTGCGCAAAATTCCCGAAACCCGCGACAAAGATCAGAAAATGACCCGGAAGTTTAGCGTCATCGCACCAGGCGTGATGTTTCCGCCCGTAGGATTTGCAACACGGAAATTCGCATTGCCCGTAGTTGGAAAAGCCTCGACTAGCAAACCACCTGCCCCGTAGCCCGTGACTCCGTTCGGGTCGCTCGCGAAGCTCCAGGCGATCACGCTGCCGGTTGTAGTTCCGGTTACAGCAATCCTCGATTTATAAGTGCATGTGCTCCGGTGATGGTCCGGTCAGCGGCGGGCGCGGTCAGGACCATGCCCGAGGCGTTGACGCGGAAGTTGGTCCCGCCTCGGTTGATGGGGATTTGGTCAGATGATTGAGACGGGCTTCTGTCTGTGAGGGATGAGATTTTCTTGTTTGTCACGGGTTCTTCCTGGAGTGAAAGGGATTAGATAGTGAGGAAAGTCAGAAGGCAGATGTGGAATCTCGCCTGATTGTTAAGTGTGGAGTTTGCGGCTTCATCGTGAGTCACTGATCGCCTTTGATGGAAGAACACCCGAGTAACGCAGACTTGCCGAAAGTACACGTCGCCATGCAGTGGGCAGAGCGTATCATGCGGAAGATTGATAACGTGTTCGGGAAGGATTGAGCGTCAGGCGTGTAGTGGGCCTCGCCGGGACTGCCTATAAATCTTCAACAACGATTCCCAGAGGGTTCAGAGTCACCCGAAATTCACCTTCGTAAAGGAAATCTCCGGTGTTACCGTTGGTCAACTTTACACGGACAGTTTGGAAAACCGGAAGGTCATGCGGTTCAACTTCAATAGTGAAGCGGCTCTGTTCGTAGACATGGCGTCTTCCAATCACCTTAAACATTTGAGCATATTGAACTCCCACCATGAGTTTGTGCGATTCATCAACCCGAAACTCCGTGTGGTCGCTGCCTGCGTTCAACCAACTCCCGATAATTCTTAGAACTTCAGCTTCATTCTTGTAGACCAATTCCGCCTTAACGAGTCCCCCGACGTTTCGAATCCCCGGTCGGGCTTCGTTGGTGAACTGAATGAGAATGGCTTGCTCAGCACCCTGCACGTCTTCTTTCCACACCCCACGTCCACGCTCAGACACAGATGCAACACCAGCACCTGTCATCCGAATATTTGGATTGAATCTTTCTGGTTGAACCTGCGAGTCTTCGGCTCTTAATTCGGCCCTGCCATCTGTTTTTTCTTGGCGTTCAGGTTGCACCAAATGGTATGCAGGTTCAGCGGCACGCCTGAACCGGCGCAGTAGGTAGCCCACAACGCCAATGATGACCAGTGCGCCGATTCCATCAAAGAGCCACTTGTAGTTATCGGCAAGCCACTTCATGCGGGAATTCTATCATCGGGATTCAGAGAGACTCCGCAAGCGGTCTGAAATACTGAAGGGTTAGCTTTTCTGCTCGGCATGAGATTTGCTGCATCGGGTTAGGGATGCTGACGTTGCTGCATCGGGTTAGGGATGCTGACGAAAGGGTCAGAAAGAGCATTTTGCCGGAGCCGCTCGTGAGCTGGGTGATGCGGTGCTGGTGAATCCGCTTTACAACACGTCGCAGGCCCGGTGATTACCATAGTTATCTAGGGCGACGCGAAGCCCGAGGCTATGTTCATCGTTGGAGTGTTACAGCGATGAAATACATCAAAATGGCCATCGCCATGATCGCCATGATCGCCATGATCGCCCTGGTTGCCTCGGCCCCTGCTCAGGTGCCAAAGAAAACGACCCCGGAAAAGCCTAACCTCAGGGAGTCATTTGCTAAGACGGGCCTCAAGGCCCTGTTGGCGATCGGAGATTTCAAAGGGACAGGGAGTTTGACGGGACCATCTAAGGAAGCCTACGAGGATGCGCGCGCCAAGGCAAACTCGGCCAGCGCGCCCGAGACCCTCATGATTGCGAATCTAACCAACCTTGCGATCATGCGCTCAGCGGATAATCTGGCCCTTGAAAACATCATGCAAAAGGCGATGGCGAAGGTTGATCACGATGGCGTACGGCCGAATGCCTACCTAACGCTTGAAAAAGTGCGGCAGGATCCGGAACTGTCGGCCGCGCTGGATTCGATTAGTGAACGCGAATCGGGATGCTCGGCGGCACTCGAAAAAGCTTTTCGCAATCGGCTAGCGATCCCGCTGCCAGGGACGTGCTCTGGCAAGTAGTGTTTGCCGAACACTGGGATCCCACGAAGTAATCCCGGAGATGCTGCGCGAACTCGAGGCCCAGGCCAGCAATCAAGGCTTGGTCGGAATGAGCACTGGGCTGCATTCCCTCGATACGGCAACCGGTGGGATCCGGCTCGGGGAGGTGTGGACTGTGGGAGCATTGCCGGGAAGAGGAAAGACAGCGCTCGGCGTGCAGGTTGCGCTAGCGAACGCCTGCGCAGGAACTCCAGTAGCTGCATTTTCTCTGGAGATGCAAGACACCGAGATCAGCAAACGGTTCCTGTGCGCCACCTCCTCATTCGCCGCAATGCAGGTTAGAAACTCGCAGACCATACGAGGCGATCGCTGGCCGGAACTGATGGAGTCAGTAGCCAGTCTGTCTCAACTTCCGATCTATGTGGACTCTCGGCCCAGCCTGAAGATTCAAGAGCTACTTGCCAGTGCAGGCTGTACGTTCGGCGCTACAGCGTAAAGCTCATCGTGGTTGATTACCTTCGACTTGTCGAGGCGCCCCGGGCGCGAACTTTGGTGGACCTCGGCCAGAGGAGCAATTGCTGATCATCGGCAAGAACAGGAATGGTCGCATCGGTTCTTTGCCGGTGTACTTCGATGAAAAGCGGCTGCAGTTTTGTGAACGATGCCGGGAGTTGACATGACCCAGCATCTTTCAGGCTTTGAGTATTTCTGGATTCTTTCAAAACACGCAGGCATGCCGCTGGCGGCGGCACAAAAGAGGTTTTCAGAGATGGAACGGCCAGACTCTAGCAGACGGGGCGCTGCCGGTGAGCCGCCGGCCGCGGATCGGGTCGAAAGAGGACGAAATGCAATGCGGCAAACCGTGAACGGAGCGTTCCAAAAACCGGTTGTCGCGTGACGCTGTAAGCAACTCTGCCGCAAGGTAAAGCTAAGGGCAGAAAGACTGTACGAGAAATAAATGATTCTTGAACTACCAGAGGTCAGCTTTTCCGAGGCTGGCCTCTCTTTCTGGGACAGTCAATTTTCTGGGACAGTCAATTCTAAAAGGGGTGTGCGCTCTCGACCAGGGGGAAGATGAGCTCGTTTATCCTCGGATATTGTTCGTGGGTGTAACGCTCGGCATCTTGCTGACTTTCCCAAAAGCTCAGAGCAAGGATTTTGTCGGGCTCGGTATCCGAAACGAGGAGAATTTCATCCACGAACCCCGGCTGGTCTTCAAGGATTGGGAGGATCTTATCGTGAATAGTTTTGGAGAGATCTCTCGCTTTTCCCGGCTTGGTCCTGACAGCGACGACTCGAGTGAACATAACGTTCCTCCTTTCGGAAGTGGCAGCGTTCAGTCACAACCTATGCTCGATAGGGTCAACGGTCAATTACCGAAAAATGGTGCAAGGCGCAAAGTGTGCCCCTCATCACGTCGCAAGTGCCATTCCCGGCAACACTATCTTTCACTCGTCTGATACATCTGGCATGGCATTTCTTTGAGAATTGGCCGGGCTGGCAGCCCTATGCCTCTGGCGCTCCCACCAAATGGATATCCGCCGCTGGGCATCCTCGATCTGGACTGCTGTCATTCGCGATCCTATAACCTGCAATCGATCGTTGTCGTTTCCTCGCAATCCTACAGCAATACCGGCCCATGTATATGCACGTACATAGTCTTTTGGAACACCTCGGCCACTCAAGTAAAGGTCACTGAGACCACTCTGGGCTCGAATATTGCCATGGTTTGCAGCTCGTTTGAACCATTCCGCTGCCTTGCGCTCATCGAGGGGCACTCCGACTCCTTTGATATAGCCTAGCCCGAGTTTCCATTGGGCGTTCTCATTACCGTTTGCCGCCGCTTTAGCGAACCATGCCATTGCATCCCGGTAGTTCTGCGGCACGCCTTCACCATCCGCATATCGCAGGGCCATTTCGTATTGAGCATTGGAATCACCTGCATCGGCCCGGTTGAATGTTCGATTCACATCGGTGCCCTGAACTGGTTCCTGGATTGCCAGCATAGCCTCTTGCCTGGTAGCTGTTAGTACATTGGCCGACGCTTTCGGCGGCCCATTGGTCTTCTTGTCTTCTTCGGACAACACATGCTGCTGCGGGAGAGGTGGCTTGTGGTTCGCGGCCGCGCTCCGAAGAATTGCGATGGGTGTTGCTGCTCTTGGATGATTGAGGTGATAGTCGTAGCCGAAGATTACTGCCAGAGCAAGGGCGGTGGCCAGTCCTGTTATTAACCAGCGAGCCCCACTCGGATGCTCCTGGCTCGTCATAGTCACCGGCTGATCAGGTAATTTCCCGTTCCACTCGGGCGCTTCTGTCGCATCCGTGGTCGGTAGGCGGTTGTTCTGCTCCTTTAGTACATCGGCATGGGCCAAGAGTTTTTGGAGATTCCTTATGGCCTCAATGTGCTTGCTTGGGAGCTGATGAAGGAGTGGATCCGGTATTGTCGCGGACTCCGAAGACAATGATAGTACCCGATCGGCTAACTTACTCATCGCGATCGCGTCATGCTGATTGAAGGCATACGGGTTGACGGACATTACTTCGAGCACTCCCACCACCTTGACATTCTGCTTAATTGGCAATACCAGGACGGACCGGATGCCCGTTTCTTTGCATACTTGGGGGTTAACCCGCCGATCGGTATTAGTGTCGTTGCAGAGCAGGATTTCGCCAGTATCGAGACAAAGCCCAGTCAGGCCGATGCATGCATGCAAACGAGTCCCCACTTCTGGGGCGGAGGCCCCAGCAGAGGCCCGGCAACTCAAAGCGCCTTCTGTGCTGAGCGCAATAGTCGCTGCGGTTGCCCCTGTTCTCTCCATTGCCTCCTCCAAAATGGATTGAAGTTCGGGTTCAGGGCCTACCGACTCTTTGCCTTGAGAGGGTGTGATTGGGCTGAATGGGGGTGTGCTGTGCTCAATGTTTCGGCGTGACTCCTCGGGAGAGCCGCGAAAACTTGCGTTATCGGGTAAGGGAGAGTTCGACATACTCACGCCTTCACGGCAGCGCTCCCCCGACGGCGTTTACGCGTATTCGCACGTTTACCACGGGAATTCAGCCAAGCCTGAGGGCGCAAGGACTGCCAGACGTAAAGATTTAGTATACAGCGGTTGGCCGATCCACTACTCTGGTTAGGTTTCCGTAAGCCGCTAATCTCACCTGAATCGAAGCCGCAAAGGATGACCAAACGCCCTTGTTGCGCTGCGCGAAAAAAGCCGTGCTTTTTTCTCTGGTGGCCAGCTCCATCGGGAGCGCCTACCCACCCAAACAGGTCAAATCCACAACCTTATTAAGTATAGGCGGAGCTGCCCGTGTGCTGGACGAAATTTCCCAGAAATCTCAGAATGCGGTTCCCGATGCGGTCCTGAACAGCACAAAGTGCTTTGTGGTGATTCCATCGATCACGGGAGGAACTGTGAATGTCAGCGCTGGCGGAGTGGCCAGTTGCCGTTTAGCCGCGGATAGCTGGAGCGCTCCTGCATTCGTCAAATTCAACGGTCGTGGTATTCGAGCTCACCGTAGTGACTTGCTGATCTTTGTTTTGAGTGACACGGGAGTGCGGGCATTGCGGTCTGGCGAATTGCACATTGGAGGACAGAAGCGCGCGGCCGCGCCGCTTGTGAATACAACTCCAGTTACCACCCAGGTCGAACTGACCGCGGAGTTGCTAACCTATCAAGGCGCAGCGGGCGTGCTCTCTAGCAGTGCGGCCAGCGGCGTCATTCGCGGCGACGCGGAGACCTCTGATGCAGTCCACAACGCAGTACCGAAAGACAAAACTGAGAAATATCTATCATCGGTTGTTTCTTTCTTTAACGCGATCACGGTCACAGGGATCGTGATTCACCACACGGCCGTGATTCCGGGCGAAAATACAGTGCCCCGGAGCGAGGGCGATATCGACAAATATCATCAGGCGCGCGGCTTCGAAATTTTGTGTTTCGGTCGGGTTTACCATGTGGCCTATCACTACCTCATTATGCCCAACGGCAGTGTGCAAGCGGGCAGACCCGAAAGGTGTGAGGGAGCACATGCGCAAGGGTACAACTCATACCTGGGAATTTCGCTCGTTGGTGATTTCAGCAGCGAAGATAATCCAACCGGGAAAAAAGGGCCAATGAAGCCGAGCGCGGAGCAGATTGCCTCGCTAATTCAGCTCTGTCGTCTTTTGAAAGAACGGTACAACGTTCCCTTGCAAAGGATCGTACGGCATAGTGACATTTCCAGCACCACTTGTCCCGGCGACCAATTCCCTTTCAGAGCTGTTCTACAACAACTCCAACAGAGCGCGTGGCGTAAAGTGAGGCATCGATGATGGACCCGAAGGGTCCGATAGCATGGATCGTCGTGACGGTTGTATCGACGACTTTGATCCCTGCACCGAAACGAATCCCGCACGGCAGGAGAGCATCTAGCGGGGAACCATTCAGTAGCTTCCGCGTGCTGGACGCTAAGCTAACCCTCCTTGCGAATCAGCAGGACGGTTTGAAGGCTGCTTTCAATCCGTTGCAGGCGGGTTCTCGAAGCGTGGCTGCGCGGCGGACAACATCCTCCAGAAGGATGAACTCCACTGCCACTGGAATCGGGCGCATAGCGGGCAGGCTGGAGCGGATGTATCAAAAGCGCCACCAGCCCTTCGGCGTTCAAATGTTTAGAGTTCTGCGCATCAGAGCCGAGGAGGTTCAGCGCGGCGTCAACGCTGTGGCTAAAGCGCAAACACCAAGCGCCTTAGACCTCGCCGCAAAGAGCCTAGACGAACGGGTTCTGTCCCTTGTTGTTCAGTTCCAAGCTGCATCGGGCGGATACGGAGCGGCCCGTTGCTCCCCGGGCGCATGGACATGCTGCGAACCAAAGCGATCCAAGGACTTACTCCAAAGTGAACGGGTCGCATGCATGTGGGGATGTGTTCCAACCTCGCAGACCTGTACAGGGTTCCTGGGTCCGCGTATCCGGCGGCCCTGAAGGGAAAAACATGCAGGCTGTTTTGGTTCAGCCCTGACCTGGCCTTTTCTATTTTCCAAAGCGCTTCGCCATCGCCCGAAAATATTCGACCTCGGGTTGGCCGTTCAAATCTCCCGAGAACGCATTTTGGAGCCACGGTCTTTGCAAGCGTGGCTCTTCGTTTCTTCGTTCCCACGCTGCCGAAGTTTCTCAGAGCATTTCTGCATATACTCCCAAGCGACTCGTAGCTGAGCAAGCGGGGCGCACTTCTGCAGGACAACTGCGCAGTCAGCGGAGTCGAGGCGCTTGTCGCAAACGGAATCGTAACGATCGGATTGAAGCCATGCGGTTTGAGCTGGCCTTTTCTATTTCGCTCTTGACTCCCAACCTTTCTCGGCGCAGACTTTGGCGAATCACCTTCCAAAACTCAGTACCTCGTCAACTCAGTACCTCGTAAACTCAGGACCTCGTTCCTCAGGACTAAGCGGAATTGGAAGGAGAAAAGCAGCCATGCATCGCTTCGGCGGAACTACAGCTCTACTTCTCGTGTTCTCTTTCGTCTTTTTTGTAGCCGTCCCCCTAATCCTGGCGCAGGGCAGTGACACCTTAGTCAGTATAGGGAGCCCAACCACCCCGTTTTCACAAAACAAGCAGAACGAGCCAGCGCTTGCCGTTGATGCCAACCACCCGAGCGTCCTTGCGGCGGGGGCGAACGATCAAATCGATCTGGAGGCTTGCAATGCCGGCGACGATACCACTTGCCCCTTCACTAACGGCGTTGGCATCTCCGGCGTTTACTTCTCCTTCAATAGCGGTGTGAGCTGGGTACAGCCGACCTACACCGGCTGGACCGCACGCCAATGCCTGGGCGTAGTTGGACCGGATGCCGGTTGCACTCCGCAGCTCGGGCCCATAGGAACCCTGCCCAAGTACTTCGAAAACGGCCTGGTTTCCGACGGCGACCCGGGACTCGCTTTTGGTCCCCGGCCCGGTCCCGACGGTAGTTTCTCCTGGTCGAACGGTTCGCGCCTCTATTACTCCAATCTGACCTCCAACTTCTCAGCTTCCAAGCGCGACGAGACGTTTAAGGGAGTCGAGGGAGTCGCCGTGTCCCGCACCGACGATGTGCAGGTCGCGGCGACCGGCGACGCAAGCGCGTGGATGGACCCCGTGATTGCCAGCAAGCAGTCGTCAACGACGTTTAGCGACAAGGAGCAGATCTGGGCTGACAACGCCGCGAGCAGCCCATTCTTCGGCCACGTCTATGTCTGCCTGTCCTCGTTCCGCAGCCTCAGCCATGGGTTCGCCTCTCCCCTACCATTGATTGTCGCCATCTCGGCTGACGGAGGCGACACCTGGACTCAAAAGCAGGTGACATCGGCCGCCAACACCCCCTTCAACGTCAACAAGGGATTCTCGCGCTCCGGCTGCACGATCCGCACCGACAGCACCGGCATCGTCTACGTGTTCGACGTGCAGTTCTCGCTCGGCACGCCCGGGCAGGGCTTCCAAATTATGGTCAAATCGTTCGACGGCGGGCATACGTGGACACGGCCCGTGAATATCGGGCTTGCCGTGGATACTTGCTTTCTCGGGCAGTTCGACGGAACCAGCTTCCGCTGCGTTATGGACGGTGTTGCCGGAGCTCGTGATGACCTCTCACCATCACCGAGCGTTGATATCTCCAACGGGGCGCCCACCGGTAGTGGGGCGACCGACGAAATTCTTCGCACTTGGGTCGACGGGCGCAACGGCGTCAACCACGAGCATGTGTTCGTGAGTTACTCGACCGACGGCGGAAGCACCTGGTCGGCTCCCACGGCGACCGAGTCAGCTGGCGATCGCGGCTATTACTCCGCCATCGCCATCTCGCCAAACGGGACAGACGCCTACCTCGTGTATAACGCGTTCACTACACCATTGCGCAACGACACCAC
>WNFR01008842.1_pt1 | contig 10506 bp, 7 predicted proteins | sample 5400221 | NCBI WGS metagenome assembly WNFR01 (sample SAMN13153357, study PRJNA577476) | soil metagenome | isolation source: 40 cm soil under Madrone tree | place: USA:California | collected 2016-06-14 | reverse complement strand
ACGATCGTTCGCACGAGCGACCTTCGATCAGTGCTTTCATATTAGGAAGTTCTCTCGATCGGCGTTGGCGAAGTATTTTTGGCTGATCCCGTCACAGAGCTACATCAAATCGATCCAGACACGTTTGGCATATCGGAAAGATCGTCCGCGGATAGACGCGAATGAAACCAGGTATCAAAACCAAACAAGTCTATTGCGTCGTTACAGAGCGGTTGCCACTATGCTTCCTTTACGTAGAATGTCCATATGACCAAAATACAAGAAACCAATTCTGACAGATCAACGGAACTATTCGAGCGTGCAGTAAATTTAATCCCGGGCGGTCGGTTCCTGGGGGCCAATGATCCTTGGTCATGCTGATGAAGAGGTGCTTGATGCTATCCGCGGCGCCTTATCCCGCGAGACAAGTTATGGCGCGCCGACAGAACTTGAGTTGGAGATGGCGGAGGAAATCATCGACGCAGTGCCATCCATCGAAATGGTAAGGATGGTTAACAGTGGTACGGAAGCGACGATGTCGGCAATCCGCCTTGCACGTGGAGTGACGGGCCGCACAAAGCTGATCAAATTTGAAGGGTGTTATCACGGACACGGCGACAGCCTCCTGGTCAAAGCGGGATCAGGTGTGGCCACGCTTGGTTTGCCCGACAGCCCTGGCGTTCCGGCGGCCGTCGCGCAGAGCACGATTACGGTTCCGTTTAATAACGTCTACGCACTCGAACAAACATTTGCTGAGCACACAGATATCGCTGCTGTCATTATCGAGCCCGTAGTTGGCAACATGGGATGCGTAAAGCCAAATGCAGGATATCTGCAATCTGTCCGAGAGCTAACACAACGGCACGGCGCTCTCCTTATATTTGACGAGGTAATGACTGGTTTTAGGCTTGCCCGAGGCGGAGCGCAGGAACTTTTTGGAGTCAATCCCGACATTACTACGCTTGGAAAAATTATCGGAGGTGGGCTGCCGGTTGGGGCCTATGGCGGGAGCGTGGACATTATGAATCACATTGCCCCTGCGGGTCCGATTTATCAGGCGGGAACTTTGTCTGGCAATCCTTTAGCGATGACGGCGGGTCTTGCAACGTTAAGGCGGCTTCGCGACAAAACGATCTATGAGAGGCTGGAGGGAGCCGGGGAAAGATTGTGTACGGGACTGCGTACAGCAGCCGAAGAAGCCGGAATTGATACTACGACAAATCGTGTTGGATCAATGTGGACAACATTCTTTACAAACCAACCGGTCACCGACTGGGAATCAGCCTCACGAAGCAATCGCGAAACGTTTGGCAAATTCTTTCATGGGATGCTTGAAAACGGCGTGTATCTTGCCCCTTCGCAGTTCGAGGCAGGCTTTATTTCCATTCAGCATAACGACGAATTGATAGATACGACAATCGAGGCCGCACGAAAAGTGCTGACTTCGAACTTAAGTTAAATTTGCAGTTGGGTGGCCGCCCTATCTCATGCTCGTACACGATCCTGAAAGAGAAATGAATCTAAGCCTCGACACAGTCCCTGAGCCAATCAAATTCGCGAGGCGTCCAGGAAAGGTTACTGATCGATTTAAGCATTTTCGTTTACTGCGGAAGCCCGGGCCAAAGGGAGGTCGATCGTAAAAGTGGTGCCGTTGTCAATTTTACTCTGAACTTCGATATTCCCGTTGTGAAGCTCGATAATCTTTTTCACAACAGCCAACCCGAGGCCAGTTCCTCGACGTTTTGTCGTAAAGAACGGTTCGAAGATACGCGCCAGCGTCTCTTCGGTCATACCTTTTCCATGATCCGTGATCTCGATTCTGGCGATCTCGGCCGCACCGTTTACGGAAAAATCCCGCCCGCCGGGTTCTCGTGAGTGATTTGTTTTAACCAGGTTGGTTGACACTTCAATCACCGAATTCGGAGAACTGGCGTCAATTGCGTTCCCCAGCAGGTTGACAAAAACCTGTCTAAGCTGGTCTTCGTCCCAAAGAGAAACAATAGGCTGCGAAGCGTAAGTTTTCCTGGCGACGGTTCCCTTCTCATGCAGCTTATCAATTACAAGTTCAAAACTTGATTCAAGCAATTCGCTAAGGTCAACAGGCGAAGGCGCCAGAACCTTTTCGCGCGAAAACTGCGTAACATCGACCACCAGATTATTCAGGTGCATTATCCCCCGCTCGACCAGATCCAGGGTGTTTATCGATTCTGGGTCGTGGGTGGAATCGCGAAGCATCGAGACTCCCAGGCGGATACTTCCAAGCGGGTTTTTTATCTCGTGGGCCAATTGCGCTGCAGCCTGCCCGACCGCTGCAAGAGCCTCGGATCTACGCAACGCGGACTCCGCTTCTGCAACCTCGGTAACGTCAACCATAGTAATGACCTGCCCGGATTCTCCGTCGATTGCAAGAGGCGAAACATATAAATCGAACGATTCTTCAATTTCGCCAATCGTAACCGGCCATCGTCCAAAGTATGTGGCCCTGGCAACGCGCCGGCTTGCTGCGGCCTCAAGCATCGCCAGGGAGTGAGGCGGTCCAAACCTATCGTAAACTGATGCCCCGATCGTAGCCTCAGGGAAGAGATTAAAAAACGCCGCGTTCGCACTTACAATCCTGTCGCGGGAATCAAGCGCGGCAACGGCGCTGACCATTCCTTCAAGCATCTGTGTGCTGAATAAACGCTCCCTACGCGCATTTTCCTCGCTCAATCTCGTCTGGTAAAAGCGGCGCTGCACTTCTCTGACACTTGCCACAACGACCAGGATACCTACGCCGAAGGCCGCAAAGGTTAGAAGATATATTGTGCGCGCAGCCTGAAGCTGCATTTTTTCACCTCGGTTAACCACCTCCAGACGTTGCTCTTCAAGTTTGCGTTGTATATTGTCCAGATCGGTGCTTACCGTTCGGAATGAAGTAAAGCCTTTTAACGTATAAGTTGACTCGTCCTGAGTGGCATTTACAAATCCCGTCAAGTCTTTTCGAAGTGCCTGCCACTCCGGCGTTTCATTCAAAGGTGGGCGCTCAAGGAACTCGGCCTGGGCAACTGCGTCCCTGCGAGCCTTGTCCAACGGTAGTCCGAAGAGGGGTCTCACCTCTTCGGACGGTCTCTCAATTCGTCGCATCCGGGCCTGAGCTTCATTGTATAGCCTTGCGGTTACAACCTGAATTTGCAACAAGCGCCGCATTTGTCCCAAAAGCTGATCACGTGGTTCGGTTACGTCATGCAGTGCAGAGTCCAGTCGCCGGACACTCAATACCCCCAGGGTGATTACAAGCACCAGCAGAAGGGTAAAGCCGATAAGAAGAGGACGAAGCGTCGGAGCAAGTCTTTCCGAAGCGGGCGACCGGTCTTTCGGCTCTTCGCCTTTCCTGGTGCTCCCAACGGAATTCGCCAGACGGCGATATACAACGTCCCCCCGTTTATTTGAAGACTTCGTGCCGGAGCTCATTCAGATTTGCACCGCGCAAATGGAGCGCTGAAAGCGGTCGGAAGAAACATTATCTTGAGAAACCGAGGATGGATGGAGATTCGCAATGCGTTCTCTGCAATCTTGTCGTGTTCGATGCCTGTTGAAAATGCGAATCATTTCGCGTCCATCCAATTGTCTGCAATGCCCACTTCGACCTTCAATGGAACGTCCAATTTCACTGCATGTTCCATTTCTTCACGAAGTACTTCTGAAATACGCTGTGCTTCCTCTTCGGGAGCTTCCAGGAGAAGTTCATCGTGAATCTGCATCAACATCTCGGCCTTTAGATTTTCGCGTTTGAGCCGGGCATCCACTCTGAGCATTGCCATTTTCACAATATCGCTAGCCGTTCCCTGAATCGGCATATTTATCGCTTCGCGTTCTGCCCTGTTTCGAACGTTGCCGTTTCGATCATTAATCCCAGGCAGGGGCCTGATCCGTCCGTAGATTGAACGAACCTGTCCATGTTCGCGTGCCTGAACAGGAACTTCTTCCATGTATCGGTGCACACCTTTGTAGGTGTTGTAATAGTCCTCGATGACTTTTTTCGCTTCTTTTCGTGTGATTCCCACACGTTGTGATAGACCGAACGGCTCAATTGCGTAAGCAATCGCAAAGTTTACTATCTTCGCAAACCGGCGAGCATCCTTAAGCTCTTTGTCCGTGGTTGCGCCAAACACCAGGCGGGCTGTTCGATTGTGTATATCATCATCTTTCTGAAATGCGTCGACCATCACCGGATCGTGGGTTATATGCGCCAGCAGCCTGAGCTCGAGTTGTGAATAATCAGCCGAAATCAGTTTATGGCCGGGTTCAGCTACGAAAGCCCGCCGAATCCGCTGCCCAAGCTCGGAACGAATTGGAATGTTTTGCAAGTTAGGATCGGTTGACGACAATCGACCTGTCGCAGCCACAGTTTGATTCAACTGACAGTGAATGCGTCCATCCGCAGCAATTTGGTGCGGCAGCGAGTCAGTATAAACGCTCTTTAATTTATCAAGCTCGCGATACTCCATAATCAACCGAGGAAGTTCAAAGGTCTGTGCCAGTTCCTCCAAAACCGCCTTGCTGGTTGAAACCCTTCCGGTCGAGGTCTTTCTGCCGGAGTTGATATTCAGCTGTTCCAGCATTTCGCCGACTTGTTTGGGGGAATTTATCTTAAATTCACAGCCAGCAACCGCGTAGATTTTCTGAGTCAAGCGTTCAAGTTCTGTACCAAGAAACTGGGACAAATCAGAAAGGATCGCGGTATCGACACGCAATCCGGCCTTTTCCATTCGATACAATACCGGAATCAGCGGCAACTCGATCTCGCCATAAATTCCTTCAAGATCCCTTTCGATTATCCGTGTGTGAAGTACACCGGATATCAGGTTTGTGAAGTCTGCAGCTTCAGCTGCCTGCCATTGCCGGGCAGTCCACCCGGCCTCGGGTACAGTGACACTCTCAACTCCAACCGCCTCATGCGCCAGATCCGTAAGTTCGTACTTCGCCCGAATTGGGTCAAGCAAGTACGCAGCTACCATCGTATCGTCGGTAATACCTTCAGGCTCGATGTTAATCGTCGCGAGCAGAGTCATGGCGCGCTTCAAATCATGAACACTCTTGCTTAGCAGACCGTTTGTCAGTACATCCCGGAGCGGAGCAAGTGCAGACTCTCGCGAGTCTTCAAATCCTTCGATGTCGATATAAGCGGAAACGCCCGCCGCAGTGGAAATTGCGACTCCGGCCGGGGCTGAGACAGCACCTGAGCCGATTTGTTCTGCTCCCTCAACCGGCGAGCCTTCAGTAACCGAGAATGCCCAATGATCGATATCCCAGAGGTTGCGTACCAAAGCGTCAAGTTCGGTGCGTTTACGAATCAGCCGATATTTCCGCGGTCCCGCCGCCGGTTGGCTTTCTGCGGACGCTGCAGCAGCGTCCGCAAATTCACGCGTCAGCGACTGAAATTCAAGCTCTCGGAAAAGTTGGTAAGCGGCCGCCCGGTCAGGAGTCCGGGATCTGAGGCTGTCGAGGTCAAGTTCGATCGGAACATCCAACCTGATCCTGGCGAGCTCGCGCGATTGTCGGATGAGGTCGGCGTTGTTACGCAGCGATTCGCGATAGGTTTTATGTTTTACCTCTTCCCAATGCTCAAGGGCATTTTCGATGGTTCCGAACTGTTTGATCAGCTGAACAGCGCCCTTTTCGCCGATTCCGGGTGCGCCTGGAATGTTATCGACTGAATCGCCCATCAAGCCCAAAAGATCAACTATTTGCCTGGGCGGCAAGCCAAACTTGTTCTCGACCCATGCTTCATCACACCACTCAATTGGTGGCACGGGCACCTTGCGTTTCACGTTTTGTGAATTCTGTCGCATACATACGACAAGCGGATTTTGGACTAACTGGCACATGTCTTTGTCGTTCGAGACAATTACGGCTTGAAGTCCACGATTAGCGCACTGAAGCGCGAGCGTTCCAATACAGTCATCTGCCTCGAACCCAGGCGATTCTATGATTGGTATATTGAAGGCCTCACAAACCCGGATAATATATGGAATCTGGGAAGCGAGTTCGTCCGGCATCTCAGCCCTGTTGGCTTTATAGCTTTCGAATGTCTCATGGCGAAACGTCTTTTCGGCGGACTCGAAAACCGCAGCAATATAATGCGGCCGTTCATCGCTTAACAATTTACGCAGCATATTCGTAAAAACGAAAACTGCCTGCGTGACCTGTCCCTGCGAGTTCATCAGGGGGTCCGCGCGCCCGCTCATCGGTGCAAAGAATGCCCGAAAAATGTGGGACATCGAGTCAATAAGAAAGACCCGTTCGATTGGAACCGCGGTGGAGGAAGCTTCTTTATTCGACATTTTAGCTTTGATGATAGAAGGGCAATTTCAAGGTGTCAACGTTGGCGGCCAACCAAAGGTGGCGCACTTGTGTGTCCAGGTGGATAATAAACGCGGGTTATCCCCGTCTTTAACCCAGGATTTAATAGCACTCCATCTTAATGCAAACCAATGCAAATTTCCCGACGCTCATTCACTAACCGTGTTCCGGAGTAGCATGGTGTTGCGAGAATGCACAAAATTCGTTCCGTTTGTGGCTGGGAAGCCACAGAATCCAATTATACATAGTGCCTGGCGATGCTAATCGCAAACGCAGGCAACTCCCAAACGGACAAAACCATCCTCACACTGAGGTCCCAAACCCTTTGTTTTCCATCGAGTTCGAGGCACAGACGTCGAAATTCGGATAAGCCAGGCACAAAAGTTTCTTGAAGAGGGTTTTGAGCAGCCGCGAGGGCACGACTGTTGCTGTAAAATTCCGCGGACTTTTTATTTGACGATTCCGCGTTTACGCAATTTTGCGGAAAGAGAATAGGGTGTAGTTATTTGATTAAGCAAACAACACTTCGTCATTCGGTGGAAACAAGCGGAGTAGGTCTTCACACCGCGGTACCCGTTCACATCAGGCTGGTTCCCGCGCCACCAAACACCGGATATATCTTTGTCAGAACAGATTTAAACGATTTTGAGATTCCTGCATCGGTAGAATGGATTGCACATTGTTCGTACGCTACGACGTTGATGCGGACCGGGGTAATGCTGTCGACGGTTGAACACCTTTTGGCAGCATTAAGAGGCGCCGGAGTAGACAATGTCTTTATCGAAATCGACAACCTGGAACTGCCGATCATGGATGGTTCGGCTGCAGCTTTTTCTGCGCTGATTGAAGGCGCCGGATTGATCGAACAGGACGCTGTTCGACGAGCGCTCCAGATAAGAGAGCGGGTCGAGGTGGTCGAAGGCGACAGGCGAATGACGATCGAACCTTTGGATCGCTTTGAAATCGACTGTACGATCGAGTTTCAGCATCCACTGATCGGGGCTCAAAACTTCATGTTCGAAGTGCGTGACGACAGCTTTACAAGATTGATTTCCAGAGCAAGGACCTTTGGATTCACGGCCGAGATTGATGCTTTGAGAAAGGCAAACCTTGTTCAGGGAGGGTCACTGGAAAACGCAATTGTCCTGACGCCAGAGGGAATGCTGAATGAATCTCCGCTCAGGTTTTCGGATGAGTTCGCCAGGCACAAGATTCTGGATATTATTGGGGATTTAGCACTGCTGGGCATGCCGCTGCTTGGCCGCGTTACGGCAATAAAAAGTGGTCACGTAATTCATGCTGCGCTGATGACGAAATTGCTCAGGCAGCGTTCTGCGTGGGAAGTAATTGACCTGGATTCCGATCAAAAACATCAGTGGCCTTCTGTGACTCAGCATACGCTGAGTTCAGAGCCTTTGGCGGTTACGGTGATATAGTCACCTATTCGCGCGCGAAATCGTACACGATCCGCAATTTTAATTCGCCGGTCAAGACTTCAGGTGTTACCGTCCGCGCGCGCATTTTCAATACTCCTCCCGATGCCGCAATGGGAACCGAAGCTGATAGTTGTGAAGCCTGAAGAATCTGAACCGGGTTAATCCGCTGGTCAATTGAGTTCTGCACAAGGGGTACAATTGCCCCGCCCGCTATTGATGGCAATCCCGTTAGATGTATGTCTTCAACATTGATTCTTCCATTTAACGTCTGGCGGGCCTGATCGAAATACAACGACAGCTTTGTATCCGCCCACCCTTGAAACGTTACACAGCCAACAAGCGAAAAATTATAAGTTCCACGAAATGCAAGCGGTGCATTAATGCTTCCGTTTTTTAGACTGACCGCTGTTTTAACACCGTCAACTTCCCTTTTGAGCTCGATAACATTTTGGCATTCATCCGTCGCTGAGACCGTGAACGCAGTTTTGATGTTTTGCGCCGGAGGAAGGCGATTATCCGCTAGTTTCAGCGGGTAAGTCGGTCCTTTCAATTGCGAAAAAACTGCTTCGAGAAGCGCGCTAAAAAGTTTTTCGTTAAGTATGATTGTCGCCGTTGGTTGTTCGGAGTCACCTTCACCCGTCGTATGGGACAAGCCGGCGGCCTGCGTCGGACTTAAGCAAGCCGACGTGATGAGCAAAATAGTAAGCAATTGCCTCAAACCTATCATTTGCGTACTTTTTCTTACTAACATGGGACCTCCAAGCTTCTACTTCGCGATATGCCAGAGAGTATGTTCCTGAGATCTATAATCCACTCCGAACGACATCGTGGAGGCGCAACAGACCAATACATCGCCTTTCCGCATCCACCACCGGCAAAACAGAAATCTGCGAAGGGCGATCCTCCATCAACCCAAGAGCTTCGTAGGCAAGAAGGTTTGGTAAGGCGACGATCGGATCACGTGTCATGATGGTCCGACTCGTGAGGTCCGTAAGCCCTTTCCCATCCGTAGCCTGAATCGCACGACGCAAATCTCCGTCAGTTATGATGCCGGCCAGATTGCCGCCGTCGTCGACAACATTTACCGCGCCGAGCCCGCCTCGACTTATCGCGGTAATAACTTCAAGCCATGAAGCGTCCAGACGGACGATCGGGTTATCCTTGCCGGAATGCATCAGATCCGCGACGCGAAGTGTCAAGCGCTTCCCCAAACGTCCCGCCGGATGATTTTGCGCGAAATCGGTTTCGGTCAACCCTTTTACCTGCATTAACGTCATCGCCAAAGCGTCGCCGATCGCGAGCGCAACGGTTGTACTGGTAGTTGGCGCCAGGTTCAGGGGACAAGCTTCCTTGTCAACCGAAGCGTCAAGGATCACCGTAGCTCGACGCGACAGAGTCGATTTCAGGTTTCCAACAATTGCAATCAGGGGGATACTTCGTTGTTCGAGGTACGGTAGCATCGCTATGATTTCATCAGTCTCGCCACTGTTGCTCAACGCGATGACAATGTCCGATCCGGCAATGATTCCCAAACCTCCGTGAAGAGCGTCAGATGGGTGCAAATAAACTGCAGGAGTACCTGTACTTGTCAACGTACCAGCCACTTTTTGGGCAATATTGCCGGATTTCCCTATTCCGACAACGATAACCTTACCAGTGGTACGTCCAAGCAGGTCCACCGCGTGGTCGACTTCGTCAGCGTCCAGCCTTAAGCCCGCCTGTGCAATGGCTTCGGATTCAATTCGCAGGAAATCACAGAGTTGAAAGTAATAATTTTGTTTTGGCATCCTGGTCCTGGGAAATATTGTCACTTTGGTCCCGCTATTCTAACCTTTCGCCACCAAAATCATAACCGTCACCGACAAGACCCCGAAACCCGAAGTGGCCAGACTTTGTCGGAAACGGCGATTCGGGCTTGAAAAGAACTCTCCCCTTTTGTTTAACACGCACCCTCAGTTGGACAGCTTTGCTACGTTTGATTATAGTGCCACCTTTGTAAGACATAAAAAGCCCGCGAAGGTTGGTGCTCTCGATGGCACTTTTCAATTTTCTTCCCAAAGAAGAGCAATATTTCGTCACATTTTCACGCATGACGTCGTATATCTACGACGCTGCTCATGAGTTGGTTGAGATGTTAAACTCGCCCAGCTCGGAGTATGATCGGCATTCACGTCGAATTAAAGCGCTTGAACATGAATGCGACGAATTGACACACATCGTTTCAACGAAGCTGAATAAGTCGTTTATCACACCCTTTGACCGGGAAGATATATATCTTTTATCCGGAGCACTGGACGATATCGTAGATCTGATTGACGATGCTGCCCGCGCAATGGTGATGTACGATATTCGCGAAACGTCGACGCACGCGCGACGATTTGCCGATGTTTTGCAGCGTATGGCAATTCAACTTCATGAGGCGGTTTCGATGATGGAGAAACCCAACGGAATCAATCCAAGGCTGGTCGAACTTCATAGACTCGAGAACGAAGGAGACGATATTTATCACGCTGCCATCGCAGAGTTGTTCAAGAATGCCACTGACGCGCTTTATGTGATCAAGTGGAAAGATATCTACGAGAAACTTGAAGCTGCGATTGACCGCTGTGAAAATGTAGCAAGTATTATCGAGAGCGTCATTATTAAGAATGCCTGACGTTTTAGACAGCCGTTACCGCCATATCCCATGACCGCAACAGCCGCTTTCGTACTCCTTATTGTCGCAGTAGCCCTGGTTTTCGATTATATT
>WNFR01018240.1_pt1 | contig 10507 bp, 8 predicted proteins | sample 5400221 | NCBI WGS metagenome assembly WNFR01 (sample SAMN13153357, study PRJNA577476) | soil metagenome | isolation source: 40 cm soil under Madrone tree | place: USA:California | collected 2016-06-14 | reverse complement strand
CGGTGCTAACCGTATCAGGTTCAAGGGGTCTCCATCGATTGCCGATTTCCGATTTGCGATTGCCGATTGAAAAGCATTGTTCTCAAATCGGCAATTGGCACTCGGCAATCGGCAATGGCAGGACTCTCAGCCCCGGTCTTTTGCCGGACGGGGCTCCCCCGAAAGCTGTTGTCAATTTCTCAATGCGATTCTAAAACTCTTCAGTCACAGGTGCAATGTCGCTACCGCTATGCAACAATGACAACCTTCCGAAAGCAGAAAGATCTAATTACAATCAGTTAAGAGAGGAAACGATCATGACAGCAGAGATAGGCAAGCGATTTCCGGATTTTAGTTTGCAGAACCAGGACGGCAAGACTGTCACACTCGATGATTACGCCGGGAAGTGGTTGGTCCTTTACGTCTATCCCAAGGACGACACGCCAGGCTGCACGATACAGGGAAAATCATTCACCGCAAGCAAAGAGGAATTTGATAAGGCCGGCATCGCAGTGGCAGGCGTCAGCGCGGACGACGTGGCTTCACACAAAGACTTCTGCAATAAGTTTGCGTTCACCATCGATTTACTTGCCGACCCGAATCATGAACTGCTTGAGGCGGCGGGCGTGGGCCAAAGCGACTACAAAGGCACCATGTACTGGGACCGCACTTCCTTCGTGATTGATCCTAAAGGAACGCTCCGGAAAGTTTATCTAAAGGTGAATCCGGAAGGACACGAGCGCGTGCTATTGGATGATATCAAGGCGATGCTTTCGATGAAGTCAATAATTTCAGCGCGTGTTGCTCCGGTGCGCACCACATCGCGCAGGGAATGTTCGACAGTTGAAAACAGGCAGGTGCGAATCTGCCCGTCGGCAGTTAGCCGAATGCGCGAGCAAGCGCCGCAGAAAGGTTCGGTGACGGGAGCGATAATGCCGACCTCTCCCGCGGCCCCATCAGCAAAACGATAACGTGATGAAGTTTCCGACCCGCGAACCACATCCAGCGGCGTGAGCGGAAAGCGCTCGTTGATACGTTCGTAAATCTCTCGGCCTGAAACCACGTCTTCGCGCGACCAATCGTGGCCCGAATCAAGCGGCATGAATTCGATGAAGCGCATCTTCACATCGTGTTCGCGCGCGAAGGCGGCAAAGTCGGCGACTTCGTTTTCATTGTGACCACGCACAATCACTGCATTGATTTTGATTGGTTGCAGGCCGGCTGATTTCGCCGCCGCGATCCCTGCCAGCACGCGATCCAGAACATCGACGCCGGTCATTTGTTTGAACGTGTCGCGCTTCAGACTGTCAAGACTGATTGTAATTCGATCGAGTCCCGCATCCTTCAAACCTTGCGCGCGATCGGGCAGGAAATAACCATTGGTAGTCAACGCCAAATCCTGCAAGCCTTTTGCCTTAAGAGCCGAAAGCTTCTCGATGATTGTTTCGATGTCGCGGCGCATCATCGGCTCGCCGCCAGTCAATCTGATCTTCTCAATTCCTAACTCAACAAAAATGTCGCAGACGTACTCAATCTCTTCATACGACAGCATCTGCTCTTTCGGCGCAATCGGTGGCTCGCCGTGCGGCAGGCAATAGAAACAGCGAAAGTTGCAACGGTCGGTCAGCGACACGCGCAGATCGCGAATCGGGCGGTGGTAGGAATCTTTTAGAAACTTAGTCATCGCTGGTGGGTTAATGATACGCGCTACAGGAACTGGCGACAAATTAGCAGCCCGGATTGCGGCAAGTGAAACCGGTGGTTGATGTAAAGCGAACTGTTAGTTTGCGGTGGAGCGTCAAACTCTACGTTTGAATGATAGCGCACCTACGCAAACTAACAGTTTGCTTTACAATCCTAGCGCCAAATTGACTGGCAATGCTCCCGTTCAAGCGGCACCACAACCCGAATCTATCCCAAATTTGGTGACGGAGAAGAGATTTGCGGCGTATTATCTGCCCATGACCTCAATCAACTCTTCATTTCTAATAATGTTCTTTGCAGCGGCGCTGTCGTTATGCTGTTGCGCGTCCGCGTTCGCAAAATGCGGTGACACTCCGGCGCCGATGCCCAAACCATACAAATCAGGCTGTACTAAGAGCGGACTTTATTACGCGATTTATGGAACGACTGGACAGCCTCTACTCGCAATTCACGGCTTGGGCGCCAGCATGTATTCGTGGCGCGAGTTCGTGAAGGTGCCGAACACATTTCCTGGTTATCAGATCTTTCTGATTGACCTTAAGGGCTCCGGCAATTCAGAAAAGCCTCATGACAAGAACTACTCGATCCTCACGCAGCGTGATCTTGTTTACGATTTTATTCTCGAGCAAAACCTGACAAACCTGACCCTCGTGGGAAACTCATATGGCGGCGCTGTCTCTCTGATACTTGCCCTCAAGCTAATTAAAGAGAACAGCGGCCTGCTAACGAAACTGATCTTAATCGACAGTGGTGGGTACGATAAGTTGTTGCCCTGGTACCTGAAACTCCTGAGAACACCCGTGCTGGGATGGCTGGCACTGCACATTTTGTCGCCCAGACAAGCTGCCTACACAGTCCTAAAAAATGCCTACTACAATCGTGGCCTAATTACCGAACCACAAATCGCTGCCTACGCCGCGCCGATAGGTTCGCCCGGCGGAAGATATGCATTGCTTCAGATATCAAAGGGCGTCATTCCAAAGGACATCGACAAAATAACTAAACAGTACCCGAGCATCAAGGTGCCTACGTTTATCTTGTGGGGATTGAATGACAAGGTTATCCCTTTGGAGATTGGGAAGATGCTGCACGCGGCGATTGGCGGTTCGCGATTGGAGCTGATAAACGAATGTGGTCACGTGCCGCAGGAAGAAAAACCCGCCGAAACGATTTGTTGGATGAGAGAATTCCTGGGCCTGCCTTCTATTCCTTGCCCGAAATGAGTAGCACAGATGTGTTCGGTTACTTAGAGGAGTCACGAACTGAAGGAGACTCTGAATAGGTGATGAAAAGTTTGCACTGAGCCCGCGAAGCGCGACAATAGCATAAAGCCTGGGGTGAAGCAGAGCGAAACCCCAGGACCGGTCAAGTAAAAAAGGTAGAGCCGAAGTGGGCGACAGCTGTTTATGACAGGCAAATCGCAGCGTTTGCGCTATCGCACGCTTCACGCGCTCCGGTTTTTTAACTATCGTCGTCCTGGGGTTCCGCTACGCTCGACCCCAGGCTTTATGCTTCCACCCGCTACGCGGGTTTGGAAACGCCCGCCCGCATTGACTGGTTCAGACCTTTCTGAAGTCTGTGCTACTAAGACCTTACTTCAGCGCCTGGTCCAGCGACGACGAATCATCCAACAGGATCCATTCAACAATTGAAAGCGGCAGGCTGCCGTTCTTGATCAGGTCGTCGTGAAATTGGCCCAGGCGAAAGTTTGCACCCTGCTTGTCGCGATATTTTCCCAACAGCCGCATGATCTGCCACTTGCCGACCATGTAGTAAATTTTTTGCGTGGGGCTCGCCGCCGCGCCGGCCGCTTCACCAGTTGCCGCTTCACGATCAAGACCGCCGGCCTCCATGAAATAGTTGACTGCCTGATCGAAAGTCCACTTACCGGTGTGCAGGTTTACATCAACGCCGATGCGCGCGGCGCGGTAACGCGCCAGGCGCAACACCTGTCCTTGTGAAGCGGAGTTAACTGGATAAAGTCCGGTGCGCATCAACATTTCTTCGCCGTAAAGAGCCCAGCCTTCGACGAAAACTCCGTCGCCATGTTGCCTTCGAATCTCATCCGGCAAATGATTGGCAATCGAGAGTTGCAGAAAGTGGCCGGGAATTCCTTCATGGCCCAGGATGGGGCGCGGGTCTTCAATGGCCGCGCGAATGTAAAAGTTTTTCGACTGCGGGTTGTAGGTGGGAATGAAATAGAAGCCGCTGTTGTCCTTATCGTAAACGCCGGGCGGGTTCATGAAGCCGCCGGGGCTCGTCGGCTTGAACGCCTCGGGCAGCTGCCGAATTTCAAATCGACCGAGATAAGGCGGCAAGGTTACGAGATGATTGGTTTTCAGGAAGTCGATCATCTCGGCCTCGCGGCTTTCATAAGCTTTCAAGAATGCGGCTTGATCTTTTGGCACATTCTTGCTGCGCGCCGGATTCGGATCGGCGAGTGACGGATCGGGTAACAACGATTCCAACCCGCGATAACGCGCCAACTCTGCCTGGCCCAGCATCTCAACCTGCTTCGCATCGATCGGCAGGTAGTAAATATTTTTCAAAAGGTAGTTGTAATTCTCCTCGCCCATGGGCTTCCATGCGACCATGCCCGGCAGCCGTTTCTCCAGCCAATCCGCAAACCCATGAATTGAAACCAGCGCCGCGTCGCGCGCCTTGATGAGATCGTTTCTCTCGGCCGGCGACATATCTTTCGCGAGCGTCATCAGGCTATCTGTAAAAAGAGAATCGACTGAACGGGCGGAATCGATGGCGAGTTGAGCATAAAGCCGCACCGGCTTCGTTAGGTTCGTCTTGCCTTGTTCGATCACGAACGGCATCTGCTTCATGCGCGCAGTTGCCGCCAGCGCTCGATTGCGCGGCGTGTCGTATTCCTTCTTTAGTAGCGAGAAGATCGCGTTGCTACATTCGTTGACATACGTCTGCGGATCAGACTCCTCAAAATTAATTACGCGACTAAAGAAATCAGTGCCATCCAGTTGTGAACGAAACAACAGCCAGTCAATGCGATCGTCCTTGCTCCAACTTGCGGTCGGCATCGCGCGCACTTTTGCCAGCGTTTCCCTGACGTAAAGTTTTCGCGCGAGCACAGCTGCCAACGAATAATCGGTAAGTTTGCTGTCCCAGGTGTGCAGTCCCGCATCGCTCGAGAAAACCGGAAACTGCTGGTTGCGCCAGTTGTAGTAATCATCCGCCAGCTTGCGCAGATCTGTCGGCGTGCTCGGTTTTTGTGCGAAGGCTTCGATGGAGCCAGCCCCAATTATCAGAATGAGAATCAAGGAGAAAGTAAATTTCATGCTCACCCTCGCTTAGAGTTTGATGGTATTCCGACTAAGAGGAATAAGGCCTGCTGTAGCGTATACGCAACGAGTTGCAACCCGCCAACGTCGAGGGCTCCTGACGGATTTTGCGTTGCAGCGAATATACCACCCCGGAAACACGGCTATTTCGTAGGACTAAAATCACTCGCAACGCTGCCTCTCATTTAATCACCGCCACTTATAGGCGGCTGACTGATAGTTAACACCTTGCAGATCCGTCTTCTTCAAAAGAGACGTTTTGATTCCACCGAAAACTTGAGTAAAAAATAGGGCGTACATTATTGACATAATCACGATCAAAAGATGAACCGCGCGTTTGAGTCGGAGGTTTGGGACGGACGCCGCTATCGAAAAAACAATTTCTACAAGAAGCAGATAAAAAATGATAATGATGATGGTAAAAGCAATACAAAATCCGACGGTCTTAACAATGGCCAGTATGCTGATACTGAGCGAATGGTCTGTCAGAGAATAAAGTTGAAGATCGAAATGATCGACATATGACGTAAAGAATCCAGATGGGTTTATGCGGTGCGCAAATACGCCCGCCAAAGGAGACAAAACTCCCACAATGCCCTTGTTTGAACTAATACCTCCGCTTACCGAGTTGACGCGCAGTCTAGCGTCTTCCTCACGTTCCGCTTCGAGCAGATATGAAACGACGTGGTAAATAAAGACTGCGATGATAACCGCGATAATGCCTTGCGCAATGTTAAACGGCAACTCCAGAAACGCGCTTTCACTCGATGCCGTTGCGCCTTCATGGATCCTGTAAATTACATATCGCTCTCCGAAATAATAGGTGACGATCATAGCCACCGCGCCGGAAATAGCACTGAATACTCCTAAGCGGTCCCACCGCTTGAGAAATCCTACTAATCCTCCTTCGATGCCTTTCGCGATAAAAGTAAGCGGGGCAAAAAACCAATACCCGGTTATCAGGTCCGCGAAGGCTGATCCCAGACCCCCAACCAGAAAACCGGAACGCGGTCCAAGGTATAAACCTGCGAGAATCACCGCAGCATCTCCAATGTTGAAGTAGCCACCCCGGGCCTTGGAGTTTCCCGTCTGAATGATCGGGACCTGAAATACGCTCGTAACGTAGAGGATTGTGCAGAAACAAACGAACAATATCAGGAGCTTCTTACGGGCTGCTGAGTTTTTCTTTGACATGATGAGTACTCCGTCGTCGCTGGCGATATGTGTTGGCTACAAGATTTTAGTGAGTTCGTCTCCTGCGTAAATCGGTAAGTCGATAAGCCCCTCGGCAGTTCGCACCTTAATTCCCTCACTTCTATGAACGACACGACCGATCACCGAGGCTGGTATTCCTTCAACGCTGAGGCTGTTGATAACGCCTTTGGCGTCCGAATCACTAACAGCAATGAGCAAAGCACCTGAAGCGATGAGGCCAAGGGGATCAAGATCATAGTAATTACAAAACATCCGTGTTTCCGGTAACACGGGTATCAATGCTGAATCGACAACGAGTCCAACATCGGCGGCCTGACCTATCTCGTGCAGCGCTGTTGCGAGCCCTCCTTCAGTGGGATCATGCATCGCATGGATGTTTGCCGTTGCTCCGGCAACCAGGGCGTCTCTTACTACACTGATTCCCGGGCTGCCAAGGAAATCCTTCGCACGACTAAGCAGCTCTGCATCAAAGATGCCGGCTAATTCGTTTTCTTTTTCGCGGGCTATGATTGCAGTTCCTTCGATGGCAATTCCTTTAGTCAGGATAACCGCATCTCCTTCCCGTGCTCCCTTAGTAGCAACCAGCCTGTCTTTCTCGACTTCACCAAGCATGTGTCCTATCAGGATGGGCCGGGTAAGACCATGGGTGATTTCCGTGTGCCCACCCACTAAACTGATTCCAAGACTGTCGCAAGCCTCAAGCATCTGCTGGAAAATCTTTTCTATATCGATTCTGCATGTTTCCCGTTCGGGTAAGAGCATGGTCACGAGAAACCACTGGGGCCGACCGCCTCTAGTCGCTATGTCGTTGGCGTTGACGTTGACGACGTACCATCCAATTTTATCAGTAGTGAAGGTAATCGGATCTGTCGTGGCGATGAGGTAATTGGGCCCACCTGCATCGATAACTGCGGCATCCTCGCCCACGCTCGGTCCCACAATTATTCGTTCATCTTTAAGGACGTTTGTCTGTAACAGACTTGTCAATACTTCCAACGGAAGCTTGCCGACCTTAAGTATGTCGTCGGACACTTGATTACAACCCCCCAGTTGCAGATTTCAGTCTCATTGTTCCGCGGTAATTGCGCTTGAACTGCTAACTGTTTCCGACACCCTAACGTGAGAAATTAGCAGAGTCCGAAGATTCGCCCTGAACTGGCGAGCTATAGCATTTTACGGGTCTCGTGCTCAAAGCGGTTCCAGGGACAAACGTCCTGGCAGATATCACAACCATAAAGCCAGCCTTCCAGATTATCTTTTACGCCCACCGGAATTTCGTCCGCGCGCAACTCAATGGTCGCGTATGAAATGCATTTGTTTGAGTCAAGGACGTACGGTTCGTTAATTGCGCCGGTCGGGCAGGCGTCGATACATAGCGTGCAACTGCCGCAGTGGTCCTCGATCTGCTGTGTGTCGTATTCGAGTTCCAGATTCAACAGCAGCTCGCCAATGAAAACCCACGATCCGTATTCGGGAGTGATGACGTTTGTATGTTTACCGAGCCACCCGAGCCCGGCGCGCACCGCCCAGGCCTTGTCCATAACGGGCTGAATGTCTACGCAGACTTTTCCTTCCGCCTCGGGAACTATTTCCTTTATCGAGCACAGCAGCGAATGCAGTCGGGCGCCGACCACATCGTGATAATCGTCGCCCCAGGCGTAACGTGACACCTTACCAGTGTGCGTCTCATCTTCATGCTGCGCAGGAGTGTAGTAGTTTTTTGCAACTACGATTACGGAGCGCGCGGCAGGAAAAAGTTTGCGCGGGTCGACGCGCATTTCCGGATCGCGCGCCATCCACTTCATCTCGCCGTGATAGCCGCGGCGGAGCCACTCGGCTAATTGATCACATTCGCGATCCAGAAAGTCCGCCGGCACCATGCCGACTTTTTCAAAGCCCTCGGCCAGCGCGCGCTCTTTTATCAAGCGCGCGAGGTCACGCGGTTTTATTTTTTGATTCTTGTTGGTTGGGTGAACGGATGCAATGGCGGACATTTGATCCGTAGCATACGTTCGTAGAGTCCCAGGCGTCTACCGGAGCCAGTAGCCGTTGCACCGGGCCGGGCAACAGGCCATCCGTGCTCGCCCTACTGAATTTTTTGCAACGTCACCGTAGTCAGCGGAGAGTTACCACTGGTGCGATTGTAAGAGAGCCAGTAGCCTGCTTTGGGAAACCGCACCAACTTGTAAACAGAACCGTCACCTTTTGCTTCAACCTCGGCGCCGAAGACCTGTTTGGCGGTAGGAATACCCGTTCCCGAAGTGAGAAAGTCAGCAGAGATAGTGATCACCTTGTGAGTTTTGTCGTAAACGATCTGTGCTGTTTCAGTGTCATTGAAAACGAAAAAGTCCTGCTCATCACTCTTGTCTTTAGGGTCGCCCAGTTTCTTGCGAACATCTTCAGCGAGCATGCCCAATTGAATGCCGCGATAGTTGTGAAACACGGAAGAGTCGTCTTCAGCTTTTCGCTGTGCCTCAGTAACTGAAGCGGTCATAAGAAATGACAATGCGGCGCCCAGCACGACCAAAGTGAAGATGCGGATCCACGCCGGAGGTTCAACCAATAGCTTAATCATCAGGATTTGACCGGCCGCCAGTTAATTCAACTGCTGCGCACAATATCGCCAAACAATTCTGGCTGTCAATGGTTTCATGACCGTCGCCACCCGCGGGCCCCGGGGCGGTCAGGCCTGGACGCCCGGCTAAGAAAGCACGAAAAAGTGTTATTCGAACTATTGACTAAGAACGCGATTTGGCATAGAAGCATGGTGCTTTTCCAAAACAATTTGCTTTCGCCCGGCGTGCGTCCACGCCAAGGAGTTGATCAATGAAACGAACTGTCTTTTTGGGGGCTTGCTCCCTGGGGTTGTCGGTGTTGCTGTTGAGCGGTTGCCAGCCCGCAGCCAATACTAACCAACCGGTAGTTGTTACCAATCCTTCACCAGAAAGGGTTGATACGGCTTCAATCCAAACAGAACTGATGCGCATTGAAAATGATTGGCCGCGGATAATTAAAGAGAAGGACACTGCCGCCGTCGAACGCATTGAAGCCGACGATGCAGTCTTCATTTACCCGGATGGATCTTTGGGCAACAAGGCGCAGGACCTTAAAGATATATCCAGTGGCGCGCTGACGGCCGATTCATGGCAGGTTGCCGATCTGCAAGTGACGGTGCTCGACGCCGATTCCGCCTTTGTCGTTGGTCGCAGCATTGTCACCAACGGCAAGTACAAATTGCCTAATGGTAAAACGGTGAACCTTCCAAGCCAAACGCGTTTCATAGATACTTACGCGCGTCGCAACGGCGAATGGAAAATTGTCGCCGCGGCCAGCGTACCGGTAACGGCGTCGGTTGCCGCCGCTTCTCCTGCGATGACGGCGTCACCTGCTATGTCGCCGGCAGTGAAACCGTCCCCGGCAATGAAACCATCACCGGCAATGAAACCATCACCGGCTATGAGACCTTCGCCCGCGGTGACACATACACCGGTGGTCAGACCTTCGCCCGCGGTGACACCGTAAAAGGGTAAATCGTGAATCGTGAATCGTAAATAGAGAAAACAACAACTCGTTATTCACATTCGGGCTGCGATGGACCAAGTCATCGCGGCCCGATTTTCTGAACACCAATAATTTAGATAGGGGGTCAGTCTGAAATTTCGAGAAGATGGACTGTGATTCGCCGCTTTTAGGCAAAGGCATGGACCGGAGGCGCGAAGCGATCTCATTAGCACCGCGGCTTCAGCCCGGTGACAGCGAGCTCGAATTAAAAAGGAACCGTTTCTAACGGTTTTTTGTTGGCAGGAAGATCGGGACAAACCGTTGGAAACGGTTCAAGAAATCATTTTGTAAAACTTGACCACCGGGCTGAAGCCGCGGTGCTAATGAGATCGCTTCGCGTTTCTTGGGTCCCTCGGTTCCAATCAGAAGTCAATGGCAATCAAGCTAGACCACCACCATGAATCATGCGTCGCTCTTCTTCAGTTTGCGAAATTTCCTGGTGAGCAAGTCTCGCCGCAGTGGACTGAGGTGGCGAATAAAGAGAATGCCGTCATTGTGATCGGTTTCGTGTAGGAAACAACGCGCGGCCAGGCCGGTCGCTTCTTTCTCAAAAACATTTCCTGAAAGGTCCTGCGCTCGTAGTTTCACTGTGGCGGGTCGTTTAAGGTCAGCGTGAATCGCCCCAACCGACAGGCAGCCTTCCTCGCCATCCTGTTCACCTTCTGCCGAAATGATTTCAGGATTGGCGGCCACCAGCTTGATGCCGTCACAGTCCATCACAAACAGACGCAGCGGCACACCAA
>WNFR01008287.1_pt1 | contig 10507 bp, 11 predicted proteins | sample 5400221 | NCBI WGS metagenome assembly WNFR01 (sample SAMN13153357, study PRJNA577476) | soil metagenome | isolation source: 40 cm soil under Madrone tree | place: USA:California | collected 2016-06-14 | reverse complement strand
GAATCCGATTTTCCTTCTTTCAAGAGATGGAGGATATCCTCGGCCTTGAGCCCGGCAAACCCTAGGAAGCGCTGATCGAGCCCGCAGTTGAACTCATAGTCGCCGACCTTGCCGGCCAGTTGAGCGCGTCCTTTATCCAGCATACGTGGCAGAATCACGTATCCGCCAAGAGTTAAACGAGGACTGCGAGGAGGGCGTTGAGTGAGGTCGATCGTGTTCATGACGATTAGCGGAACATAGCTTATCGAAAAGTCAAAAAAGTGCGGGAATATCTGGGGAACTCAGCAGTCCTGGACGAAAAGAAAGCGCACCGAAATCACCCTTGCTTTTTGACTATTCCTATTGACCTACCCGCCTGGCCCGGAGCGACGGCAAGACGCACTTTTTATTGTCACAAACTCGCCATTTTCTTGCTTGCCTGCTCGAAGTTGCCTATGAACGAGGGCGTGTTTCGCCGCTGTTCGCTGATCGCTTTCGGTTCATGGTTTTTGATCGCGCCTCACCGTGGCGCGGCCGAGACCTTTGTATTCGATCCGATCACCAGTTCACGGCTCGATTTGCCGAGCTGGATGAGTGACCGCCCGGTCGCGGCGGCGAAAGATCGCGCAGAACTTTCCTTTCCGGTCACGCCCAGCGCAGATGATAACGACATCGCATTAACGGTCGTTTTCAATGAAGAGCCGGGTGCTTATCTGAGCGTATTTTGGCAACCCGTACAGGGTGATAGAGAGCTGCTATGTCCTAACTTGATCGAAAATATCGGCTTACCGAATCAGAGGACGTTGCTGATCAATCGACCAACCATGGGCGGGCCCGGCAAGATCATTCTCCAATCGAGTACACAATTTCTGAACGTAATTCGCGTGCGGATCGATTGGGTACGTCCGGGAGTAGTTAGATTGGTGGACTCAGCGCCAAACGGAGCGCTGGTGATGACGGGAGGCAAAATTTTCGCTCCGGAGGAGGTCGATGGCAGCCAATTAACGGCGATTGCGGAGAGCTGGGAGGGCAAAGTACTGACCACTTCGATCACCGACGGAGCCGAAAGAATCGAGCATGGCGTGGCGTTTCCCGTCACAATCCCGACTCACTTAAAGCGAGCTCGAATGGAGGTGATGGTGAACGGTCTGCCACTCGACGGTTCCTTGAAAGTTTGGCTGAACGGTCAACCCGTCGGCACGCTTTCATTTGAAGTCCCGGACTTAACTGACCCGGGTTACGGAGAGAACAATGACCAGTTTGTCGGTTGGCGAAAAGGGGTATTGTGGTTACCGTCGAATCGATTGGGCGTCGGTGACAATCAATTCCAATTCGAAGGTCCTACCGGGACTGCAATCGCTATCCGGGACTTTTTGCTCCAGGTCCAGTATGCCACCGATTGACTTGAAACCCCTTTGGATTACGTTCGTCTGATTCGGTACGCTGTATGAAATCTTCCCCTCGGGCCGGCTGGGACTCTCAAAAAAATCGGAACCGTCGGCAGGCGCATGCCGGCTATACTTTGATGGAGATCATGTTAGTCGTCGCGATCATTGCGGTGATCGCAGGCGGGGTGATCATCAAGATGACCGGAATCCTGGATGTCACTAAAATACAGCGCTCGGAGCAGGATATCGCCAATATCTATAGCGCCCTGAAGCTGTATGAAGCGCGCAATAACCAGATGCCGGATCAGAGTCAAGGCCTGGAAGCATTAGTGAATCCGCCGACCACCGGAACTGCACCGGCGAACTGGATTCGTTTGATGGACAGTTTGCCGGTTGATCCCTGGAACACGCCCTACCAGTACCGCAATCCCGGCAAGCGCGATCCTTCCGGTGTCGACGTTTATTCGCTTGGGCCTCAACGCAAAGAGGGAGAGGGTAACGTCTTTCGTCGTACCCAATAGGCGCCTCTATTCATGAGTCGGCGCATTAGCAGCGGGAGAATTGCGCGAGACATCGCTATGGCCGTACGCACACGGGTAGAACCGGGATTCACGTTATTAGAGGTCTGTTTCGTTCTCTTCATCGTGGCCGTGTTGTTTGCGGTGGCCGCTCCTCCGACTGCCCGGCTTTTTCAGGAAGAGCAACTGCGCCGCCCGGTGCGAGAACTGCAAGGCTTCGCCAAGGAAGCGAGGCGATCGGCCATCGTAGAAAATCGATCTTACCAACTCTTACTGCTGAACGACCGGTTTGTTTTGCAACCAGCCGACCAGAAAATCGAAGCCCAAGGATCGGAAGCGAGCTATCGGTTGGCTTCGGATGTAACGTTTGCCATCAAACGGCTTAACGATACTGGCTTTAACGGCAGCGCTGACGCGCGTTGGATATTTTCGCCGAACGGCCTTTGTGAACCGATCACCTTCCTGTTTCAGCGTGGCCAGGGATGGATTAAGTTTCGAATCGATCCGTTGACTGGCCGGATTGCCGACGAGGAGTCGTATATTCCGTGAAAACCAGCTCGGGATATGGCCGACTCAGGGCACCGGAGCGAATTCGTGACGTGCGAGCCCGGAGCAAGAGCGGTTTCGTACTTTGGGAAATGCTTTTGGCTCTTTCTATTTTCTCCATTGTGGCGGTTTCGCTCACGACGGCACTGGAACAAGCGGCTAACACCGCCAGGTTGCTTCGTCAAGATTCGCAAGTTCGGCACGACCTGGAAAGCATTCTCGCGGAAAGCTCGGTAGCCAAACTCGCTGCCGGAAAGAATACGATTCCATTGGGCGATCAACGGATCCACTACGAGCGGGAAGTGGTGCCTGTGCTGGCAAAGAATTCGAAAGGTCAACCGCTCGACCATCTTTGGCGGATCACGGTGCGAGCACATTGGCAAGAGACCAATCAGTCGAGATCGAGCCAAGCCGAACTTGTCGTTTACCAGCCATGAGCAGCCCGGAGGAAATAGCCAATAGCCGATGGCCGATAGCTGATCTTGGCGATCGGCTAAGGGCTATGGGTCATTGCCACGAAGGGACCAGCGTCGCTACCCGAAGCGATGGTGTGAATGTTACGGTCGCAGGCGCAAAACGCCGATCAGCGGCGGGCTACCTATTGCTAGAAGTTGTATTAGCTTTGGCGATTCTGACCATAGTCGTGATGCTGGTCTTCCGGATCATTCAAACGACGGTCCGCGTTACCACCGACGTCCAGTATCTGCAGTCCGAACAAGAGCATGCCGACGGTTTATACGAGCTGTTGCGGAAGCATTTCGATGCGATGCCGCAAACGGCTGAGTTTCAGACCCGCCGTGTTCAAAATCAATTGGAGCTGGTCTTTCTCGAAGTTCCGTTTCATTTTTCGTGGACGCCGAGCGGTCCTCAGTTCGGGTCGACAGTGATCGCCACTCGCCGGCAGCCTGACGGCCGCTACACCCTGGCGGTGGTGCAAGAACCGGAAGATGCGTCGGTCAGTTATGCCGCTTCCGGAGAACCGACCAGCGCCAAGTGGATCCCTATCGTGAGCGGCTTGCGGGAATGCAATTGGCGGTTTTTCGATGGGCACACCCGCGAGTGGAGGTCCGATTGGAAGGATCAGGCTGTGAAACCGCTGCTCTTCGAGTGTACGTTTGAGGTAAGCGGTCAGATGGGCCCGACTCGGGCCATTTTTCGTTGGCCGATCGCCCCGATTCAGCAATGAAATGCCCGAAACATAGGCAGTGGTATCGGGGCTCCGTTCATCGCGGTAAGGAAAAAGCCTCAGCGCTTTTATTAGTTCTATTCACGATCTTGCTGGTCTCGAGTCTGGTGGTTTCGGTCCTCACATTTTTGAAATCGAGCGTAGACGAATACTCTGCGTTCAATCACCAATTTCGCGCCCGCCAATTAGCACAATCAGGGGTGGCATTTGGCCTGAATCCGCAAACCGACAACATCGATCGAAGCCTGCTAAATCAAAGGTCCGCTGACGGCGGCGAGTTTCAGGTAACAATCACCAGCGAGTCCACACGGTTGAATGCTAATTTTCTGCTCCAAAACGATCGCGACGACGTTTTGGAAACTCTCTTTCGGAGATGGGGCGTGGAGAACAATGCGGCTTTGGCCGCCGTCCAAGGGCTTCGAAATTGGGTGACAGCCGGCGGGACTGTGCCGGATCAGGGGAGCAACCAGGCCCAAGAAATGGAGCAGCAACAGCAGGACCAGCAGTCCGCCGCTGTGCAGAACGGAGGACAAACGCCAAATCCACAACAACCGCAGCTGCAACTCGTCCGACCTTTCCGTTCGGTGGAAGAGATGAGCCTGATACCGGAATTTGCGCCGGTAGCGGCAGCGCAACCGGACTGGACGAAGTACTTCACCGTCTGGAGCGATGGCACCATCAACGTGAATGCTGCGGATGCGGATGTGATCGCACTAGTGACCGGTGTTACCCCCGAACAAGCCAAACGTTTTGTCCAACATCGTTGGGGTCCCGACGGGATCCCCTACACCGCGGATGACACACCGTATGTCACGATGGATCAGGTGCGAACCGAGCTGGGAATGACGCCGCAGCAATTTCAGCTCGTGCAAAACCTGCTCAGCATAAACAGCACAGTGGATCGGGTCGTCAGTAAAGGTATCATCAATGGGTACACAGATACTTTGACAGTGATCGCGAGACGCAACAGTGTGCCGATCGCATATATGGTATGGCAGGAAGACTAGCGTACTTTGCGCAGAGCATAAAAAAGGCTATTCGGTCAATGGAATTGCCGGCTGCCCACTCTGATTGCAAGGAACACGAGGCGGTATGATAAAACAGAATCGGGACCGGTCTCAGCACTCATTTGTTCGTTGTACGCCAGCGGACGATTGGGAGCTCTGGACATTTTCTAATACCAAACGGCCTCAGTTTGGTCGTCGAATCAAGGAGCCAGCTGCGGCGCCCGGACGAATTATTGTGGGATTGCCAGTGCGGCAAACAGTGACCACGGCGACCTGGGTCGCTACGGGCGATCGCGCTTTGGTGCCCGAAATTGTGGAGCTGCAACTCGAGCAACAGGGATTGATCCAACGCAACGGGAAACGCTCCGCACCCGATATTCGAGTTTTCGAAACGCAGACCGACAAGTCGCTCGCGCTGGCAACGGTCCTTTTGGCGGAACTGGACCCGGAGCTGGCAATCGAATCCGCGATTCGATTCGAGCCGGCTGGCTTTACTCTTCCGCTTCCGCAGGACCGCCTGTGCATTTGGCGTGAACAGGGCCGAATCGCGACGGCGGTCACACGCGGGAGGAATCCGGTTCACTTGCAAATCTTGGGAGAGAGAGAGATCGGCCCGGAAATGATTCACGAAGTCCGCTGTGCCTTGCTGCAATTGGAAATGCAACATCTCTGTCAATCTCTGCTTGGGATCGTACTGTGGGGCGATTTTTCCGATGAGGAAGTTCAACAGTTGCAGAAAGGGTTGGAGTTGCGGGTCTCGCGAGAAGCGTTTCCGCCTCCCATCTTCCCGGCTACGCCTTCGAAATTGCTTCCTAGTGAGGTGGAGGTACTCCATGCTCGACGCGCCCGACGCCGGAGAATTCAGCGCTTGCTCTTGGCAGGAGCCGCAGTCTATCTGGCAGCAATCGCGGCCCTGGTCGGGTATATCGGCTGGCAGAAATTCCAGCTCTCACAGATGCGTAAACAGTTGGCTACCGAATTCCCGACGGTACAGGCGATTCAAGCCACTGCCGATGAATGGAAAAAGGTGGAGTGGGCGGTTGATCCGCAATTGTATCCAGTCGAAATCCTGTACCAGGTCGCAGCGCTTATTCCCGCCCAGGGCATGCGTCTGACCGCGTTCGAGATCGTGAAAGGCAAGCTCTCGATTCGCGGAGAGGCTAGCGGTGCGGCTGCCGCCTTCAAATTGGCGGAAGATATTAAGGCGAGTCCCAGCCTCAAACTCTTCCAATGGCAAATGCGAAGTCCGAGTTTGCGGCCGGATGGACGCGCCGAATTCACGATCGAAGGAGACCCGAAAATTGCGAAGATTGACTAAAAGCGAGCGGCGTTTGGTGATCCTCTTCGGCCTGGCCCTATTCGTGACGGCGAATTTCTACGTCATTAGCTACCTGCTGGACACCGAAACCGCACTGACTCAGCAGCTCAGCGAAGTCGCAGCCACAGCGAAGACCGATCAGATCTGGCTTCGAGAGAAGCAATTTTGGATGGCCAGAAAACAGTGGATTGATCGTCAGCAGCCCCGAGTACGTAGCGGGCAGGTTCCGCAATCTGAGCTTCTTCAGGCCCTAACCGCTAGTGCACAAGCGAACCAGCTTGCTATTCAGGAGCAAAGTTTCGCAGAATTGAAAAATACGGCCAACTATCAGTCGGTTGCGGTAAAACTGAAGCTGTCCGGCAATTTAGAGAATGTTGTAAAATGGTTGGCAGAACTTCAACAACCGGAAAAGTTTCAGGCCGTCACAAATCTTTCGCTAAAAAGTGAAGAGCAACCCCCCAAGGTCAATCTCGAACTGGAAGTGGCCCGTTGGTATACGCCCCATGCCTGATTCCTCACACTCGAGGACCTGTGGTGCCGCTCCCGGCTACGCTCGCCTTGGTCCTCGGGTTCGCGCTCGCTCTCGATTAAGGGGTGATAGAGCAGTACCGTTTGGGAGTGCGGGAGTGCTGCGGCTGGAACGGTTCCAGGTGGCGTCATGCCTGCTCTACTTGGTTCTTTGGTGGGCAGCGACACCCGTGCGCGCCGATGATGCTTTGCCGACCGGCTACAAGGCGGATCGGTATCGGACTCTTTGGGAGCGAAATCCGTTTACCCTGGTCACTCCGGCGGTTCAGACTCAACCTCAAGCCTTTAGTAAGCTGGTGGTGGTCTCCTGGCTCAATGATGGGAAGGATTCATTGTTTGTCCAGGATACCGACACCAATGATGTCCAAAAAATCACGGATGTTCCAAACGAAAAGGGCCTTCGCATAGTGGCGGTCCACGCGAAAGGAGGGGCGGATTTCCAAATGATTCGAGATTTTGACGCCGTCATATCTAACGGGTCGGAGCAGGGTACGATTAAATTCAAGCCCCAAGAATCCGCGCCGATGATTGCTAGCAACCCAATCAATCCAATGCAAATGACCCAAGAAGGTGGGCTGAACCCCCAGATTCAGTCGCAGATGAAGGGGCAGATGCCAGGGGCAAATATGCAACCCACTGCCCCCAACGCGAACCAGAACGGCCCCCCGCAAACTCAGCAAACCCGTCGTAAGCGGGTTTTACCTTCGGCGGTCGCTAACGGAACGCAGGGTCCCGTGCCACAGCCGCAACCGCAGCAAAACCCCGGAATAAACCAAGGTCAATAACGGTCAGCAATTGAATTAAAACCTATGTTGTCACGGCTCCTCTTGGGTTGTTTGATATTCCCGCTCGCGGTGCAGCTTTCGGCTCAACAGGCTCAGCTAAAGTCGGAGCTTGGTTCAGACTCGGCCGATGAATTGATCTCGTACGAAGCCTCTAATGCGCCGATCACGGCCGTTTTACAGGAATACGAGAAATTAACCGGCAAGACACTGATTGAAGACAGCAACCTGATGGCGAATGCGGTGCCATTGACCATCTCGCTGCCGCATCCCGTCAAGAAAAGTCAGCTCATACGCCTGATTGAAGCCGCCCTGCTGCTGAACAATTACGCGCTCATTCCCGGTCCGGGCGAGAATACGATGAAGGTGATCAATCTGAGCACCGGCAAGAACGCCCGGAGTGAAGGAGTACGGCTCTACACCAGTCCGGAGGATATGCCGATCGGCGAAGAAATCGTCAGTTACTACATGCCGTTAAGCCATATCTCGGCCAACGAAGCATTAACGGTCTTCAATACCCATATTTTGCCGCGGGCGTATACATCATTTGTTCCGATCAATAGCGCGCAGGCCGTCGTGATTACTGAAACCACTAATGTGATTCGGCAATTGATCGCGCTAAAAGATTTAATTGACGTTCCTCCGGCCGCTACTTCGACCTTATTTGTCCAGTTGGTTCGGGCCGATGCAGAACGCGTAGCGGACACGCTTAGCAAAATTCTGGAGGGCGGTCAACAGAGGACCCCGTCCCCGCAGCAAGGCCAAAATGTCGCAGTTGCCAACGTTGGAGCGAGTACGGTTATCGCTGGTTTGCAAGCTCAACTTATTCCCGATACGCGTACTAATCGGATCCTAATCGTCACTCGACCGCAAAATATGGAGACGCTCAGAAGCTTGGTTGAGGCGTTCGATGAAGCGGTGCCGGCAGCGGAACCGCTGGAGTATAAGCTACGCTACATCTCCGCGGGCGAAGCACTTCCGGTTTTGTCTGACGTATTGACTGAATATGAGCAACAAGCCGGCGGCGGGGCGAACCAGCAGCAATATCAACAACAACAACAACAACAACAGAACCAAAATCGATCTGTCAATCTGGGAGGTGGTTCACGGAGTTCCTCCAGTGGTATGGGAGGTTCCAACTTCGGCGGCGGTGGCGGTGGGTACAACTCGGTGAGTTCGCAGGCCGGATCGGTGGGAGCGGGGCAAGATCTGCTGCAAGAGCCAAATGAACAGCTTGGTCCGCAATCGGTGATTGTTGGAAAGACCCGAATTATCTCCGATGCCAAAGACAACAAGATTATCGTGATCGGACCACCGGAAAGCGTGCGGAAAGTTCGCACCATTCTCGAGCGCCTCGATCGTAGACCACAGCAGGTCTACCTTTCGACGGTCATCGGCCAGCTTTCGCTCACCAACGAGAACGATTTCGGTGTTGATTTCACGCAGACCTACAAAAAAATCTCTAATAACGCCGGTTTTGCCTCAAGCAATCTGAGCAGTACCGGGACGCAGGCCGGTATCTTTAATTCGAATGGCCAAATCACAATCGATCCGCGGCAAATTCTGGGCACTGGCCTCGTCCCGGGTACCCAAGGGCTTGCGATTTACGGCAGCATTACCGATGCGATCCGCGTCTTTATCCGAGCGGTCGACACGCGGGATAAACTCACGATCTTGGCGCGCCCGGCGGTTTATACCGCCAACAACAAACGAGCGGTTATTTCTTCCGGCCAACGGGTGCCGGTGCCGGGGACCACGCTTTCGAACGTAGTATCGAACGGCGTTCTGAACACGAGTAACACTGCCGCGGTTCAAGCAACCATTGAGTACGAGGATGTTGAGCTGCGCCTCGAGGTGATACCGCTGATCAATTCCAGTCGCGAAGTAACGCTGAAGATTGCGCAAATCAATGACAGCCTGGGCAATAACGTGAATATCGCTGGAAACACGGTGCCAATCGTGAATAGCCAACGTCTGACCACTACGGTGACCGTTCCAAGCGGTGCGACGGTGGTCCTGGGCGGACTAATCAATGATCAGATCGCAAAGAGTGAGTCCGGAATTCCCGTAGTCGATCAGTTACCTTATCTCGGTAATTTCTTCAAGTTTCAAACGCACACGCGCAAGCGAACCGAGCTGTTGGTCTTTATCCAGCCTACGGTCGTCGAGACTAACATCGAAACGCTGCGGGCCAGCCTGAAAGAAGAAAAGCGAACCAAGGTCGGATCCGACATGAATAGTCTGGCGAATCCGGAAGATTACGCTTCCCCGGCTCCGGATGAAAATGCACGTCGGAGGCGGCCGGACAAATGAAGACTTAGAAGCGAGAATCCAGAATCTAGACGTATCGATCGTCTGGGTAATGATCAAGGTCTTAGCCGTGCAGGCCCTTGACAATTAACACGTCACATTTCGCATGGTCGCTTACCCGATCGGCAGTTCCCCCGAGCAGTCTGCTGAAAAAACCGTGGTGACCTCGATTCCCGAGCACAACGAGGTCGAAAGCACCTTTGTCCGCACATTCCACAATTTGCTGTGCCGGATGTCCTCGCAGGCATTTAACTTCAACTGAGATTGTTTCCAGTCGAAGCAGCTTTTGAACCTGTTCTTCTATTGCTTTGAAATAGGATTGTGCTGCCTCTTCCTCGACGGCGATTTCATCCACCGATTCTGGAAAATGGGGCAATGCCTCACGAACCCATAGCACCGTGATTTTTGCACCGGTCACTTTTGCAAGCGACAGCGCGTGAGAGAATGCGAGTTCCGCATTTTCAGACCCGTCAAACCCAACGAGGATCTTCGTAAACATGAGGCTGGCAGCCGGCTTCGCTGCATATGTTGTTCGAAATCCTCGAGCAGCGCGCTCAGCCCGATGCTACTCGTCTCGGCCGGACCTCTGCGCGCTTTACGTCAGACTCTTCCCACTGACTTCGCCTGCACAACTTCTTCCGCAGCCCGTTGACGTCGCAACCCGAGGGGGAGCAGACTGGAAACCAGCAAAATACACGCAATGGTAATCAATGCGCCGCCATAACTCCCGGTGGCCTGGCGGATATTGGCTATAAGCAGCGGACCAAAAACGCCGGCAAAACCCCAGGCGGTTAGCATCAGTCCATAGATCGATCCAACCCATTTCGTTCCAAAATAATCGGCGGCGAAGGCAGGCATCGTACCGAAGCCACCGCCATAGCAGCTGATTATGATAAAGCACACGAGGGCAAGCAATGTGAACGCCCGCATTGAAGGCAAGAGGAA
>WNFR01034391.1_pt1 | contig 10508 bp, 9 predicted proteins | sample 5400221 | NCBI WGS metagenome assembly WNFR01 (sample SAMN13153357, study PRJNA577476) | soil metagenome | isolation source: 40 cm soil under Madrone tree | place: USA:California | collected 2016-06-14 | reverse complement strand
CAACGCTGGTGATCAGCGAGGGGACCGTGAAAATGCATGTTTCCAACATCCTCGCCAAGCTGCATCTCGCCGACCGCACGCAGGCAGCTATTTATGCGCTGCAAAAGCGTCTGGTACCATTGAACGAGGCTCTGGACCCTGATTCATCGTCATAAAGGGACTGGCCAGCTTCCAGGTAAATGACACGTTGCCACCATAAATATGCTTGCCCCAAAACCCTGCGGAACAAGCTATAATTGGAGAAGAGCATTCTCTGTTTGCATATCCTGTCATGCTGAGCGCAGCGAAGCATCTCTTTGCCCAGCGAGACAGACCCTTCGCGGAGTTTCCCCTGAGCGCAGCGAATGGGCTCAGGGTGACACGGGGTGACCGTTCAAACGGTCAAGGACTTTTCTTCAAATCGAACCTTGCCTAATGTGCATAATATGGGCTTCTTGAGTCAAGGAGAGCCCAAAAAAATTACCGATCAAAATAAGCACTAAATGAGCGCTATTTGTACCATATCAATCCGGCTAGCCACCCAGGCCGATGTATCGGCCTGGGGAGCGCATCGACGAGCCATTGGCCGATACATCGGCGCTGCGGGCATGAATGCGCCGCCTACGGGGTATTACCCATGTTGCTTGTTAAACTTCTTTATCGGCCCTCGGTGGATATTCCGGTATCCGCATTATTTTATTAAAGGTCATCATATGCTGAATGGAGCACATGACCTCCAGATAACGGGAGTCTGAGCAGCCTGGCGGTTGCATCCCGTAGAAGGTCTGACGTGCTCCTATGCTGGAGAGAGGAGAGCATGAGGAATTTAATCGAGATTGTACCATATGACCAACAGTGGCCCGTAGAGTTCCATCGCATCGGTGCGCCATTGCGCAAGGTCATGCGAGATCTGGCGGTGCGCATCGATCACATCGGCTCGACCGCGGTCCCCGGGCTGGCTGCGAAGGACGTCATTGACGTGCAGGTCACGGTGGCGACCCTGGACGCAGGGGCGATTGTACCGGCACTCGCCCCACTCGGATACACGCTCTGGGAGGGCATAACCGGCGACCATCTACCGCCGGGGCGGGATGATCCGCCGGAGGAGTGGCGCAAGCTGTTCTTCCGCGCGCCTGAGGGACAGCGGCGCACCAACCTGCACATTCGTCAGGTGGGCCGGGCCAACCAGCGCTACGCCCTGCTCTTCCGCGATTACCTCCGCGCCGATCCGCGCGTGGTAGGGGCTTACGAGCAGGTCAAGGAGGTGCTCGCCCGCCTCCATCCAGAGGACCTGGACGCGTACTACGACGTGAAGGATCCGGTCTGCGACATCATCATGGTCGCGGCAGAGTGCTGGGCCATCAAGACGAGCTACGCTCCTGGCCCATCGGATCTCTAACTGCTTCATTCCCTCAATGTCATGAATGGTGCTGTCCAAATCATATAAGACACAATTGGGGTCGCATAGCTCGTCGAGCAACATCAGATGCCCCTGGTTCCAGACCTCCTCAATGAGGCGGTGGTCAGTGACCTTATTCTGTTCCGTTTTTTATGCACGAGCTATGACACAACGGACACAAGTGATACAAATGATACAAGCGTTGCAAGTGTTACAAACCTGATTGGAAATACACTAGCAAGGACACATAACCAGCAAGATTGGCCTGCCAGGCCCGTGTATAGTAGGGGCGGGGCTTGCCCCCATACGCGCGAACATAAGGCAGATTGCAGCAGGGCCCCCATCTCAGGGCGACCGCAAGGGTCGCCCCTACTATACGACGAAACGGCCTGCGAAGCCCGTGTATAGTAGGGGCGGGGCTTGCCCCCGCCCTGTGGTGGTGCTGGGCCATCGCTCGTGAAACGCTTCTGCGGCTTGCCCCCGCCCTGTGGTGGTGCGGGGGGGGACCGCTCCTGAACCGCTTCCGTTCGCGCTTGTGGGGCTTGCCCCCGCCCTGTGGCGGTGCAGGGCAATTCACAGGCACTGCCCAATCCTCCTCGAACATCCCAACCCCTGCCATTTGTGCTATGATGTGTAGCATCGCAGTCCATTCTCTTCTCAACGTAGCCGAGACAGATGAACCAGGCTCACCACATTGAGCCGGAAACGTAAAGCTGCTCCTGGCGGAGTATTAGCAAATCAAGGAGGATCTGTTCATGTCGAGCTTTCCCAATGTCAAAATGAGCGTTAACACTGGCGAGATCGCGGGATTCTGCGATCCGCGATTCGAACGGGTAGCCGGGGAATTCGCGCGTAATTTCCAGGAGAGGGGCGAGGTTGGAGCATCGGTCTGCATCACCCTCGATGGCGAGACAGTCGTGGACCTGTGGGGCGGGATGGCTCATCCCGATACACAGACACCCTGGGGCGAGGATACAGTTACACTCGTCTGGTCGGCGACCAAAGGCGCGACCGCCCTGTGCGCTCATATGCTCGCCTCTCGTGGCGAACTTGATCTCGATGCGCCGGTCACGCGCTACTGGCCGGAGTTTGGGCAGGCTGGTAAAGAGGGGATACCCGTGCGAATGTTGCTCAACCACCAGGCCGGTCTCGCCGCGCTGCGCCAACCGCTACCCCCTGGAGCTTTTTGGGACTGGGACCTGATGATCACTATGTTGGAGAAAGAGGAACCCTGGTGGAAACCGGGCAGCATGCATGGGTACCATGGCTTAACCTTCGGATGGTTAGTTGGGGAAGTCGTGCGTAGAGTATCTGGCAAGTCACTGGGAACCTTCTTCCGCGAAGAAGTGGCAGAGCCGCTGGGCCTCGATCTCTGGATTGGTCTGCCGGAGGAGCATGAAAGCCGCGTGGCCCTCATCATTCCTGCGCCCCCGCCCGACCCGCGTGGCCCCATTTCTCCCATGATGGCGGCAATGGTTGATCCCGCTTCCATTCAAACCCTGCTGATGTTTAATACCGGTGGCCACATGATGCCCGGCCCTGATGGCGTGTTCGGCTATAACCTGCGGGACTCGCGAGCCGCTGAGATCGGCGCTGCCGGTGGTATCACCAACGCGCGCGGACTGGCCGGAATGTATGCCCCACTTGCCCACGGGGGCAGCCTGAAAGGTATCACCCTCGTGAATCGTGATACACTGTCGCGCATGGCAGCGGTTTCCTCGGCAAGCGCCCTCGATGCGGTGATACTGGCTCCCACCCGTTTCTCACTCGGCTACGCGAAAAGCGTCGATAACCGGCGTGTGCCGGATTGTACCGAAAACGACAGCCTGATTATATCAGAAGAAGCCTTTGGACATTCCGGCTTTGGTGGCGCGATGGGATTTGCCGACCCTGTTGTTAGGATGTCTTTCGGCTATGCAATGAATAGGATGGGCGAAGGCATAGGACTCAACGCGCGAGGCCAGAGCCTGATAGACGCGACCTATCTTTCCCTGGGCTACACCTCCAATGCTTCCGGGGCCTGGCTCAAAGCATAGTCGCCTATCAATAAAAAAAGAAAGCCAGCAAACCTGCCAGCTTTCTCTTCGCCGTATTGCCCATATTAATCATGAGCAATCCAGCTCACCTAGTATCGCCTGTCCCGGTACCCGTCCCGATCTCTTGGTCCACGACCTCTGCCGCCCTGGGGACGGCCACCTCCGCCATACCCTTGCTCGCGGCGCTCGCGCGCCTCGTTCACGATGATCGATCGATTCCCAAGCATACTACCATTCAACTGGTCGATTGCCCTACGGGCCTCTTCGTCATTAGCCATCTCTACAAAGCCGAAGCCTTTACTGCGTCCTGTATCTCGATCAGTAATCACAGTGGCTGAAACAACCTGCCCAAACTGCCCAAAAAGATCAGCTAGATCCTGCTCGGTTGTCTGATAGGACAGGCTACCTACATAAAGTCTCACTTTCAAATGCTCCACTCGACGTCTACAAACATATTGCTGTCGGTGGAAACACATTCATCCCACACAAGCGATACAACAACGTCTGACGTCTATCCAACAGTATAACACATATTGCCAGTACTTTATTTCTTTTTTTTGGCCCCCCTTGCTTCTTTAGCGCTTTCATTTATATAATGACTATGCAAAAGTAAGTCAGCTAGCAGGTTCCACACAAGATCACTATAGTAGGGAGAAATACACTTCATGCGACTTGGTTTACAAGTTCCCAACTTTACCTGGCCTAACGGTCAGGCCAATCTCGGCGACACGTTCGGCCTCATCGCCGAACGCGCTGAACGTGCCGGCCTCTACAGCCTGTGGGTCATGGATCACTTCTTCCAGATACCGTTAGTAGGAGTATCCGAGAACGAAATGCTCGAGGGATATAGCGCCCTCTCATTCGCTGCCGGCCGCACCAACCGCATCAAGCTCGGCACCATGGTCACCGGCGTGACCTATCGTCACCCCGGCATCCTGGTCAAAACAGTTACCACGCTGGATGTTCTTTCACATGGCCGCGCCTACCTCGGCATCGGCGCAGCCTGGAACGAGGAAGAACATCGCGGCTTGGGCGTCCCGTTCCCCCCGCTGGCTGAGCGTTTCGAGCGCCTTGAAGAGGCGCTCCAGATCGCTCTCCAGATGTGGGCAGGCGATGAAAAACCTTACGAGGGCAAATACTACCAGCTCGCGCGGCCGCTTAACTCACCGCAGGCCGTCCAGAAGCCTCATCCCCCCATTCTCATTGGAGGGAGTGGTGAGCGCAAAACGCTGCGCCTGGTTGCCCAGTACGGCGATGCCTGCAACCTCTTTGCCCGTCTTGGCAAAGACCAGCTACAACATAAACTGGATACCCTGCGCGATCACTGCCAGTCAGTGGGCCGCCCATACGAGCAGAAAAGATACCGGTAGCAGGCCGCTAACACTGCCATCGCAGGGCTCGTCCCTCCTCTTCGCGAGAGCGGCCTGCCAAGCCGTATATAGTAGGGGTGGGGCTTGCCCCCAATACATTTCGAATAAGAGACCATCTCGCTTTGTCATCCTGAGCGCAGCGCAGGATCTCTGTCCGGCGAGAGATCCTGCGCTGCGCTCAGGATGACACTCCTGCATCGGCTTCGTTTGACGCGCACATCGTCTTCTTTGAAATGTATTGGGGCTTGCCCCCACCCTGAGGCGGTGTGGGGCAATCGCTTGTTAAACGCGTACGTTCACGCCTATGACCCTTATCCCCCTCATCCTCAGCTCTTACAAGACAACTAGCCGTCCTGGAAAGAAAACGACGTATACCCTACCGATTAGCGGGTCATTTGTCATATATACTGGCCGTGTGCGATACTACGTCTTAATGTATGGGAGAGACGAATCTGGCACAGTACATCTGAGCACAATCCCAGAGCACAGTAAAACATGCTTTTAGACATACAAGAGGAACATGCTAATGAAAAATGTCGTTGGTATCTCCGAAATCGTCCTCTGGACGGCTGATAAGGAGCGGGCGCTCCACTTTTACCGCGACCTCATCGGCCTGGAGGTTATTTCGCCGCCTACACTGCCCAACGTCTTCCTCAAAGTAGGAGAAGGCAATGCAGGTATCCCACAGATGATTGTACTCGTGCCCAAAACGGACGAGGTGAAAGCGCGAGCTTCCGGCTACCAATTGCATCATATGGCGCTGGAACTGCCCGAAGAAGCATTCGACGCCCAGCACGCCGCTTTAGTGGCTGCCGGTTACCAACCGCGCGGCGGCAAGCATCCCGTTCTCGCCAGCCGTACCATGTACGTCGATGACCCGGACGGCAACGAGGTCGAGTTCATCTGCAAACAAACATTAGAAAGAACATAAATTATGCGTACTGTCAAAACACCGCCACGCTGGGACATGAGCGTCGTCTACCCTGGCATGCACTCGAAAGAATTTGAAGAGGGCTTTTCTCGCGTCGTTCACGACATTAACGACCTCGCTACACTTTTCGATACCCATCAAATCATGAAGCCGGCTTCTCCGCCCTCTCTAAATGGTAATACGCTACAGGCGTTGGAAACGATCATTCAGCGCTACAATGCGGTTCTCGAAGCCATGACTACGTTAAGCGTGTACATCATGTGCTTTGTCACCACCAATTCGCACGATACCCTCGCCCAGGCCAAATTGAGCGAGCTTCAGCAGTCCGGCGTGATTCTCTCACAGCTAAACGCTCGCTTCACCGCCTGGATTGGTTCATTAGACGTAGAAGCTCTCATAGAGCGCTCGAGCGTTGCGCGTGAGCATGCCTTTATGCTCAGGAAAGCCAGGGTACGAGCTGCGCACTTGATGACGCCTCCCGAAGAGAATTTAGCTTCCGAACTGGATTTGAGCAGCGGGACCGCCTGGGAAAAGCTGCATGGCGATCAAACTTCACAATTGACGGTAGCGCTGGAACTCGATGGCAAGGTGCAGGAACTACCCATGAGCATGGTGCGCAACCTGGCCTTTGAAGGCGACCGCGACCTGCGCCGCCGGGCTTACGAGGCCGAGCTGGCCGCTCTCAACAGCATCAAGGGAGAGGCCAACGTGTTGACAAGGCGGCGTGGTTGGGAATCTCCGCTTGAAGCATCCCTGCTGGACAACAACATCGACCGCCAGACGCTCGACGCCATGCTCACGGCTGCCCGCGAGTCCTTTCCTGACTTCCGGCGTTACCTGCATACCAAAGCCCGCATGCTCGGCCTGCCGCGTCTTGCCTGGTACGACCTGTTCGCGCCTGTAAGCGAGGAAGAGAAGACGTGGGAATATGAAGAGGGCGCCGCCTTCATCGTTGAGCAGTTTGGCACGTTCTCCTCGAGATTATCCGGATTCGCAGCGCGAGCTTTCCGCGAACAGTGGATCGATGCCGAACCGCGCGAGGGGAAGCAGGATGGCGCCTATTGTACGCCTTTGCGCAAGGACGAGTCGCGTGTATTTGCAAACTACAAAGCATCGTTTGATGGCGTCAGTACGCTGGCGCATGAGCTGGGGCATGGCTATCACAACCTGAACCTGGCGAAGCGTACCATGCTGCAGCGTTCGACTCCCATGGCACTGGCAGAAACCGCCAGTATCTTCTGTGAGACGATCATCCGTAACGCGGCCTTGCAGAAGGCCGGGCGCCAGGAGCAAATCGCTATCCTGGAAGCCTCGCTGCAAGGTTCCTGCCAGATTGTCGTAGATATCACCAGCCGGTTCCTCTTCGAGCAGCGCCTCTTTGAACGACGCAGGCAACGCGAGCTATCCATCGACGAACTCAACAACCTGATGCTGGAGGCTCAGCGCGAGACCTATGGCGATGGCCTGGACGAGCACGCGCTGCACCCCTATATGTGGGCCATGAAGCCGCATTATTACAGCAGCAGGGTCTCGTTCTACAACTACCCGTATATGTTCGGATTACTATTCGGCCTTGGCCTCTACTCGCGTTACAAAGAGGACGTGGACGCCTTCAAGACCAGCTACGACGAATTGCTTTCGAGCACGGGATTGGCAGATGCCGCCACCCTGGCAGCACAATTCGGCATAGATATCCGCTCAGTGGATTTCTGGCGGAAAAGCCTCGATATCATTCGCGAGGATATCGAGCAATTTGAGCAAGTGACCCGCTAACAATGTCCGTAACGTAACAGTAAAGGTGCAGCCCTGTCATCCTGAGCTAAGCCGATTCGTCTATAGTAATCGCCCTGGCAGCTTTTCCTCAAGGCTTCTATGCCTCTCAAGCTCTTCAGTAAGAAATGTGCTTAATTGGGCCAGGTGGGTATTAGCAGCCGTAAGATGGCCAAGCATGCCAAGCAGCGCCTTTTTTTCAATCATGCCCCTGCCATCTAGCGTCTCGATGACTTCCCTAAGCCCGGCAATAATCCTGCCGGTTTCATCCTCTGTATGCTTCCTAAACCTGGTATCGAGCTGATTACCTATACGGCCAAACGCGGCTTCTGGTTCCCACTCCGTTTCTGCCCCATCTTCCATGCTCAACCTTTCCTCGATAGTCTTCATAATCGCCAGTAACCATAAAAGCTGTGAGAACGATGTAGCTTCATCTTGCGCCGGGGCAGTAGAGGCCAGGCACAACAGGATCAGTGCCACTTCCGTTTGATAGTTCTCGGGCACGAGTGTTATCTGGTAATCACACATATCCGTGTAAACAAGCAAATTATTACGCAGAGAGCGCACCATGCACCTGAACTGCAAGGCAATTTCGTGGGAAAGCGGCCAGGGCAAGATTACTCTACAGGTGTAGAAAGGATCATGGCGATTCTCTGGAATGACAATCCGGATAGATAATTTCCGTGATATTTCAAGTATGGTTCGAAAAGCATCCAGTTGCAGCAGGCGCTTCATTACCTGCTCGTATTCAGCGTGCAATTCGTGATCTTCTCTTAGAAATCCGGCCGTAAATACATCAAAGTACCTGATTGCCCGTGGAGCCGAGGTCTCTTGCAGCGGCCCCATCCACTCGCGAAGCTGGGGAGCAAAGAACAGTTCGAAGAAGTGCCTTCCCTTAACCGATTCTCCTACCAGCAAAAGTTGCGCTTTGTTTTCACCGGTAATATACCATAGCGGATCATGGATTATCACCGGGTAATATTCATGGTAAAGGCTCTCAGGTGGTCCCGGCAATTGCTTACTTTCGACATCACCTTGCCGGGTGTCGCCTGGTTGGATAAATACCCTGTCGCTGTACTGATCAGTAAGCCGGCTATACAGCCCCTCAACGACTGGCAGGGTGGCCCTGGTCGGCGTATATGTGGCAAGAAACCCGGCATGTCCCTCGAGACGGAAGATAGTAACTTGAAATGCCAGCAGTTCGCTATTACTGTTACCCCTGATGCCTGGCGGTGCTATGCTGAAAGTGTAGTCCCACTCACGATCAGGGTAGAGAACAGCCTGCTCGTAGATTTGCGCGAGTAGCGGATCGTTTTTCATCGCAGCTACGAAAGGAGCATACAAAGACGAATCTGTCCCCGGTTCGCTGCTCAGACGCTTCACCATTGCCGACCGCTTCGCATAGAACTCGCTGTTCTCCTCTACTGGAATACGCTTAAAATTGCCGGCGAAGATAGTAAATACGCTGTTACCCAGTAGAGCACCAGGCCTGATGGGCTCTCCGGGGTTGATCGTATCCCACAGCCAGAATGCCATCAGATTAGCGGCATGGATAACCCCCCGAGAATCCAGGATCCAGGCGGGATAAGGGTCCTGCAGAGCGGCCTGACCCAGCGAATGCTTCACTTTGGGGTAATCGAAATCAAACAAAGCTGTGTCCTCCTCGTATCTAACTCACTTACCACGTGCGGGTAAATTGCCCGAACAGTATAACATAACAATCTACCAGCCGACATTGAAATTTCATAAAGGAATCGCTTATGGAGGCTTGTTTTGGTGGCTGGGGGGTTGGGGTAGTTGACAAAACACATAGCGGAGTGGGCTGGAGATTTCTCAGATGCAGGGGGAGGGTATAGAGAATCCGCGCTAGTGGTTCATATTTTTCTCTCGCAGAGGATGTTACAATAATCGCTACACTGCAAAGAAAGACGAGGCGAGATAGTAGCATATGTTGCAGAGTCATTTTATGCCTGAACAAATTGACATGGCTATTGCTTTGTCTAATGAGGCAATAACTAATCACCAGCAACTCAACAAAAAGACTATTGAACTGATTGCCGGTGATTCCGGGCCATTTGCGCTGATCGCTCACGAATCGTATTTCTACGAACGAATACAAGATGTACGAACCATCATTGTGAGACTGAAATCAAACAGAGAATTAATAACTGCACTTTCGATAAAAGAGGCCGCGTTAAGACCAAAGAAGCGCATCTACCAGAAAACACTCTCTAAGCCACTGCAAAAAGTATTGCAAAGAAGTCAGGAAGTTCATCAACAAATGAAGCTTGATATGGAGTCTTTGTATATCTTTGGAAACCTTCTTTTAGATCAATGGGCACATATAGTTGGATATGTAATTAACGACCAGGAACCAAAGAAATTCAGTTTTGCTACATTCGTAGACAAGGTACAGAAAAAAGGCGACAAGGGAGTATTGGAATCTTTTTGGCAAAATCATCGTCAAGACATTTTATGGCTGTTTTATCAGTTACGGATGTATCGAAACGTGTTTATCGAGCATATGAGAGTACCACGCCAACGGGGAACGACTAGAACTACTCATGGTCATGATTTCAAGCTGTTCAGCCCTACTTCTATCGGATGGCTTGATGACAACCAGATCGAGGAAAAAGTCAACAGTATCATTCACCTTGCTCCGAACTACATAAAGTTTGCTCCTGCTAGGGTTTGGCACAACGGAAATATGCGGAATCTCTTAGAGGAAATTTTTTATAACATTGATCAGATTGTGGAGCAGGCCGACAGGGAAAAAGTTTGGAACGTATGGAACGAGATAGGTGGATTGACTCCTTCCTATGACGTAACAGCAATGCGATTAATGCGTTTCACTGCCACGTCCATTCTAACCATCATAGACATGATCTCGACGCACCCTGAGAGGGTCAACCTGGGAGGCCAACAAATAGCCATAACGCCTTAAGGCAGATGTGCCCCCGCTATCCCGAAAATTCCCGAACTATCCCATAATGCAAAAAATCATGCCCTGTAGTAGTGTTCTT
>WNFR01013845.1_pt1 | contig 10509 bp, 10 predicted proteins | sample 5400221 | NCBI WGS metagenome assembly WNFR01 (sample SAMN13153357, study PRJNA577476) | soil metagenome | isolation source: 40 cm soil under Madrone tree | place: USA:California | collected 2016-06-14 | reverse complement strand
GGTCGGGAGGCTCGTGAGGCTCTATCTGTCGGACGTGACCGCCTATCTTGAGAGGAACAGGCGGCGAGTCGAGTGATCGTGCTGCTGCGCTTGCTACTATGCGTGCATGAGGCGCGCGCAACGCGCACAAAACAAACACTTTGCCGCGCGCATGTATGAGCAGCGTCTCGCACGGACGCCGTTCGTGGTCCTTATATAGAGGAGTGCCGCCCAATCGGAAGCGGCATTATGCGCCCGCCCGGCGGCACGCGAGATCAAGGCTTTTGAAGTAACCGGCCTGCTTCCAAGCAGATTGTCTCATCCGTTCAGGCGGCCGAGCCGACTGAGTACCGCACCTAACCTCTTGTGGCTCGCGTATTTCTCGGCTATATGCCCCCCATCTCACGCCAATTACATGGTGCCACCGTTGTTTTTACCCATAGGGCCTTCGCTCCGTGGCGTCTGCAATCTCCGGTTGTGTTCTCCGGAGGAATCGTCCGAGGCTGTTGTTGCCGCAAAGATGGACTTTGTGGCTCTTGGCGCGGGCGTCGGGGGTGCGTATGGCGGGCGAGTTGGAGTTGATCGGTTGGGATGGGAGGCTGGCTGAGATATTCGCGAAGGCTTTAGCTCCGGTGATGGAGCGGCTGGCGAGTGGGACGGCGCACGACATCAGCTTCTGCGTGCCCATCAGTAAAGTTGATCCACAGTCGAGGACGATTGAAGGGATCGCCCAGGCTGAAATCCTCGACGCTTCCAATGAAATTATTTCCTACGCGGCAAGCAAAGAAGCTTTCGCGAACCTGCTGGCCTCTGCGGGGAAGATTCCAATTCGAGAAATGCACGCCCCGATCGCGGCGGGAAAAAGTGTGGGAGTCAGCTACGACGACCGCGCGAAGACCGTGACGTTGAAGGCTCGGATTTCGAGAGGGGCTGAATCGACCTGGACCAAAATTTTGGACGGTACGCTCTCGATGCTTAGCATCTCAGGCCAGCGACTCCGCAGCGAGATTCGCGCAGACGGAGTACGGTGGACTTCTCAAATTCGCCTCGCAGAAGTATCCGTTGTGGATTTAGGGAGTAATCCGGCGTGCAAGTTCTCGATAGTGAAGTCCGTGAACGGCGTGCCGGTCGCGACTGACTTGGTGGCGGCGGCGAATGAGGCCGACTATTTCCTGCTCGCCGACGCACTCGACGCGGTCGCCCTTCAGTTGCGTGCGGGCTGCCGTCCCCTTCCCTCTGAAGTCACGAAGGCCTTGAACCTTGGTGGTAGTTCAGTCGTGTGCGACATGCTCGCGCCCGACGACTTCGCGCAGCGCGGACCGCAGATTGCCACGGACCTGAAGGCCTGCTCGACGGCGCTTCGCGGGTGCAGTGAGCTAGCTGATTTAGAGAAGGCGCGGGCCGCGGCCGTTTTCGTCCTGTCCGTGCTTCCCTGCCGGAGGGATTTGGCGCGGGCGCGCGAGAAGGGGCACCGCAGCGGGACGTGGAATGCCGAGGGGCGCGGGTTGTCGGTCGAAAGTCTACGCGAGGAGATCGCGAAGTGCCTCGGGCATTTGCGCGGTATGCAGGGCACGGCTGAGGCGGTCGAGACGCTCGAGAAGAATGTCATGCAGGTCCAGGGAATTGCCGCCATCGCGGGCGGGGTGAGCAAGTCCCTGTTCACGACGCAGGAACTTACCGAGATGCGCGACAAGCTCGCGGCCGAGCTCGACGCGTGGCACAAGAAGAAGTGGATGCAGAACACGCCGGAGTACCGCCGCCTGAGCGACTCGTACTTTCTGGTCCAGCAGAAGTTGAAGTCGGCAAGGTAGTGCGTCCGCTTCTGCGGGCGAGACGAAGGAGGAGAAACATGAAGAGCGGACCGAGAAGTGCCAGTAACGCGAACGGGCAGCCGGGCACCCATCCGGACTCGCGGAAGATAGACCCCGCGCTGGCGGGGCGGCCGGGGAGCGTGGCGGTCGCCCCCCAGCCGATAAACCCCGTGAAGGATATGCGGGGCAACCACGCCGACCTGGTCGAGGAATCATGAAGCCCGGACCGATGCCGAGGGCGGCGCGTTTGCCGACGATTGCCGACATGGAGTCGCGCAGGCAGAAGCCGAAGAACGACGACCAGCCATGCTCCATCACCAACCTCCCGACGAACGAGTCGAACGCGAGCAGCTTGCAGGTGCCGCTCGACCCTGCGGCGGCGGTGCCGACGAGGCGCACCTACGACCAGGGCGAGAAGTAGGAGAACGAAGATGGGCAAGGCTAGAAGTCCGACGCAGATTCATCTACAGAGCATGACCGGAACCACGGACAAGAAAATCCACCGCGAGGTCCAGCAGTACATCGAGACCACGGTCGCCGCTTTCGGCGGGTGGCACGAGACGAGTGCCGGAGAAATGGCCATGCTTCTCGGACAGAAGTTCGTCCTGACCATGATCCTCCGCCTGCAAGCCGAGCTTGCCGCCGAGGGCGGCGAGAAGCTGATGGACACCAAGGACAAGACCCAGATCGTCTGGGCCATCGCTCGGTTTCAAAGTGAATTTCGCGCCGGGCAGGTGGCGCTGGGTCTGGCGCGTCCGCGAATCACGAGCCGTAAGCCCCAGAACTTAGTGGGGCAGTCGCGCGACACAATCGCGGCTATCACCGAGGAGTACGCCGAGAAGCAGAAAGCGGAGAAGAGGCAGCTGAAGGTAGTCTAGGTTGTCTAGAAGTATAATGATCGCGCCGCCGAGGCATCACGCAGCAAGGCGGTCTAGGCGGCTGAAATTGACTTTGACCCGAGTGATGCCCCATCGCCACAGAGACTTCTGCACGAACACGGGGTAGTATCGTTCTGTGTAGGGGCAGCGGTGATAACCAAACCTCAGGAGCACGAAATCAACCGCGCGGGCAAGCGCCTGCTTCGAGGGACGTTGGAATCACTCGGATGGATCGTCAATGACGTGCAAGAGGACTATGGCATCGACTCAAACGTCCAGGTGTTCGATGGAACGTCCCCAACCGGGGCATGGTTTCATGTTCAGTTAAAAAGCTCCGCATCCTCTGATTATGTCGCGGACGGCGCATTTGTTTCACAGGAGCTTTCCATTGACCACGCCCGTCATTACGCGTTGGAGATGCGCGAGCCTGTCTACTTAGTCCACGCCGATGTGGCATCAAAAGGGCTTTATTGGTGCGCGCCTCAGCTGGACCGTAAGTTGGCAGCTGCGCTTTCCAACTCAGAGGCGAAAGTCATAACTGCGCGAATCCCTACTAGCCAGCGACTGCCCGAGACTGCCCCCCAACTACTTACCAGCCTAGAAAAAATCCACCTTGCTTTAGCTATCCGAACATTTACGTCGGCGTCGAAGTCATCTTTTGCAGAATCATTGACCCACCTACCGGACCAGGAGGCACTCTACCAATCCTTTCAGGAGAAGGGTGACACCGTCAAGCTTCGGAAGATCGCCGAGCTTTTTAGACAGAAAAAGTTCGACCAAGCGCGCCCCCGAGCTGAGGCGGTCCTGGCGGACCCAGACTCCACAATCGAAATTAAGTTCTGGGCTCGGATCCAAATTGAGGCTCTCGATTTCGTGGAGATCGTTCACTCTGGGAAGCCACAGAACGAATTGCCAAAGGCACAGCTCGCGCATGCCAAGTCTCTCCAAGAGTTGACCTCATCCGGTCCTAGGTATCTGAAGTTCTATTCCCTGATTGCGAGGCATGCGGCAGAACTAGAGATTCTGGCGCATGAAAACTCTAGTCTATTCATGGCAATACATCAGCACATTCAGCTACACGGCAATCCCATGTTGGCACTCGGCCTCTACGCCCGGAGGTCGGTGGTTGCGAGCCGCATCGTGTCTGAATACAACAGGTGCCTGCGGCTGGCTCGATACGCGGCTAGCTATCCAGACCGTTGGGTGCTCGGCCGGGCCTTGACAGCTATCGTGAGGGCAATTGGGCACTACCTAGTTACCCTCCGTTCAGAGAATAAACTCGAGGCGGAGCAAATGTTTGCCAAGTCTGCGCTCCAAGTTTCTAAGCTCGCCGCATGGATTTCCGAGGAGGCAGGAGATTCAGAAGGCGTCGTACTGGGCATCTTAAGTGCATTGTTCATCGCTCATTCAACAGATTCTGACGCATATCGTTGGACTAGTCAGGCTGCGCAGGGTCTTATCGACCCCGCGATTCGCGCGGAGGCTTGGGCGCGGATTGAACGAGCAAAGAAACGATGGAAAGGTGAAGAGGTCGAGGGCGATTACAAGGGTAACACCGTTTGGCAGGTCATCCAGAACATGGCGACAGCGCTCGGCATTGATGTAAGCAACGAGAACGACCCGTTGGTACGCGGGCTCAAAATAGCTGCGAACGACGACAGCCCTGAGCGCGTCCTTGCGCGCTGCGAACACTTGCTGGTCAGTCAGGGGGCCACTGGCCCTGCCGCTCGAACGATACAGCAACTGTTCAACATCGGCACAGCTGCGTCGAAGGTAGTCCACTGCACTCTTCACGACTTTCATGTCGAGGGGAAGGAACTGGACATCGCGTACGATGAATTCAAGCGCGCGCACTGCGACGCGTGCCCCGACCTGAAACCCCGACCCGAAGGATGGCGCTACACCGACGCCGTGCGGCGAACGATTCAGGCTCGCCATTTTGAGTTTGTAGCGCGCCTGGCTGGAACACCCTCCGGGCTCAGATACACTGACGAGGACTAGGCCATTTGAGAATTCTTCAAGAGGCTGTTGAAAAAGCGCTGCAAGGACTACCTCTGCACGCTCTAACGCAACTGATTGTTCAAAAGCTAGCCGCGCAAGGAGTTAAGCTCTCGACACGTCAGCGGGAACTTCTGCGCAATCACCTCGAGCAAGGAGGGGCCGAGACTTTCAGCCTAAGAAGTTGGAGATGGTGGGAGCGTCGGAAAATAATTATCAGCTTTACGCCGCAGGAGGCAAAGGAAGTTACCGAAAAGATTGCGGCGTTTCTGGAAAACCGATTGGCAGACCTCTTCGCTGAGGCAGCCGAGGATCTTTCCAAGAGCATACTTGCTGACCTCAAACACAGGTGGTCGGCTGAATCCCGACGGAATCGGCGTCAGATTGACGGGTTTCGGAGGAGGCTCTATAAGCGCTGGAAGCTTCCTCTCGAAGGACTGAACATGCTGCTTACGGTCTCACGAGAGTTCGGGGCCAGCATCAACGAGGAACTCAGACAGTCGCCCGATCCGTCTATCAAATTTCTCGTGGAGGTTCTGACCCGGTCCCATGCCAGGGCCTGTCAGGTTGCTGAGGAGATTGTCTGTTTGCTCGACGGTGGATTCGCCGACGGTGCTATGGCGCGGTGGCGGACATTGCATGAGATCGCCGTAGTTGCGCTCTTCATCTCGGCTCATGGAGAGGACCTCGCAGAACGCTACGTTATGCATCAGAAAGTGGAGTCGCGAAGAGCCGCAGTTGAGTATGAGAAGGTCCGCGGACGTTTGAAATATGAGCCGCTCGATGCGAAAGAGGTCAAGCAATTGGAGGATGATTTCGCCGCTGTCATTACTAGATTCGGGCCGACCTTCAAAGAGCAATACGGATGGGCAGCTCAACAACTCGGGAATCCAAAACCGACGTTCGCAGACATCGAACGCGCGGCGAGAATCGACCACTTGAGGGCGCACTATCGAATGGCCAGTCACAATGTTCATGCTAATCCGAAAGGTGTGCTTTTCAAGCTCGGCCTTCTTCACGAGACTCACATACTCCTTTCAGGCCCAAGCAACGCAGGATTGGCGGACCCGGGCCACGGTGCAGCGATTTCGCTAGCGCAGGTGTCGACGACTCTAAGCGTGCTGCATCCGACACTAGATACGAACGTCTCTCTTCGCGTGATTGCTCAGTTGGTTCATGAGGTCGGCGAGATGTTTGGCCAAGCTCACATCGACTTGGAGAATGACGCCGCCAGCGCGTGAACTCCTATTACTGGTGACGGTTCCCAAGAGCGTGCCAGCGCAGTAGAATGCAATTCCCTACTTCCACCATACTTCAAATCCCAAACTGCGGGGACTCCAATGACAGAAGAACGGAAGCATGCGACCCTGCTCGCGACGGTGATACTGACGGCCCGGAGGCTACAGCCACTCCTCGAGGAGGACGACCGGGAGGGGAAGCCGAACATGGGCACGGAGTTCTGGGTGGAAATCTACACCAAGAAGTCGATGGACCGCGCGGCGCACATACTGGACCTGATTGACGAGAAGTGGCCAGCGTTAGCGAATTCCGCCGCCACAGCGGTCGACGGCCGTGAATGAAATAGGCCGCCTGTCCGGTGTAGCCCAAATGTTAAATGTGAGGCAGATGATGCGGTTATGACTACTTTAAGAATTTGAGCGCAAGCAGGCCGAGAACAACTCCCACAATGGGTAAAATGACACCCAATAGGTGGCTTACCAGGGATTGCGATTTTTGTGCGTCAACAAATGTCTGATATTCTTGCACAGCCTGGCTAAATGAATCAGTTCTTGTCTTTCTCGCAATGGCGTTAGACATGGTCACTCACCCTTATCCACAGAATAAATATAACTCATCATCGCCAAAAAGGGAACTAGCAAATCAGTGAGCATTTCGGGGTTCTTGCCAAGCACACGGACCCATTTGTAGTGGACGTTTATGACCACGGTCGATGTTCCATAAACTACCGGGAGTGCCGCGAGGCTGAAGATTTTTGCGTCCCAGAAGTGCTTATAAGCCCTAACCAGGACACTCCACGAGCTTCTTCCTCTATGGGGCCAAAGCCACAGAGTGCAATTGACGACCTGATTCTGTCCGGTCACGTAGGCCCGCGGTGCTCCGAACAGCGTCCTACGGTACAGGGTGGACTCTTTCTTATACACGGGGAGACGGAAGTTTGCAGGGGTATCAAGGTCAGCCATCGAACTCTCTTTGACCTCTAGGAGTGAGTCTAAAGCCGATTCGCCGCCTGGCTCAAGCCACTTCTTGTCGTTCTTATCGATGTTTTTCAGTAGTTCCTGGAGTTGGTCCTTGTTGGGTTTCATTACGTTGCAAACAACGATGGGAGATCTGAGCGCCGTGGCCTTTCTGAAAAAATAAACCGTCTTCGCTATCGCAATTAGGAAATCTCTCTCGGAAGACTTAATTAGCTGTTTGCGAGTAGCTTCGTCCGCTTCAGAGACCGCGGTGAGACGGTCGATCGCGGCCGTTAGCAACTTTCTGTAACTTTCAACAAAGGCAGGAGCCGAGAGTACACTTCTCGCTTCAGCCACGGCTTGTCGACCAGATTGAATCCTAAAAACTGCGTACGCTAGGCCCACCAAAAGCCAAGTCGTTAGGTACCACGGCCAGGGTGTGTGGATTCCCTGTTTGAGTAGAGTCCAGTCTGCTTTGATCTCTTGACCAAACAACAGAGTTATTCCCGGGAACAAGACGAAGAAACAAAGTTCCAAACCCAAATAGGTCCATCTCTTGAGTCGCATTCGCAGGGGCACCTTATCGAAAGTAAGTTACATATACGCTAACTTAGATAGAGATTCAAGTCCCGGTCATTGGAGGTGCTGTCCGAACAATATGGAGCGCGAAGGATAGCTGAGAGGACTTAGTTGGTGCAGGCGAGACGGCCAGCACTCGTCGTCGTCGCCCGTAGCAGAAAAATAGCAGACGGACCAACATCACTCCGCATCAGTCGGCATGAGACACGGCGGAAGATTCTTCTCGCGCCCGCGCTGAAAAATCCTCAACGGGCCACGCGCTCAACGAGATGCGCCTGTTTTCAATGCGTTGCGGGAGGAAGTTGCGGTGAGAAGTGGACCGTGAGGGATTTGAGGTTTTCGAGTTAAAAGGCCGCTTGTCAGTTCGTTATTAGTTTGTCTCGGCATGACAGAGGCGTCGAGGCGTACAAGGCTTCTTGTCTTGATCTCTTGGCACGCAGTGCAGCTGCCGACACAGGCTGGCTGACGGATCGCGGATGTTACTCCGACAGATTTTCTAGCGCTCGATGGACTGCGGTGGAAATCCTCCTATTAGCGAGCTTCAACCGGTTCCTGCCGAGGTCTAGCCAAGAGTGCTGCCAGAAGCCCGCACGCCGCTGCGAAGGACAACCACAACCCCGGAACGGCACGATTCCCAGTGAGATGAATCAAGTAGGTGCTGATTGCGGGCGTAAAGCCACCGAAAACGGCGGTGGCCAAACTGTAGGCAAGTGAAAACCCGGAAGTTCGCACGTCGACTGGCATGATCTCCGTCAGGAACACGACCATCGCGCCGTTGTAGCTGCCGTAGATAAAGGACAGCCAGAGTTCCACCGTCAGCAGCCGCGTGAACGAAGGTTCGCGCACCAGCCACAGCATCGCAGGATAGGAGGTAACCAGCATGAGGATGGTGAAAGCCAGAAGCAAAGGGCGACGACCGATCCGGTCGGACAGCGCCCCCATGAACGGAAGCCAAAATAGGTTTGACGCCCCTACGCAGAGAGTCACAACTAAACTGTCGATGGTCGCCAGATGGAGCACCGAGTTGCCGAAGGTGGGAGTGTAGGCCGTGATCATATAGAAGGAAACCGTGGTCATTGTGACCATCATCATCCCGACCAGCACGATCGCCCAGTTGGCAGTAAGGGAACGGAAAATCTCTGATGTTGTGGGCCGGTGCTTGCGCGCGACGAACTCGTCCGTCTCCTGGAGAGAGCGCCTGAGCCGAAACAGAAAGGGAATTATCCCGCAGCCGAGAAGCAGGGGGACGCGCCATCCCCATGCCGTCATTTTTTCCGGAGGAAGGATGGAGCTGAGGACGACTCCAACGAGAGCAGCGAACATGACCGCTACCTGCTGGCTGCCCGATTGCCAGCTCACGTAGAAGCCTTTGTGTCCCGGTGTAGCAATTTCGGATAAATAGACGGACACGCCGCCCAGTTCCATGCCCGCCGAAAACCCCTGCAGCAGCCGGCCGATCAACACAAGCAGCGGGGCCAGCAAGCCGATCGTTGCGTACCGCGGAGTACACGCAATCGAAAAAATGCCCACGGACATGAGAGTCAGAGTCAGAATGAGGCCGGCGCGGCGGCCATGGTGATCGGTGTACGCGCCGAGCACGATAGCGCCGAGGGGCCGCATCAGAAACCCCGCCCCGAACGTCATCAGCGACAACATGAGCGATAGGAAAGGGTTGCCGCTGGGGAAGAAGGCGTTGCCGATGGCCGTGGCGTAATAGCCAAAAACCATGAAGTCATACATCTCCAGAAAGTTTCCGCTGGAGACGCGGACGACAGACCAGACTTTTGATTTCCGTTCTCCGGAGAGGCTCATAGGATCCAGTGGTTCACAGTCGTGGCCGTTTGTGATGCGGAGGAGACGGCCGCCCATCGCGTTGAATTCTTCGCAGTCCCTTTTTGGTCATGCGGCGCGCCCACCCGAAACAGTTCACTTGTATATGCCACAAGGCAGACTCGGACAGTGGTTGCCATTTCAGTATGAGACTCTGCACCTTCAAGAATGAATCGTTGGCAAAGTTGGCCCAAAAGGGCCAGTCTGGCGGAGGATCGCCGTGTGGCGGGCTTCCCTCCGCCCGTGGTATGACCCGTTCGTTTACCAGACCAGCTTTAATCCAAGTTGAATCTGGCGTGATGAAGTAGATGTGGAACCAATCACACCCGCGTTTCCAGACAGACTTCCGTCCAGGTTGAAAATCGAGTTGTTGTTCGAATCATTTAAGAAGTTCGGCGCAGCAAGGTTTGGGTGATTCAGTATATTGAAGAACTCCGCTCGGAATTGGACGTTAAACGTCTCCGAAATTTTCGGCAAATGGGTGTTCTTGAAGATCGAGAAGTCCACGGTCTTGAGGCCCGGCCCATACAGGCTGTTTCGTCCGGCGGTGCCCAGGAGATTTTGGCAGAATGTCATGCCTGCCGGGACAGTCAGGCTCCCGGGGTTATAAAATCCAGTCTTCGTCACGGCATTATTCGGCACACAGTTTGCCGTGGCAAACGCTGTCGGCGCGCTTGGCAGGGTGAAGCAGCCCGTATTGAGATAGTTCACGCCGCCATGAATCAGGTTGCAACCCTTAATGAAATCCGGGTAGTCCATAGAAAAATCGCCGTTAAAACCAGTCCCGAGCGGATCGTTGCCCGCGCCAACCGTTGGCGTGAAGGGAGAGCCCGTCGTTGCTGTCACGATGGCGCCGAGTTCCCATCCGCCCCCCACATACGACGCCAGCCCAGACTTGGGACCAGGAACATCCCAAATGAAAGTTCCCACAAGCGTCTGACGAACGTCAAAGTCGCACGCTCCAATCCTGTACGATTTGACCAAGAGGAGCGGCACGGCGATTGAATTCACGTAGGTGTCCCCTGTAACTGGAGCGGAGCTTGTGTCTCTACACTTGCCGTAGGTATACGAAAGTTGTCCTTGAACACCGTGGCCCATGCTCTTCTTCAGTTGAGCCTGAGCGCCTTCGTAACTGGAAGAGCCATCAAAAATGACCGGGCGGATTCCCGCGCCACCCGTGCCCCCAGCCCAATTCGGGTCGATGGCCGTACCACCGATTGGGATCAGAATCCCGGCGGA
>WNFR01008281.1_pt1 | contig 10510 bp, 6 predicted proteins | sample 5400221 | NCBI WGS metagenome assembly WNFR01 (sample SAMN13153357, study PRJNA577476) | soil metagenome | isolation source: 40 cm soil under Madrone tree | place: USA:California | collected 2016-06-14 | reverse complement strand
TCTCAAAAATCTGCTGCTTGGAAAAGCGCTGCTCGAGTTCGACGGAAACCATGGCCTCCGCGAGCTTGCGCCGCCAGGTCCGCTCATTGGAAAAGAAAAACGTGCGCGCCAATTGCATGGTGATCGTGCTTGCGCCCTGGTAGTGCGTGCTGCTGTGCCGGATGTCCGCCCACGCGGCGCCTGCGATACGGATGAAATCAAAGCCCCCATGCTCAAAGAAGCGCTTGTCCTCGGCGGATAGGATGGCGTCCACCAGGATCGCCGGCAGGTCGTCATAGCGAATCCGGCGGCGCTTCTCCCGGGCGCTGTCGAAAAGATTGGTGATGAGGTCCGGCTCGATTTCGGCCGTGTTCAGTTCACCGCCGCCTCCAAGGGGCTTGATGGAGCGCACGCTTTTCCCGCGAAATTGCACAGCCAGGGCGTTCTTCTCGCCGAAATAGGAGAGCTTTGAAGGCCGGATATCGACCGTGCTCCCTTGCACGGTGAACTGGCCGCGGGCGTTGTCGTCAGGCTCCGGCCGGTAGCCCACGCGAGTGAGATAGGTGGTCAGATCCTCGGGTCCCCAGGCTTGGTCCACGGAGAGGTGTTCCGGCGCGGAGAAAATCTGCGTGGTGTTTTGGAGGCTGGTACCGGAGAGCCGCGCGTCAATCATGCGCGAATACTTGACGTAGTAGTAGGTGAAAATCCCCCCCACAACCAGAAACACGGCGAAGACGATCCCCAGGATCGTCAGGCCGATGGTGGAGGTAAAGAATCCTTTTTGAACGCGAATGCGCAAAATGTCGCTCCCGAGGGCTGAAGTTTCATTGTCTCGCAAGAGCCTGCTCTAGGAAAGGCGGAGTTCGCTTAAGCCGCAACTCCAGCCGCAAAGCAGAGAGGAGCGGCGCACCAGCGATGTTTTAAAACAGAGCCTTATTCTCGCTCGACGGCGAAAAGTTGAGATCCAGGTGGTAGAAAAACAGGTCCACGGGAACAGTGTATTTCAGGGAGATCTTCACCACCGCATTGGTGGCGACTATCTTGATGTCCTCGCGCTTGGCGGGAATATCCAAGTCCTGAATGGTCCTGAAAAGAGTTTCCCGAATCTGCTCCTCGCTGTAACGATTTACAACCGCGAACCGCGCTTGTTCCTGCATCTTGTCGGAGAGCTGGTAGTCCGAGAAGTAGGGGGGGACGATTTTCACCGCGGAGTAGATGAGCAGCGCAATGACCGTTATGACGAGAACGTTCTTGAGCCTGCCTTCTCCGCGTTCGGAGTTAAGGTGCGCGGGGGCGCGGCGATCTCGGATGCCTGCTAGGTACAAATGATTCATCTCCTGGAGCCGCTCGTGCCGCGGAGTTTCGCGGTACGACGCGGCGAAGCTCAGTGTCCCTTCCTCATAACGCTAGCACCTGGGTATGGGAGTGTCGAGAATTTGGCCTGGGCAATGTTCCCGGAAAGGAACCGGTCAGTAGGCGCGCCCAAAAATCGCTCGTTCGGTGGACGGGTTGCCACAGGAGACGCAGGCGCCGGAGCTGCCTGGTTGCTCGATGGGAATGCAACGCATAGTGGCGCGTGTTTCTTCTTTGATCTTCGCTTCGCACTCCGCGCTGCCACACCAGAAGGAAAACGCAAAACCATTTTCCACGGCGCGTTTCAGGTCCTCATAGGTTTTCGCATCGTGCGTATTGCTCTTGCGGAAAGCCAGCGCCTTGTCATGCAGCGCCTGCTGAATTTCGGCGAGCAGGCGCTCGGCAGTCGCAGGCAAATCAGCGAGCTGGGCGCTGACCTTCCCTTCCTTGCCCGGCCGGTCGCGGCGAGCCAGCACGGCAGCTTGTTTGGCAACGTCTTTGGGCCCAAGTTCCACGCGCAAGGGAACACCGCGCATCTCCCAGTCGTTGAATTTCCAGCCGGGGCTCTGGCCTTCGCGCTCATCGAGCGTGACGCGGATGTTGGCTTTCGCCAGCTCGATTTTCAGTTTTCGTGCAGTGTCCAGAACGGATGCCTTTTCCTCGTCCGTCTTGAAGATCGGAACAATAACAGCCTGATACGGCGCGAGCTTCGGCGGCAGGACCAGCCCCTGATCGTCGCCATGCACCATGATGATGGCGCCGATAATACGCGTCGAGAGTCCCCACGACGTAGTCCAGCAATGCTGCAATTGGCCATTCTGGTCGAGGTATTTGACCTCGAAGGCTTGCGCGAAATTTTGTCCTAGAAAGTGAGACGTGCCGGATTGCAGCGCTTTGCCATCGCCCATCATGGCTTCGATGGAATACGTGACATCGGCGCCGGCAAATTTCTCCGCGTCGGATTTCCTTCCGGGAATCACGGGAATGGCGGCATCGTTCACGGCGAAGTCCGTGTACGTGTCCAGCATCTGCCGCGTTTCGAATTCCGCTTCTTCGCGCGTGGCGTGCGCGGTGTGGCCCTCCTGCCAATAAAATTCGAGCGTGCGCAGAAAAAGTTTTGTCCGCAGCTCCCAACGAACCACGCTGTTCCATTGATTCATCAGCACCGGCAAGTCGCGGTAGGATTGAATCCATTTCGACCACATGTGGCCAATGATGGTTTCCGACGTCGGCCGAATCACCAGCGGCTCCGCGAGTTCTTCCCCGCCCCCGATGGTAACCACCGCCAGTTCCGGCGAAAATCCCTCTACATGATGCTTCTCCTTGTCGATGAAGCTACGCGGAATGAGCAGGGGAAACGCCACGTTCTGGTGGCCAGTGGCCTTGAAGCGCCTGTCCAGCGCCTGCTGGATGTTTTCCCACAGCGCCCACCCATAAGGCCGCACGATCATGCAACCGCGCACCGGCGCATAGTCGGCAAGCTGCGCCTTCAGGACCAGTTGGTTGTACCACTCGGAAAAATCTTCACTGCGCTTCGGTAATTTCTCGTCCGCCATTCCGCCCGCCACTCTCCCGATCCGCTCAAACCTGTCAGGGTAAATAAGAAACGGTATAAGACCCGCACCACACTGTCAACGAAGCAGATCTGCGTTCCAGTGGGTTGCAACTGCAATCGCTTCCCTCTGGCTTGGCTCGCGCCTGACTTTTGCGGCTTCCTTTCGTCTAATCCGGCCAATAGGAGTGTGCCATGATGAATTTCCGCCAGGACATCCAGTTCGGCTTCCGCATGCTGCTCAAAAGCCGAGGACTCGCCGCCATCGCCATCTTCGCGCTGGCCCTGGGCATCGGCGCGAACACCGCGATCTTCAGCGTCGTCAACACCGTCCTCTTGCGCGCGCTACCCTATCCCCAGCCCGACCAGCTCGTCTGGTTTTGGGAATCCCAACCCGGTCTGGAGCAAGGGCCCTTCTCCGCTGCCGACTTCCTCGACTACCAGGCGCAGAATCAGTCGTTTCAACAGGTCGCCACCGTCCGCCGTCTCAGCTTCAATCTCACCGGACAGGGCGCCGCCGAGCGCATTCCCGGGATGGTCGCCTCGCCCAATGTCTTTTCCCTTCTGGGCGTTCATCCGATCCTCGGCCGGGATTTTGTTCCTGAGGAAGGCGCCTTCGGCTCGCCCCGCCGCGCGCTGCTGACTTACGGCTTCTGGCAAAGCCACTTTGCCGGCGACCGCACCGTCGTTGGCCGCCCCCTCGCACTCGACAACCAGCCCGTGCAAATCATCGGCATCCTGCCCGCCAACTTCCGCTACGGCGGCACGAGCATTCAGCTCTGGGTCAATCCGGTTAACGTCGTCCCCGAAGTCTTTAGCACCTTTCCCGACTGGGAGCGAAATATCCGCACCAACCGCGAAGCCCACTATCTCAGCATCGTCGGCCGCCTCAAGCCCGGCGTCGCGCTCGCGCAAGCGCAGAGCGATATCAACAACATCGTTGCGCGCCTGCACCAGCAGTATGCCGTCACCACGGGCCACAATGTACAGTTGATTCCGCTGCGCGAGCTCTCGGCCGGTCCTGTGCGCCAGACCCTCGTGGTACTGCTCGGCGTCGTCGGACTCGTCCTGCTGATTGCTTGCGCCAATGTCGCGAATCTGCTCCTGGCGCGCGCGGTGGCGCGGCGACGGGAAATCGCTGTCCGCACTGCGCTAGGCGCCGGCCGCTGGCGCATCGTACGCCAGCTTCTTACGGAGAGCCTGTTGCTCTCATTTGTGGGCGGCGCACTCGGTCTCGCTCTTGCCTGGGTACTGGTGCGTCTGCTGGTCGCCGCCAGCCCCCAGCAATTGCCGCGCGTGCAGGAAATCACTTTGGACTTGCGTGTTCTGCTCTTCACTCTTGGCGTTTCGCTTCTGACCGGTCTTCTCTTCGGGCTCGCACCCGCCATTGCCGCTACGCGACACAGCCTCGGCCATTTCCTGAAAGAAGCCGGACGCGGCGGCTCCCAGGGTCTCGCCCACAATCGTCTGCGCGGCCTTCTCGTCGTCTCGGAGGTGGCTTTCTCTCTGGTTCTTCTTGTTTGCGCCGGTCTGCTGGGCCGCAGCTTCGTGCGTATGCTCGAAGTGAATCCCGGCTTCCGGCCCGATCACATGGTCACGATGTGGATGAATTTTACCAGCACGAACTATGCGCCGAAGGGCCGCTCCACACAATTTCTCGAGAAGCTTCTCCCGCGGGTTGCCGCGCTGCCCGGCGTCGAACGTGTGGCCGTCTCAAATGACCTCCCACTGGAAGGTGACGACACCACCACGGGCCTCAGTGAAGTCGAAGGGCGTGCTCCTTACCAGCGCGGCCAGCAGCCGCTCACCGGTATCCACGCCATCAATCCTGGATATTTCCAGGCGATGGGTATTCCATTGCTTCGCGGGCGCGAATTTTCAGTGAGCGACAACGCCAATTCCACTCCTGTCGTGGTCATCAATCAGAAACTCGCTGAAACTCTGTGGCCCGGCCAGGATGCTCTGGGGAAGCACTTCAACCTCCTGGATAATAAGCCATCGGAAGTCGTCGGGGTAGTTGGCAACGTCTTGCACAACGGGCTCGGAGAATCCGTCTCCCTCGAAAGCTACCACCCGTTTCCGCAAAATCCCTGGTCTTACATCGGGCTTGCCGTGCGCACGCACGGCGATCCCGGCGCCGTGTACGGAGCGGTGCGCAGCCTCGTCGCACAAATCGATCCTGAGCTTCCCGTACACGGCATGCGCCCGATGGAGCAAGTCATGGCCGAAACGATGGCTTCACGCCGCCTCACGCTGTGGCTCGTCGGCGCCTTCGCCGCGCTTGCGCTCGTGCTGGCCTCGGTGGGCATTTATGGCGTGATAAGCTACGCCGTCACCGAACGCCTGCACGAAATCGGTGTGCGCGTGGCGCTCGGAGCGCAGCGCCGCGATGTGTTGCTGCTGGTCGTGGGCCACAGCATGCGCCTCGCGGCCATCGGCCTGCTGCTCGGCAGCGTAACTGCTTTCTTCGCCGCGCGCGCTATGACCACCCTGCTATTCGGCATACGTCCCAGCGATCCGCTTACCTATATCGCCATCGCTGTAGTGCTCGCGCTTGCTGCCTTGGCGGCCTGCTACATTCCCGCGCGCCGCGCCACTGCCGTCGATCCGATGGTGGCCCTCCGCTACGAATAATCCTTGTGCCTCCTGCGCCCGCGGAATCAAGCGTGGCGGTCACAACGGCGCGTCCGCACGATCAAGCTAAATTCCCATCTGCAAAATCCCGCACTGGCGTATTAGAATACGGATCCGGCCTACGACGATCTCTGAGGGAGACATCACGCCATGAACCGCATCACTCTGATTTCCTTGCTGATTCTTTGCGCCGCGCAGATTTCCTCCGCGCAGGATTGGGCAAAAGCTACGCTCGAAAAATCTCCGCGCCACCGCGAGTGGGTCACGGTGAAGCACGACAATCGCTCGGTCGAGACGTTCGTCGTCTACCCCGAAGCGAAGGGCAAGACCCCGGTCGTGCTGATCATCCACGAAATTTTTGGAATGACGGACTGGGTGCAGGACCTGGCGGATCAAGTCGCCGCGGCCGGCTACATCGCGGTTGCTCCCGACCTGCTCTCCGGCATGGGCCCGAACGGCGGCCGCAGCACCGGCTTCGCGGAAGGCAAAACGATGGAAGCCGTCAGCCACTTGAATCCGGACCAGGTGACCGCGGACTTGAACGCCGCAGCGGATTACGCGCTGAAGCTCCCCGCTTCGAACGGCAAACTTTTTGTTGGGGGCTTCTGCTGGGGCGGAAGCCAGACGTTCCGCTTCGCCACGAATCGCCCGGATCTGGCCGCAGCCTTTGTTTTCTACGGTGGGCCGCCGGAGAAAGACGCGATGGCGCGTATCAAGGCTCCCGTGTACGGCTTCTATGCAGGCAACGATGCGCGCATCAACGCCACGCTTCCTGATGCCATCGCCCAGATGAAAGCGGCGGGCAAATCCTACGACCCAGTGACCTACGAAGGCGCCGGTCACGGCTTCATGCGCGCCGGCGAAGCCCCTGATGCGAACGACGCCAACAAAAAAGCTCGCGCCGATGCCTGGGTCCGCTGGAAGAGCCTGCTTAGCAAGTAGCGACTCGGCGCAAACTCTTGCCGCGAGCGAGTGCGGCATCTCAGGTGAGCTTTTTTTCGAGTTCGCCCCAGCGCGCATACAAATCGTCGACCGCTTTCTGCGCTGCGTCCAATTCCGTGCAAGCTCCCTGCAGACGGATCCGGTCGCCTGTAACCGCGGGATCTTCGAGCACCGCGCGCTTGGCATGGAGTTCTTGTTCTGCGTCGCCGATTTTCTTTTCCATCGCAGCCAGTTCACGCGCTTCCTGATACGAAAGCTTTTTCCTCGCCGCAGCGGCCGGGGATTCGGCGCTTTCTGCGCGAGAGCGTCGGCCGTCGTCCGCCGATTTCTGCGTGCGACTGGATAGTTGCGCGCGTTGCCAGGCCTCCCACTGCGAGTAATCGGCAAATCGCTCCGCGCTCCCGAGTCCATCCAGCCCCAGCACCACGGTCGAAACGCGGTCCAGCATGAAACGGTCGTGCGTGACCAGCACCAGCGCCCCGCTGTATTCGAGCAGGCTCTCTTCCAGGATTTCCAACGTCGGAATGTCGAGATCGTTGGTGGGTTCGTCGAGCAGCAAGACGTCCGCGGGTTGCAGCATCAGTTGCGCGATCAAGACGCGCGCGCGTTCGCCGCCAGAGAGCCGCCCCACGCGCTGATTCAGGTTCTCAGCCGAAAACAGAAACCGCTCCGCCCACGCAGCCACATGAATCACGCGCTCCTGATAAATCACCGCATCGCTATCCGGCGCCAGAGCCCGCCGCAAAGTGACGTCCGGATCAAGCTCGCGATTCTGGTCGAAGTACACGATTCGCAATCCTTCGGCCCGGCGAATCTTGCCCGACTCCGGCTTGATCTCTCCACGAAGCAGCCGCAGCAAAGCGGTCTTGCCGCTGCCGTTCGGTCCGACTAGCCCCACTCGCATGCCCGACGTGACGTTGAACTGAATATCCTTAAACAGAGCACGGCTGCCGATTCCGTAAGAAACTCCTTCGAGCGTGATCAACTGCTTGGTCTTGCGGTTCGTGGCGGAAAAATCGATTTCCGCGCTCGCCGTGCGGTTGCCCGCCTTCATCTCCGCGAGGTCGCCAATCATCTCCTGCGCTTTGCCGATGCGCGCTTTGGCCTTCGTCGCGCGTGCCTTCGGTCCGCGCCGCAGCCATTCCAGTTCCGTATGCACTCGGTTTTCGAGTGACTCTTGCCGCTTCTTTTGCGCATGCAAAAACGCTTCCTTGGCCTCCAGAAACGCGCTGTAGTTTCCCTGCACGCGCAGGGCGCCATCTTCGTAAATGCGATTGAGCTCCACCATCTCGTTGGCCACGTTCTCCAAGAAATAGCGGTCGTGGCTCACCACCACGCAGGCAAAGGGCGCATTCTGCAATAAAGTTTCGAGCCATTGAATCCCCGCCAGGTCCAAGTGATTCGTAGGCTCATCGAGCAGAAGAATATCCGGCGCTTGCACCAGCGCCTCAGCGACGGCCAGCCGTTTGCGCCAGCCTCCGGATAATGTCGCGGCTTGAACCTCCAGGTCCGCGAACCCCGCGCGGCCCAGCGTCTCGGCGAATCGCGAAGCACGTTCCCCTTCCGGTACCGCGGCGAGAGAGAGCGCACTCTCGATCACGCCTCGAATCGTCACGCCGGCGGCAAATTCCGAAATCTGCGCCACGTAACTCAACCGCGTTCCTTTGCGGATTGCCACGTCCCCGCTGTCCGGCTTGACGCGCCCCAGCAGCATCTCCAGCAGCGTCGACTTCCCCGACCCATTCGGGCCAATCACGCCGATGCGATCCCTTTCGGAAACCGTGAAAGAAATGTTCTGGAAAAGGGGTGCTACGCCGTATCGCTTCGACAGTCCTTGTGCGCTGACAATCGGAGGCAAATTTCTGAGTCTTCTCCCGGACTTAGTTTACCCTTGAGGGGAACCACAGCGGAAACCTGCGAAGGTCCTTCCGCGATCCGATGAGAGCTTCCTTTGATCCACAAGTTTGACGCATTGATACTCGGCGCAGGGGCCGCTGGTCTGCTCTGTGCCATAGAAGCCGGCAAGCGCGGGCGCCGCGTCGCCGTGCTGGAGCGCGCCGACCGCATCGGAAAGAAAATCTTGATCTCCGGCGGAGGCCGTTGCAATTTCACCAACCTCCATTGCCGGCCGGAAAACTTCATCTCCGCAAACGATCACTTTGCGAAATCCGCCCTCGCCCGCTACACACCCGCCGATTTCATCGCCCTGGTTGAAAAACATCGCATCCCCTACCACGAGAAGACCTTGGGCCAGCTTTTCTGCGATCGCGCCGCGGAAGACATCACCAACATGCTGGAAGCGGAATGCCGCGCCGCCGGTGTACAGACTTTTCTTAACTGCAGAGTCCAAGAAGTTCAGCGAACCACGCAATTCATCGCTCGCACCGAGGCGGCCGAGTTCCACTCGCCCACGCTGGTGGTCGCGACCGGTGGACTCTCCATCCCCAAAATGGGAGCAACCGCATTCGGTTACGATCTGGCGCGTCAGTTCGGCCTGAACATCATCACCACGAAGCCCGGCCTCGTGCCTTTCCTCCTCGGAGGAAAGGATTACAAGCTCTACAGCGACTTGGCGGGCGTCTCGGCCGAAGTGATTGCATCCGCGAACCATCACGCCTTCCGTGAAAAAATGCTGATTACCCACCGCGGGTTGAGCGGGCCGGCAATCCTGCAGATTTCCTCCTATTGGGACAAGGGACAGTCCATCCAAATCGATCTGGCGCCGGATCGCGAGATCGCACCCGCGATTCGCGCGGCAAAGGTGCGCAACAGTACCGCTGCCCGAGCTGCCTTCCAGGGAATTCTCCCGAAACGCTTCGCCGAACGCTGGCTCGAAGCCAACGCCCCGCCAAACTGGACCAACGACTCCCTCGCGCAACTCGAGAAGCACGCGCATGAATGGGTTCTCAGGCCCGCAGGCACCGAAGGCTACGAAAAAGCAGAAGTCACCGCTGGCGGCGTGGACACCAATGAATTGTCGAGCAAGACAATGGAAACCAAGAAAGTCCGCGGACTCTACTTTATCGGTGAAGTCGTTGACGTCACCGGCCATTTGGGTGGATTCAATTTTCAATGGGCGTGGGCATCCGGCGCGGCCGCTGGGCGCGCGCTATGAAGAAACCGAAGCGCGACGGCTCCCGGGACGTGCCGCGGCCGCTGGAGTCTGCGCCACTCTTGCTTCTTCGTAGGCCACATATTCTTCGTACGGCCCCTTGAAGTCTTCCACTTGGCCGCCGTGAAAATGCCAGATGCGCGTCGCCACTTCATCGATCACGTCGTGGTCATGCGTAACCAGGAGCACCGTGCCGTCGTAGCGTTGCAATGCAATGTTCAGCGCGTTGATGGATTCCAGATCGAGGTGGTTCGTCGGTTCGTCGAGCACCAGAAAGTTCGGCTTCTGCAGCATCAATTTGCAAAAGATCAGCCGAGCGGATTCGCCACCGGAAAGAGCGCGCGTCGGCTTCAGCGCATCTTCGCCGCTGAAGAGCATTTGCCCCATCAAGCCGCGCAGCTCCTGCTGCGTGGCCGCGGGATCGAATTGCCAGAGCCAATCGATCGCCGTCATTCCCTTGGTGATGGACTCACCGTGATCCTGCGCGAAGTAACCCACCGCCACTTCGTGTCCCCACCGCACCTCGCCGCCATCAATCGGGAACTGCTGATCTGGCGCGTCGATGAACCCCGGCGCATTGCGCACCAGGGACTTCAGCATCGTGGTCTTCCCCGCACCGTTGCGTCCCATCAGCGCGATCTTTTCGCCGCGCACCACGCTCGCCGAAAATCGCGGAATCACTTTCAGCTCATCGTAAGACTTCTCAACGCTTCGAATCTCCAGCGGATGCCGCCCCGAATTCCGCTTCATGTCAAACTTGATGTATGGCCGCTGAATGTTGCTTCTCGCCAGCTCCGACGTTTGCAGCCGCTCCACTTCCTTCTTTCGCGAAGTCGCCTGCGCGGAACGCGTGCCCGCGGAAAACCGCGCGATAAAATCTTGCAACTGCGCGATTTTCTTTTCGCGATTGGCGTTGTCCGCTTCGATCCGCGAACGGA
>WNFR01008279.1_pt1 | contig 10510 bp, 5 predicted proteins | sample 5400221 | NCBI WGS metagenome assembly WNFR01 (sample SAMN13153357, study PRJNA577476) | soil metagenome | isolation source: 40 cm soil under Madrone tree | place: USA:California | collected 2016-06-14 | reverse complement strand
GTCGATCCGAGCGCCGTGCCGATGATTGGTGATGAGATCGGCGATCTGATCGAACAAGGCTGTGTCCCCGAAGGAAGCCGGCAAAATCTTTATGACACCACTGTCCTCGTCGATTGGCGAACCACAGATGAGGCGCACACAATTCTTTTAACTGATGCGCAGACCAGCGGCGGATTACTACTTTGCGTCGCTGAAGCGAAACTGGAGAAAGTGCTAACCATCTTACGAAAAGTGCCCACGCCCTGCGCCGCCGTTATCGGAAGAATTGTTCCCCGCCGGCGGCGTGGTCCGTTGATATGCATGACCGGATAAAATCGCGCTCGCGCCGGGAAATTCCCGCCGTGAACAAAGTTCTCGATGCGCTCGGCCATTACGACCTGCCGCGCCCAATGATTGTCGATCTTGTCCGGCACGAGCTTTCGAAAATGCGGACGAAGGGAAAGATTCCCGAATTCCGATCAACTCTCAATCTTGTCCGCCAGGCGATTGAGGAAATTCGCGCCAGCCGTCTTCAGCCGGTTGTCAATGGAACCGGAATCGTCATTCACACGAATTTCGGGCGGGCTCCACTTGCTGCGGAAGCGGTCCGCGCGCTTGGCGAACTTGGTTTGGGTTATTCCAATCTCGAATATGATCTCCGGACCGGCGAACGCGGAAGCCGCGGCGCCTATATCGAGCATGCGCTCGCTCTGCTCTGCGGAGCAGAATCCGCTACGATCATCAACAATTGCGCAGCCGCGTTGGTGCTGATCGTTCGACATTTTAGCGGACGCAACATGGAACACCGAACCCGCCTTCGCGCGGTTACGGCGCGGCAGGCATCGAACGCTGAACGTCGATCGGAAGTCGTGATCTCACGCGGCGAAATGGTCCAGATCGGCGGCGGCTTTCGCATCGGCGAAATAATCGAGGCGGCCGGGGCGAAGTTGCGGGAGGTCGGCGCAACAAATAAAACGACGCTCAATGATTACGCGAAAGCAATTGGGCGAAACACGGCTCTCATTCTTAAAGTTCATCGCAGCAATTTTTTCATGAGCGGTTTTGTAGAATCGCCATCGTCGGCAGCTATCGCTCCGCTCGCGCGAAAAAAGCGCATTCCTTTTGTCGCGGATTTGGGAAGCGGGGCGATCTTTGCGACCGAGCACCTGGGACTCGTGGAACACGAGCCGACCCCTGCTGAATCGTTAAAGGATGGCGCCGATCTTGTTTGCTTCAGCGGAGATAAATTGTTTGGCGGCCCGCAAACGGGAATTATTGCAGGAAAGAAGCGGTTCATCGCCAGGTTGAAACGTGAACCGCTATTTCGTGCGCTGCGCTGCGACAAATTGATTTTTGCTGCGTTGCAAGCCACTATCGATCTTCATCTCGATCAATCGACAGGCGAAATCCCTGCGATTGGCCTTTTGCAAATCCCCGAAGGTGAACTGCGCGCTCGAGCCGGAGCGATTGCCAGCGGGCTGGAGGGCTTGCCACTGCGAGTCGCGATTGGCCGTGGCACGGTCAAAGCCGGGGGCGGAACCTTGCCAAGGTCCACAATGTCGTCCATTACCATCGAAATTGTTCCGAAGAATTGTTCGATGAGCGATTTCGCCGGTCACCTGCGCAACTCAAGTCCACCGGTCATCGGCTATATTGGGAATGGGCGGTTCAAACTCGATCTGCGCACAATTTTTCCTCAACAGGATGACGCCGTCGTCGACGCGATTCGCGTAGCGTGCGCAAAACAGCATTAACCACCACGAAGGTCACGAAGATGGAATTCGATGAGTTGTCGCGAAGAATGATCGGCTGTGCGATTGAGGTTCATCGCAATCTAGGGCCGGGGTTGCTCGAATCGACATATCGTCAGTGTCTCGCATGCGAGCTGTCGCATGCGGGCGTTCCATTTCAAATGGAGGTACCGCTGCCCGTCCGCTACAAAGATGTCCTGCTCGATTGCGGCTATCGGATCGATTTGCTCGTACGTAGCGATCTAATCGTCGAAATTAAGAGCGTCGAAACGCTCCTTCCTATCCATCAGGCGCAAATTCTTACCTACATGCGTCTCGCCAGAATTCTCATTGGGCTATTGATGAATTTTAACGTCACAAAACTGCAAAACGGCATCAAACGCTTCGTTCTGTAATTCTTCGTGCTCTTCGTGATTTCAAAAGGAAATATGACCGAAAAGCATTTCATCCTCGCGACGGCCGGCCACGTCGATCACGGCAAGAGCGCCCTCGTTAAAGCGCTCACTGGAATTGATCCCGACCGCTTGCCCGAAGAAAAAGCGCGACAAATCACGATCGAGCTTGGCTTCGCGCATCTCCAGCTTTCCGCACCGCCATCAACTATCAACTCTCAACTCTCAACTTTTTGCATTGGCATTGTCGATGTACCGGGCCACGAGGATTTCGTCCGGAACATGATCGCAGGTGTCGGTTCAATCGATCTCGCGCTTTTCGTTGTCGCAGCGGACGACGGTTGGATGCCACAAACCGAAGAACATTTGCAGATTTTGACTTATCTCGGCGTGAGACGCGCTGTGATCGCGCTGACGAAAAGCGATTTGGGAAAGATCGACAATGTTAGCGCGCAAATCCGGAACCAACTGCGCGATACCGCCTTTGCGCACTCCCCGATTATTCCAACTTCGGTTCGCACGAGCGAGGGGATTGAAAATTTGAAGAGCGCGCTTGCGGTCGAGTTTTCGACCGTGCAACCGCAACGCGACATCGGAAAACCGCGCTTGTTTATCGATCGCGCTTTTACGCTGCACGGAATCGGCACTGTCGTGACCGGCACGTTGAGTAATGGACCACTCCGTCGTGGCCAGAATGTCATCGTTCAACCGCAAAATTTTGAAGCGCGCATCCGCTCAATTCAAAGTCACGGTTCTGAGTTGGAGTCTGCGCAGCCGGGAATGCGCACCGCAATCAATCTGCCGGATGTTCCGATCAGACCTGGTGGAATTGAGCGTGGCAATACAGTTACTACGGCCGAGCTCGGAGCCGCCGCCAACACTGTCGATGTCGTTCTCGAAAAATCCGCGCGCTTGAGCCGACCTGATCCGGCCGCGCGCCCGCTCAAAAGCGGGAGCTCGGCACACATCCATTTTGGAACGGACCGTGTTGGAGCAAAGATTTCCCTTCTCAATCAAGACGTAATCGAGCCCGGCCAGTGCGCAATTGCTCAGCTGCGTCTCGAATCACCGCTGCTCGCTTTCGTCGGTGACCGTTTTGTCGTACGCGATTCGTCCGAGCAAAACACGATTGCCGGCGGCGTGGTCTTGGATGTCGACGGCAATCGCGAAAACTTTCGAAGCACTGCCCAGTCTCAATTCTTGAAAACACGCGCTAGCGCCATTGATGATGTCGATCTTCGCATTTCCTCACAGCTCACGCGTGACGGTTTTGCTGAAACCACTGGCCTGTTGATCAAATCAAACTTCAGCGCGGATCAGATCGCGAACGCACTGACCCGGTTGGAGCGCGATGGCCAAATTGTTTTACGCGGCGAAATCGCTGCCGCGGCGCCGCACTGGCGCGATTTGATCGCGCGGACGACCGCGTTGATTAATCTCCTTCACAAAAAACATCCGGAGCAACGCGGCCTCGATTTCACAAAGTTGCGCTCCGAACTAAATATCGGCTCTGATGCCTTGTTAGCCGCCATCATTTTGGAACTTACCGGGAACGGTTTTGTTCGCGCTGAAAACAAAATCGCGCGCAGTTCGCATCGTCCGTCGTTGCCACGGGAGATATTACCGGCTGCGGAAAAGATTCGTGCTGCGCTCGCCGAGAAACCATTCGATCCCCCAAGCCGCAAAGATTTTTCAGAAGATCGACATCTACAGGCGCTCCGGTTTTTGATTGAACAGGGGAAGATCGTCGAATTGAACAGCGAAATTGTTTTGCTGCGCGATGCAGCCGAACAAATGCGAACCGCTGTTGCCGAATTTCTCTCGAAACACGGTCCCGCAACGGCCAGCCAGCTCCGACAGAAGATCGGTACCTCGCGCCGTGTTATCATTCCTTTCCTCGAATATCTGGACCGCGTCGGTGTCACTCAACGCATCGGTGATTCGCGGCAGCTACGCGAGACGAAATCAGCAGCCGTCGCGCGACGATAAAATCTGCTACCGTTAGCAGATGCCTCTCAGAGAGCCTGAAGAGCCAAAGCAATCTGTTTCCTTACACATTGGCTCTTCCTTCGCCAGCGCCTGGGAAAGCGTTCTCTTGCCGTGGTTCAAGGAGGTTAAGCTGGCGTCGCTGAAAAATAACGAGACCGTAGCGGTCGCTACACCATTTCCAAGCGGCGCTGCATTTCTGCGTTCGAAATTGTTGGAACACGAGATTCCACTGCTCGGTGTAAAATTTATTACTCCGCCGCGTCTTCGTGAGCTGTTGCTGGCTGAAGACGCTTCATCGCTGTCGTTGCGCGAGCATCTTCGTTTACTTCTGGCCATCGCCGCTGAATCGGTCGCGAGCCGGATTTCGGCAGATGTCGATCTTGCTGCGATTGCGAAATCGATCTCGCGTTCACCGGACAATTTGCTTCGGACTTTCGATCAGGTGAGCGCGGCAGGCTGGAATTTTCAAAACATCGGCGCAACTGCCGTGCGCGAGATCATGCAAGAATTTCAACGCCTGGTTCGGCAATGCGAGTTCAAGCTGGTTCATGAGGCTGATCGCGACGCCCTGGCAGAGATCAGGAGCACGCCACCGCGGTTTAGCCATCTTCTTCTGATCGGATTTACAGCGAAGCACTGGGCACTCTGGCCGTTGCTCCAGGCGGCGGTTTCTTTCGCAAAGCGCGCAACCGTGGTTCTCGAATATCCACGCGAGCAAACTCGCGCAGCCGAGGAATCCTGGATCGGCACGTGGGAAGAACATTTCGATCCGGCGGCGCCAATCGCGGACCGGACGGAACGGAACCGCCCGTTCGTCCATCTGAATCAGCCGGCGATTACCGGAACCGATTCTGCCAACCGGGAGGAACCTCGATTTCTGGTCGGTCTCAACGCCACCGAGCAAGCGCAGGCGATCTGTGCTATCGCCCTTAAATTTCTGGCGGAGAAATCGTGTTCCCGTCTCGGTATTCTTTTCCCGCGCGCGGGCGCTCTGGCGCGCCTTGTCTCGGAATTTTTAACGCGGGCCGGTATTCCACATCACGACGCCATCGGGCATCTGACACCAGGGGAATTCGAGGAGCCGTCGTGGAATGCGTGGCTCCGCTTGCAAGAAAACCATCAACTCGAACCGGTCCTTCGATTCCTGGAAGCGAATCCCGATTCCATGTACGGGTTATCGATTCAGGAGGTTCGGGAAAATCTACGTTGGGTTTATCGCCAGATTCTGATCGATGACATCAGTGTGTTGCGCGAGTTCTGTGCCCGGCAGACGGAAAATGAGAAGCTCGTTCGGATCGCGAAGGTGCTCCGCTCAATCGCGTTTCTCTCATCAAAGGCGACGCTTGCGCAGTTTCTCGTCGAAACGAAGCCGATCTTTTCCAAGTTGAAATGGGACCATCGCTGGACCGAGATCGAACGGTTCGCCCAGCGATGGAGCGCCGCGAGCTCGGTAGAATTTTCGCGCGCAATCTATCTGTGCTGGCTGAAGGAAATTCTTGATTCGTTTACAATCGCCCGGGCAGCGCAGGCCGATCACGTCTACAGTCGGGTCCACCTGCTTTCTTATGGCGAGGCGGACGGACACGAGTGGTCGCATCTGATTCTGGCCGGTCTCAACCAGAGCGAGTGGCCGCAGAGCCAGCGCGAATCGGGGTTTTTGTCGGATCAGGAAATTGTCGGTTTAAACGCGCGCGCCACTCGCCGCGGGAAACAAGGCGAAGGCCATTCAGCTCTCGCACCAGGCAAAACATTTCTCCTCAGTGCGCAAGACGAGCGGCAGATCGCTCTGCGGCAATTCGGTGCGGCTCTCGAATCAGCGGACCACGGACTCGCGATTACCGCCAGTTTGCTCCAGGAATCGGCGCCGGAACGGATTTGGAATCCGAGCGAGCTCTTCAGTCAGGCGTACTTCGCCGCGCGCAACGCGCCGCTTTCGCAGGAAACGATGTCGATGTTGCGTGAGAAAACGTCCGCCTGGCTGAAGGACCTGGAACTTTTTGAATTAGCGCCGACGACAGATGCCGAGATCGATCAAACACAGATTGCCTACGAAGCCCGACGAAAGGCGGAAGTTCCATTTGGCGAATATGAATTCGCGTTGAGCAAGCCAATCGACCGCGAGATCACGTTGCGCGCCACGGAATGGGATAAGGTTGTTAAAACTCCCGCGCTAATCTGGTTAAAAACATATCTCGGAGTGGAAAACCATGAGCCGGACCTGAACCAATGGAACGCGGCCACTGGGACCTGGGTGCACGACTGGCTCGCCAAGATTGCCGCTTCGGAAGAGAAAAACACCTTTGTCGATTTTCCGACAGGCAATGAGATGTCCGAACGGATCGCTCGCGCTGCGCAGAGATTCCGAAAAGCGATTGTTGATCTTTGTGTCGTCTCCGGCCGAACCGTGCCCGATTGGTGGACCTCCGGCTGGAGTAATGCCCTTGCGCTGGCTGATTTTCTCGCTAGCAAGTTGGCGGAAGTGGAAGGCTGGCCGCGGATGGCGGCGGAGTGGAAACTGGAATCGCCCCAGCTCCTTTCCTTGAACGACGGGAACAAACTTCGACTCCGCGGCCGGATCGATCTCATTCTTGCCCAAACTCAACCGAACGATTCGCAGCTGACCGGTGCCGATGTTTGGATCGTCGATTACAAAACCGGAAACGTGAAGCCGCTCACCCCGCCCGGAAAGACACCGGAAGCGCGCGCCGCCAATTTGCGAAAAAAACTCGTGCGTGGTGACGCCATTCAACTCGGATTTTACGGATTGGCCGCGCGTGAGCTCGGCGCTGCCGAGATTCACTTGAGCATTCTTTCATTGCGCACTGAGCTGGAGCGGCCGCAATTGGCCATGGCCGATCTCGCCGCTGACTCCGATTTTTGGACTGAGCTTTATCGAATGCAGGAGACCGGAATCTTCGGACTGCGCGGCCTGATTCGAAACGAGTTCGGTTTTAGCCCGGATTACCCGCTCGCGACCCTGCCGATCGATAAAGAGTTTTTGGACGAGAAATGGGTGCTGACCCATCCGGCGTTTGCCGACGACGAGGACGATCGATCGTGAACGAGCCGATCGATCAGCCGAATCGCGAGCGTTTCGTTTCCGAGCTCGACAGAAACTTTTCGGTCGTGGCAGCGGCCGGCTCCGGAAAAACTCGCGCCATTACCGACCGCATTGTCCAAATTGCAAAGGGCGATCACGCGCGTGATTGGCTGCCACAACTCGTGGTCGTGGCGTTCACCAATCGCGCCGCCGACGAGATGCAGCAGCGCGCCCGCGCCGAAGTTTTACAAGCTCGCGTAACCGTGGAAGTCCTGGCCGCATTCAACCGCGCTTTTTTCGGCACCATTCACGCTTTCTGCGTCCGGTTGCTGGAGAGCTACGGCCATTATCTCGGGTTGCCGCCAACTTTCGATGTGATTACCGATGACGATGAAGTTTGGAACGAATTTGTGCAGCAGCAGACGACGATCGGCCGCTCGCTTTCGGATGAAAATCGGCGCGAACTGCTCCGGCACGTGCAAGCGCGCGCGTTGATGGAGCTCGGGCGCCGCGCGGATTTAAAGCCGGGTGATCCGCCCGCGGGAGAATGTCCGGACACCGACTTCAGCGCGGTTCACCGCTATTCCGCCAAGGGAGCAACACTGCAAACCGTGCCCCCGTATAAAAAGGAATTGAAACGCGCCGAACAGAGATGGCGCGACACTCAAGATTTTGTCCGGTGGCCGATTTGTTTTTCGAAGGCGAAAGATTTCGTTCGCATCAAGCGCGAGGCATTTGCGCCGATCCGTCGATGGATCGATCAGGCTGCGCTTTGTGTGGCGGCGGAAGTGGAGCGCGATTATCGCGAGTTTAGAATCGAGCGCGGCCTCTTGACTTACGACGACCAAATCGCGCTTGCGCTCGAATTAACGAAACATCCCAAAATCGGGCGCGAAATTCGGGAAAAATCTTTTCGTGTCATCCTCGACGAAGCGCAGGATACCGATCCGCGACAGTTTTCGCTTCTGCTTGAACTGACCCGCCCGCCGAATGCCACCGGCGATTGGCTCGAGACCAAAACCGATCATCCCCGTCCCGGGCACTTTTGTATGGTCGGCGATTTTCAACAGTCGATTTACCGAGACCGCGCCGATCTTTCCAAATATCGCCGGATCCACGAAACGCTGGTTGAAACGGGCGCCGCCGCAGCACTCCAATTTTCGGTCACGTTTCGGCTTGATACCGCCCAACTCGATTTCGTGAACAAAACGTTTCGGGAAATTCTGAACGACCGCGACCAGCAGGTCGCATTCGTCGAGCTTAATCCCCGGCCGCAAGTTTTGCCCGGACAAGTCGTGCGTCTCAACTTGCAGCCCGCGAAGTTCCGACCAGACCCGAGGGGCAAAGTGTCTGACGCGCGCAAAGCCGCTGAAGAATCGCGCCAGCTTGGGAAATGGCTGCAAGGAACCGGCCTGACCAAACTCCGGGCCGAGACCTGGCGCGATGTTGCCATTCTCTGTCCCCGCAAAGAATGGCTTCAGACCTTGCGCCGCGGCCTGCGGGCGGCCGGGCTCAATGTCCAAATACAGTCGGAGAAGGAGCTGAAAGGCGACAGCCCCGCCTACGCCTGGTTGACCGCCCTCTTAATAGTACTGTCGCAGCCCCGGTGCGGTTATGAGATTGCCGGCCTTCTCCGCGAGCTCTTCGGCATCTCTGATCACGATCTGGCGGTTTTCTCGCAAGGATACGGCGACCGTTTCCAAATCGAGACCCTGACTAGCGGCGGCGATATCGTTTCCAAAAAACTTAGCCTGCTCGCCCAGATCCGATTGTCGATCCTGCCCTTACCGCTGTTCGACGCGGTTAACGAAATCGTCCGCCGGACACAATTGCGCGAGCGGCTCAACGGTTTGCCGCGAGCGGACTTTGAAAATCTTGATGGCGAACTGGACGCGCTCCTCGCCCTGGCTGGTTCGTCCGAAGCCGAAGGCATGACTCTGACCGAATTTGCGGAACACTTACGAACGCATTTCGCCGATGCGCGCGAGATCCGGCCGTCTCGCCCGGATGCGATTCAATTGATCACGTCGCAAAAAGCTAAAGGCTCGGAGTGGCAGGCGGTGATCGTTCCATTTCTGACTCGCGACGTTCGATCGGCCTCGCCGCGTTACCCACGTCTGCTCAAGATCCATGAGACCGGCGAAACGATTGTTCTTCTCGATTTGTCCGACGCAACCGACGAAATCCAGGAATTGCTCGAACGCGAGAATCGCCAGGAAATGGAACGCTTGCTCTATGTGGCGTTAACCCGCGCGCAGCACACGCTCGTGCTCGCTTTCGACAACGAGTTGTTTGCAAAGACTAGCGGCGAGATTCACAGCCATTCGCAATCGAAATGGCTCAAAGCCGACAAGAACGATGTGAACGCAGCGGCGCTTGCGCGCATCGGCGTCGAGCCAGCGTCGTGCGCCAACACCACGGAGCACCACCGAGCAAGAGCAAGAATTGATAAGATCGACATCCAACTGCCGGGCGCGAAGATCGACAAGTCAGTTGCAATCAAAAACGCCTCGGTGTTTGTGCGCAAACTGAATCCAAGCGGTCTACCGTCAGAAGAGTCTGGCACGCTCGAGGAAATTCGATATGAGCCGTCACCAACGCCGCGCTCGACCAGCCCTGCGTTGCGTTACGGACTTTGGTGGCACGATTTCATTCAACGACTCAAGTGGGTCCGAGCCGGACTGGCGTTTAACAGCAAGAATGAATCTGAGCTGTTCAAACTGTGGGAGAAAACCTTCGAGGTGAACGTCACGTCCTCACCCGATCCGGCGCGTTCGCAGCGCGAATGGAAGCTTCTCCTCGCTCACTTATCCAAGCCTGAAAATTTTCGGCGCCACTTTGAGGGCGACAAATCGATTATCCACGCCGAGATGCCGTTGTTTTGGAAACTGGACGACAATCGGTGCATCGAAGGAGTGATCGATCTCGCCTTCTTTCAACGAAGCAACGGCAAGTGCCTGATCCTAGACTGGAAAACCGATCGCGTGCCGTCCGACAACACCGAGACATTGCACGCGCGATATCGTCCGCAACTCGCCGCTTACTGGAAAGCCGTCACGCACATGACAGGAGCATCTGCCGACGCAGGGATTTATTCCACGTCCACGGGTCAATTCATCGGCTATGACCCTGACGAACTCGCCCGCGAATGGGAAAGATTAAGTACGCTGCCGCCGGAGAAGATCGCCGCAGAAATCGCGGTTGATTCTGAAGGGCCGCCAGTCCAATTGGAATTTTCGGAGCTAAGCGATCGCGGTGAACCCGTCGCTCCTTGAAAATCAGCGATCGCGCTCGCCGCGGATAAATTGCTCGACGCAGCGATATGCTTCGTCATCCGTCATTTGCACGGGCGGATGTTT
>WNFR01053933.1_pt1 | contig 10511 bp, 11 predicted proteins | sample 5400221 | NCBI WGS metagenome assembly WNFR01 (sample SAMN13153357, study PRJNA577476) | soil metagenome | isolation source: 40 cm soil under Madrone tree | place: USA:California | collected 2016-06-14 | reverse complement strand
CCGTAACTGGGGTGCTGCGCGAAAAAGGCGAGGGTCGCACTCTCACCGTTCTGCCGGAAGGTGAATTCATTAACTATCTGGCGCGTCTTCCAAATCCCGTGCCGCACGCTTTTTTTTATGCTGGGGCCACAAGCAACGGTCGCGAAGCACGAATTGTAAAAGAGCTGGAACGCACGCCTCCCTACTGGATCGTGATCATCAGCCGGGACCTTATCGGATATGGCATCGAGCGATACGGAGAAAAATCTGGAAGCGGCGAGGAAATTTTGCGTTGGGTCGAGCAGAACTACAAACAAGTTGGGTCGATCGGAGGCGATCCGCTCGATTATCGCGAGCGCGGCGCGATCATCTTGAGAAAGTACTCTCGCTAAGAGGTTGAGATCCTCGCGCGCTCCCAAACATCTATTTTACGCCGCGCTCTGTACTCTGGTCGTCGCCACAGGCGTCCTAATCAGAGTGCGGGCGGCGTTTAACGATCTTTGGATGGATGAGATCTGGTCCCTCGAGCTTGTTCGGGAACTTCATTCCGCGTTTGGCGTGTTCACGCAGACACACCACGACAACAATCACTATCTAAATAACCTGTTTATTTACTTCCTCGGACAACATGGCGACTGGCCGGGCTATCGGATTCCCGCGGAGGTTTTCGGAATTGGCACAATCGTTCTCGCCTGGCTCATAGGCGCACGGCGGGACAGGTGGGCTGCGTTCTTTTGCATGTTTCTGGTCAGTTTTTCTTATGTCCTGATCTTGTATTCATCAGAAGCGCGCGGTTACGCGCCATTAATCTTCTTTTGTTTTCTATGCCTCTTGGTTCTCCACTCCTTTTTCGATAAGCCGCGGTGGCAATCAGCGGCTTTGTTCTCATTGAGCACAGTTCTCGGGCTCACTTCGCACCTGACGTTCGTCATTTTTCTGTGCGCTTCACTGCTTTGGTTCTGGGTGCGACTGCTTAAGCTAAAATGGTCCATCTTAAGGGTCGCCGCTTGGACAGCCGCGTGCTACGCCGCTCCGTTCATCTATTTTGTCGCACTTTACGTTGTCGATCTTCGCTATCTGCAAATTGGCGGCGGAACTCCAATCCGCTCACGATGCCGCTGTTCGAACACGGGACGCTCCACTACGTCAGGTACTTTATCGTCGCGCTCGGTTTTCTTCTCCTTTTGCTTGGCCGCGTCCTCGGTTGGCTGTTTCAATCGGGGCGGAGTGGAAAAATTACATCTACATTTCTTTGTCTATTCTTTCTAACGCTGAATGGCTCGGCTGTCGGAAGTCTTCTGAAATACGGACGAAGTCATATCGCCGAAGCGATAAAGTTCATGGATCAAACCGCCAAGCAGCAACCGGTCACTTTTGGTGGCGAACAGGATTTTCGCATCCAATTCGTGCTGTCCATCTATTGGCGCGACATGATGGACGGCAAGTCAGCCGGCTATTATGAGCACGATAATTGGCCGACCGACGGCCCGGAGTGGGTTATTTTTCATGGCGAGTCGTTTACCCAACCGGTTCCACCCGGAAAACACTTCACCGACAAATTCGATAACCCATATGAGTTGGTTCGGATTTTCCCAACCGCGCCGTTATCAGGGGTGCACTGGTTTTTGTACCGAAAAATCCCGAGGTCAGGGCCGCCGTGAACGAATCTTAAACCGGCCGGGAGCGCGTGGTCACTCGCAGCGGTTCGGCGGTTTCCAGATTCTTGATCACGGTGCTGAGATAAACCGATTGCGGATAAAAAGCCTTATATTTGGTGATTTCGGCGCGATTCAAAACTTTGAAACCGTAGCGCTCGAACATCTGTTCGCCGCGCCGGCTTTCAAACGTCACGATCTGCCCGTAAACACGTTTTTCGCCGCAACGATAGAGATAACTCAGATACGCGCTCATCAGCGCGCGCGTCGTCGACATTTTTCGAGCGTCGGGAAGAAGATTGATGTGAAAATGGGGAACCCGCCGCGGCGCGGCCGGCACTTCCCGCCAACCGTGCACCAAGGTCCATCGAACAAATCGCCTCGAGGCTTGGTGATACCGGAAATAGCGAGTGAGCGCTTTGAGAAAGAGCGAAATGTTTTGCCAGAAAGAATAGAGCTGATTGAGCAACGGTTTGCGCGAACCGAGCAAATAACCCCGAATCTCGCCGTCGATCTCAACCACGAACGACGATTCCGGTTCCCAATCCGTATAGTAAGTCGTGAGAAAATCGGCGAACAATTGTCGATCTTCGTAGACTGGATCGATTGGCGTTCCGAGAAACCCCGTCTGACAACATAACCGCCGCACGGCATCGCGGTCCGTTTTTCGATAACTGCGGATCGTAAATGGCTTTTCCTGGCTCATCCGGCGGGGTTTCCTTTGTAGTTTGCACAGACCTCGCGGTAAATGCAAAAAAGGCGTTCAAAAATCCGCGGCCAGGCATGCAATTGAGCCGCGCGCTCGGCAGCCTTTTGACCCAGGCTCGATAAATTCTTCTCGCTCATGCGCTCGATCGCTTCGGCAAGCGCCTCCGCCTTATTTTCGAGCGCCCAATCGCTCTGATCATGGAATATCAGCTCGTCCATCGCGCTCCCGCGAATGCCGACCACCGGCGTTCCGCAGGCCTGACTCTCCAGCGCGACCAGTCCGAAAGTTTCCTGCACGCCCGGATGAACAAAAAGATCGGCGGCCCGATAATAGCGAGCCAGTTCCTTCGGCTCAGCACAATATCGGATCGACGAAAGGTTTTTGCATCGTGCTTGCAGTTTGCGCAGCTGATTTCGCTGCGCGCCGTCGCCGATCATCAGTAAATGAAAATCATTCGGACGTCGCTGCTGCAAAATTTCGAACGCGCGAAACAGTTTCGTGGTGTTTTTCTCTTTGGCCAGCCGTCCGACGTAAAGCAGGAGTTTCCGATTGATACCAACGCCGAGCCCCGCCCGCGTTCCCTGCTGGTCGGATCGGTCCGGGCGGAAGACGTCGATGTTAACACCGAGGCTCAGAACGCGAACGTCCCGCACGCCCCAATCACGAAGCACGTGAGCCAGTCGCTCGGACGCGACCAGTGTTGCTGCACATTGATTGTAAAGTTTACGCACGTAGGCGCGGGAAAGCTTCATCACCCGACGGGTCGCCGTTTTACCGAATAATTTTGCGCTGCGTCGGAGATAGGCTTCAGGAAAATGCGAGTGATAAAAACCAATCACGGGAATTTTTAACGCGCGTCCGGTTCGAACGGCTTTCCAGCCAAGTTGATAAGGATCGCCTGACTCAATGATGTCCGGGCGCTCGTTTCGCAGAATTTGGTCGACCGCGCGCAAGTTGAGCAGTGCGCGATATTGGGCGGTGCGAGAAACTAGTGGCGCGCGAATCGTGTAAACGCGCGACCGGCCATTTGCCCGAACCGTTGTCTTCTTACCGGGAATGACCAGCACATGCTTGTCTTTCGACATGCAATCTTGGATGTAGGCGATTTTTTCGTGGAGATAACGCTTCACGCCGCCGCTCACGGGCGAACGCTTCACGCCGCCGCTCACGGGCGAGTAAAACTGCGTTAGATCGACAATCTTCAAACTAGATTCGGGTTTGTAGGGCAAGCGCTTCGCTTGCCAATGTAAAAGCGGCAGGCGAAGCGCCCGCCCTACAACTTGCCAAGATGTTAATGTTCCAATTGCCCGAGGTATTTCTCCGCTTCCATGGCCGCGGCGCAGCCGGACCCGGCCGCGGTCACCGCCTGTTTGTAGACGCGATCGGCCACATCGCCGGCGATGAAAACGCCGGGATGTTTACTTTCCGCCATGTGTCGCGCGATCAGATAGCCATCCGGGTCGGTCTCAAGTTTGCCCTGATAAGCTTTCGTGTTTGGATCGTGGCCGATGGCTACAAATACGGCCGCGACCGGCAGCTCGCGTTCTTCATTCATCTGCACGTTGCGCAAACGAACGGCGCGCATTTCGCCTTTCTCGTCGGGAATGTATTTAGTCACGACTGTGTTCCAGATCGGCTCGATCTTTTTGTTCGCCAGGACCCGATCGGCCATGATTTTCGACGCGCGCATCTTGTCGCGCCGGTGAATCAAATAAACTTTCGAGGCGAAGCGCGTCAGGAATAGCGATTCCTCCGCCGCCGAATCGCCGCCCCCAACCACGCAGACCGGCACGTTTTTGTAAAATGCGCCGTCGCAGGTCGCGCAACTGGTCAGGCCGTGGCCGATTAATTTGTCCTCGCTCTCAAGTTTCAACCAACGCGCCGAGGCGCCACTAGCAATGATTAGCGCCCTTGTTTCGAGCCATTCGTCGTCGGCTTTGATTCGAATGTGATCGTTGCGCGGCTCGTAATCTGTGACCTCGGCGTAAGAAAACCGGGCCCCGAAATTCTCCGCTTGTTTGTGCATGTTCAGGATGAGTTGCGGTCCGTCGATCCCTTCGGGAAATCCCGGATAATTTTCCACCAACGTGGTGGTGGAAAGCTGGCCGCCAGGCTGGCGTCCTTCCAAAACGAGCGGATTTAAGTTCGCTCGCGCGGCATAAATGGCGGCGGTCAGACCGGCGCAGCCGCTGCCAACGATGATCACTTTTTCCACATATCAATCTAGCATGGCGCGCAAGTGCGCAAAGGTGCGAGGCGCACTGCTCGTTAACAGAGCTAATCAAAACCCTCACCTCAATCCTCTCCCTCAGGGAGAGGCGGACGCGTCGGCGCCAGGTGAGGGTGATTTTCGACATGAATTGCTGGTTAACCCGCATCACGTAATCTCCGCGATGCCGGAACTGGCAGAGGTCGAATGGTTTCGCAAACAATGGGATGTCGGGCACGGCGCGGCGATTGTCGATCTTAGCTTGCACGCGCGAAACCGCGTCTTTCGCGGCAGCGATGTGCGCGACCTTCGCCAAAGATTAATCGGCGCGAACCTGCTCAGCTCACATGCGCGCGGCAAACGGATGCTCTTCAAATTTTCCGGCGAAAACTGGCTCGGCGTCCATCTCGGAATGACCGGTAAGGTTCGCGTCGAATTTCCCGATTACCGCCCGCACAAGCACGACCATATCGTTTTATTTCAACCGGAACGCGCGCTTGTCTTCACCGACTCGCGCCAATTCGGCCGCGTTCGGTTTCATCACGGTGCCGATGAACCGAATTGGTGGAAGAGCGATGCGCCCGAAATTAACTCGCGCGCATTCGATCAGAAATTTGTCGATCGATTCCTGGGTCGACACCGGAAAGCGCCGATCAAAGCGGTTCTGCTCATGCAAAACGGTTTTCCCGGAATCGGCAATTGGATGGCTGATGAAATCCTGTGGCGTGCGGAGACTCGTCCCTCGAGGCGCACCGCAAGACTATCGGTGGGCGAGCGCGCCAAGATTTTTCATGCGACCAAACATGTTGTTCGAAGATCGCTCGAAACGCTCGGCAAAGATTTCTCAGATCCGCCACGCAACTGGCTGATTCACCAAAAATGGAAACGCGACGGCATTTGCCCAATCCATCGTAAGCATTTACGTCACGCTACTGTCGCCGGCCGAACCACCGCCTGGTGCCCGCGCTGTCAAAGATAATGCAATTACCTAACCCTGATCGGCAGAAAGTATCTCGCGACCATTCTTTTGACAGTGTTGCACGCGCGGACTGTGAACCCACGTCCGAGAGTCTTCGCGAGCGGGACAGTGGAGAAAGGCCCGCCCTTTCTCCGGTGGCGCAACCAATAAATTTCTCGTCGGCGAACGCGGAACTTGTCAGTGCCCGTTCTTAACATCGCCACAGCTCGCGTAAGCTTTTTATCGAGCGCATCCACCAAGAAGATGATGTTGCAGGCTGTATGCACATTGGTCTTTGCTTTCGGAAATGGATCGTAATTTGCTATCGCGATTGATTCGGCTGCCGTTCTGATAAACACATCCACGTCGTATCCGAGCGCTCCACGCAAACTTTTCTCAATCTTTGTCTCCGGAGCCCTGCTGCTTTTGGCCCTCGCGTGAAATACGACATTGCCGCTGGCAATGAACGTTTCGACGCCTGAGAAATCGAGCGACTCAAAGCGGTGACGCAAAAAGTCCATCCTGACCGTGCGCACACCGCTTAGATTAATTCCGCGAAGAAAGGCGACAAATCGCGGCATTGGTGCAGCTAGGCTTCTTCCATTCCTGGCATTTACACTGTCACATGGACGACAATTTTGTGGAAGCCGGTGACGCCGGAGAACGGGCTGCGATCTTCTTCCCATTCCTGGACTGCGCCTTCGCCGTCGGTGGCGCGGACGACGAGGGTGTAATCGTCAGCATCATCAGGTCGCCAATCGTAGCTCCAGAGCGCCCAGGTTAATTTTGTTCCGGGATAATCGATCTTCGCGTCGGCCCAGGTTTCGCCATCATCATCGCTGATCTCCACGCGCGAAATTCCGCGATCGCCGCCGAAAGCGATGCCTTTCATTTCAATCGGTGAATCGTGAATCGTGAACCGTGAACCGTGGTCCGGAACATCGATGCGCGATCTTGTCGGCGTGATGAAGTCGGGCCCCCAGCCTTGGGTTTCGTAAAAACCTTTCGCGTCCGCACCGGTAAGCTCGATGCGCGTCAACCACTTCACATGTTTTTCACCGAAGTATCCCGGCACGATCGCGCGCAACGGATAACCATGCCGATGCGGCAAGTCGACGCCGTTCATTGCCCAAGCGAGGAGCGTGGTCGGGTCGAGCGCTTTCTCGATCGGAATGGTGTCGGTGTAATTGTCGACGCCGTACAACCGAACTCGTTGGGCGTCCGCGAGCGGTCCGGCGGGGTCAAGAAGGTCGCCCAGGGCAATGCCTTTCCAAACCGCGTTGCTCATCAATCCGGCGTCGAGCCCGTTACTGATGCACATCAGCGTCGTTTCCTGCTCGACCAGATTGAATCCTTTTAAATCTTGAAACCGATACGTGACCGGATTTTGGACGAGGCCATTCAATTCCAAGTGCCAGAGGTCGACGTTCACGCGCGGATCGACCACGTTCTTGGTCACGCAATAAAACAAGTCGTTCGGCGTGATCGGTCGGACGATGCGGCCTTTGTATTGCGTGCCGTCGTAACTGAACGTCGTCAGAAAATGGAAACTGGCAACGAGCGTCCGTTCAAAAACCAAAACGCTGAGAGCGAATCCGATCAGTGTAATCGCTCCCGCTGAGGCGATCGGCAACCCAATGTAGCTCGTGCCGAGCACCGGCCATAAAACAATTGCGATCGCAATGGTCGGCAGCGCGACGAAGATCGACATCGTCCACTTCGTGACGCGACGCTGCGGATTGGTTCGCATGAGCAGACCAAAGACCGCGCCGCCTAATGCGCTGACAATCAACTGTCCGGCCATCGTTGATCCAACGCCGAGCTGCTTGAGATGATTGTAACCGCCGACGCGGCCCATGATGGACAGGAACGGGCCCGGCTTAATAAAAACCGAAAGCCGATCGCCGATGATCGCAAGGGGCGTCGCGACCCCAAAGCAAGCGAGGACCAACATCACGACTGTCATGGCGATGCCGGCGATGAGTCCCGCGAGCAATCCGGCAAAGAGAGCTTTCGATCTGCTCATAGGCCTTTGATCTTACAAAGTCATGCGCTCGTGTGAATCGCAAAGGTGGATCGATTTCATCGCGTAACCGCGATTCGCGCAAATGTCGCAATGATTCGCGCTCCGGCGACGAAGGTTCCGCGCAATGTGCCAGAAACTTTAGAGACGCCACCGGCGCGTCGACGGTGATTGACCGGAACTTCGAGAATTCGGAGACCGGCACGAGCAGCTTTCATCTGCATTTCCAAATTCCAGCCGTAAGTTTCTTCTTTCATCGCCAATCGGTCCAGCGCGTCGCGCCGAATCGCACGAAACGGGCACATGTCGGTGTAGCGCACGCCGTACAAGATCGACATCAACCATCCTGCGAGCCAGCCGGCGAAGATTTGCTGAAAATTCATGCTGCTGGGTTCGCGCCGGCCGCGCGCGCGCGAACCGATGACGAAATCGAAATTCCCAGCAGCGATCGGTTCGACAAGTTGATTCACGAATTCGGGGCAATCGCTGCCGTCGCCATCGAGAAATAGGACAATGTAGCATGCGGGCGAAAGCGCGCGGATTCCAGCGAGACAGGCGCGGCCGTACCCGTGGCGCGGCTCGCTCACGACTTTCGCGCCCGCTTCGCGTGCGCGCTCTCCAGTTCGATCGTTGCTGCCGTTATCGACGACGATGATCTCGCTGGGAATTTTCGTCGCCAAACACTCGTGCACAACATTCGCAATCGGTTCCTCCTCGTTCAGGGCTGGAATAATGACGGAAACGGCGCTCATCGCAAAACCAGGCGCGCAGCCGTGAAATAAAGAACGAGCGCGCAGATATCGGCGAGGGCGAGCGTAATTGGGCCGGCCGCAATTTTCGGATCCAGCTTGAGCCGATGCAAAAACGACGGGACCCCAAGACCAAACAACGAGGCAGTCACCAGGGAAAGCGCGATGCTTCCGCCAATGGCGCCGGCGCTGGGAAGGTCGCTTTTCCAGAACCAAACTATTGCTGCAACGACGCTCCCGCAGCTCAAGCCAAGCAGAAGGGCGGTGGTAAATTCTCGCCGAAGCGCCGCGGCAAACCAGCCCCATGTTACTGGCGCCGAGCGCAACATTTGAATCGTCACGCTCATTGATTGTGCACTGACACTTTCGTTGAGGCCGAGCACCATGGTGAGAAAGAATGCCACCACCAGACTGCGCGCGAGAGTGGCTTCAAACGCGCCGGCGAGAACCGCGGAGATTGTGCCCGCGGCCACCGTGACCAGCAGCCACGGGAAACGGAACCGAAAAAACCGCCACGGCGATGCACCGCGGATTTGTTCGAGATGAAATCCCAGGATCTCGAAGATATCGTCCCGAACGGGCGCGGCCGGACGCTGTCGATCTTCGCTTTCGCCCGCCTGAAGGATTTCGTCGGCAAAAAGGCTCGCGTCGATAACGCCGACGACGTGGCGGTGCTCATCAACCACTGGGAAGGCAAAGAATTTGTAGAGCACGAAAAATTCGCAGGCATCAAGCACGGATGCGCTCGCGGGAATGGCAATGACGCGACGCACCATGATCTCGTGCAGCGGCGTGTCGAGAGGCGCGGTCAGCAAACGCCGTGTCGGCAGGACTCCGACGAGACGTTTGTCGGCGTCTACAGCAAAGAAATAAATTACACGTTCGCCAATGCCTTCCCGCCGGATGCGATCAAGCGCTTCGGCCACGATCATGTCCGCATCCAGGAGCGGAAAATCTTTGCGCGCGTGCTCGACAACCCGCGAGTTGAAATCGGGGATGCCAGCGGCTTCAGGCATTCCCAACTTCTACGCGATGAACGATGCCTTTGCTCTTTAGAATTTGTTCGGCTTCGCTGAAATAATCGCGGATGTCCGATTGCGAACGGATCCAATCGATGTAGCGCTGAATTCCCTCTTCCAGTTCGATCTGCGGTTTGTAGCCGGCGGAGCGGATCTTGGTTGTGTCACTGGTCAGATGGCGCATCTCGCCGGGACGAAATTCGCCGCGCGCTTGCGGTTCGATGTCGATCTTGAGCGCTTTGGAAAGAATCTGCGCGACTTCGCGAATGGGCACGCCTTTGCCGCCGCCGACGTTGACCGCTAATCCGTCGAGCTTGTCGGTTTCAGCTGCGAGCAGATTTGCGCGCGCGATGTCTTCAACGAACGAGAAATCGCGCGTTTGCCGGCCGTCTTCGTAAAGCACCGGCGACAAGTTGTTGAGCAATCGAGTGCAGAAAATCGCGATCACGCCAGTGTAGGGATTGAAAATAGATTGGCGCGGTCCGTAAGTGCACGAGTAACGAAGCGCAACCGCCGGGACCCCAACTTGTTTGCCCCAAAGCAGGACAAGCTTCTCCTGATCAACTTTGGTCAGACCGTAAACGGTTTCGCCGCCAACCGGAGCGTTCTCGGGAGTGGGCGCGCTTTTCGTGACCGCCCCACAGATGGGACAGTGGACTTCCCAGTCGCCTTTACGCAGTTGCTCGATCGGTCGCACCGTTGGAAAGACGAGACCATGCCGCTGGCAAATGCCCGCGCCTTCGCTGTAAACAGCCTGCGAGCTCGCCACGATAATTTTTTGCATTGGCAAACTCTTCTCGCGGATTACTTCGAGCATTTGCGCGGTGCCTAACGAGTTAACGTGGACGTACTTTGAGATCTCGGGCATGTAGCCGCCATAGGCCGCCTGGTGAAAAACGATGTCGATCTTATCCAGAGCAGTGGCGATTGTTTCGCGGTCGCGGATGTCGCCGTGAATGAATTCGGCCTTGGGATGAATCCAAGCTGGTTTGCCGCGGCGATGCGTTTGCGGTTCGAGATTATCCAGTGCGCGAACTTTCCAGCCCTCGCAGACGAGCAGATCAGTGAGATGGGAGCCGATGAGACCAGCGGCGCCAGTCACAAGCGCGCGTTTTTCGCTTTTCGCCATTAGCGGCAGGCTAGCGTTACAGCTAACGCCCTACAATTTTTTCCGCGACGTCAGCGCGGCGAGAAATTTTCGCGTGTTGGG
>WNFR01025077.1_pt1 | contig 10511 bp, 9 predicted proteins | sample 5400221 | NCBI WGS metagenome assembly WNFR01 (sample SAMN13153357, study PRJNA577476) | soil metagenome | isolation source: 40 cm soil under Madrone tree | place: USA:California | collected 2016-06-14 | reverse complement strand
TCACCGGCCTGCAGTCCGACGATTACGGCTACGCGCAGACCGGTGTCGTGCTGGCGGAACTGCTGGGTTGGCCGCACGCCACCATTATTATGCAGATCGAAAAGACGGACGGTGGAATCAAAGTCAAGCGTGAGCTCGAGGCTGGCTATTTCCAGTTTGTGGATATGCCCCTGCCGGCTGTGCTCACCATTCAATCCGGCATCAACCGGCTGCGCTATGCCACGCTGATCGGCATCAAGCAGGCCAAGAACAAGCCCCTGCGCAAGGTGGCGCTGGCGGAGGTGCAATCGGCGATCAGCGCCAACATGCAAAAAATCGAGCGACTATATGTTCCCCAAAAAACCAAAAACACGGAATTTCTGGAAGGCGCTCCCGGCGAAGTGGCAAAGAAGCTGGTAGAAAAGCTGCGCAACGAAGTACGCGTGCTGTAGCGACGGAGCGCAAGGGCAAACGAATGGGCCAAACTAAGACACCTCTTTCCTGGATTACGAGGGTGGAACCCCGTGGCGTGGGATGGGATCTGATGGGTGCCAAGGAACTCCGTTGAGCGTATTGCTGCCGGCTTGATCGGAGTCTTTTTTCCTACTAGGTGGCCTGATCATCACGGCTGCGAGCTTTAGGATCAAACTCGAGATGCGGAGTTTGGTTCGAACCTGGCTTGCTTAAGAGGTCTTTAGTTTGTTTGTAGTGATGGTGGCCTTGGTTGCGGGCTTTTTTGCACTGTGGCTAGGTGGCCGATTAGTGGCAGGCGGCGTGCGCACTCACTGACATGGATCGTCGCCAACGGCGGAATGCGAATTCTGCGACAAAGGAATGGCATGCCGGATTCAATCCTCGTAATTGTCGAACAACGCGAAGGCAAATTAAACCGTGTTTCCTGGGAGACGCTCACCGCGTGGCAAGCATTGGCGGCCGAAACCGGCTTGACGGTCGAGGCTGCGGTCGTCGGCAGCGGCGTTGGCAACTTCGCCCACGAAATTGCGGGCAAGAAAGTCGCGAAGGTTTATGCTATCGAGTCGCCCCGGCTCGAACCCTATGCGCCCGACGCATTCGCCGCCGGTCTGAAGCAGTTCATCGCATCAAAGCAGCCAAAGCTGGTGCTCTTCACCCGCCAGATGTTTCAGGGCAAGCTGGTCGCAGACGTCAGCTTCACCTGCGACGCGCCTTGGTTCGTGACTTTCCAGAACGGAGCGTTTCGCGGGGACAAGGTGGAAGCCGGACCTTCCAGCGCGCCGGTCGAAACCGTCAACGTGGAGATTGCCGACGGCGTTGTCCGCAATCAGCCGCAGGAAGTCTTCAAAGAAGCCAAGCAGGCCGTGGACCTGACGCAAGCCGAAATCATTGTGTCGGTGGGCCGCGGAATCAAGGAGCAAAAGAACATCGAGCTGGCCAAGCAGCTGGCCGAGGCGCTGGGCGGCGAGCTGGCCGCATCGCGTCCTATCTGCGATTCGGGCTGGCTCCCCATGGATCGCCAGATCGGATCGTCAGGACAAACGGTTGCGCCAAAGTTGTATCTCGCATTGGGTATCAGCGGAGCCATTCAGCACATTGTGGGCATGAAAGGCGCGCGGACCATCATCGCGGTAAACAAAGATTCTGAAGCGCCGATTTTCGAAATCGCCGACTATGCTGTAGTGGGGAATCTGTTCGACATCGTACCGCCGCTGATCGAAGAAGTGAAAAAGGCCAAAGCTGGAAGCTGATCTTCGTCGCCACGGATTCACGCCGATGAACACGGATAAATCCCAAGATAACGAGCCAGCGCGGGCCGCTGATTATGATGAATTGATAAAGAGCATCCGGTAACGTCGCGAACGGATTCGGCAATGGCAAGATGTCTCAGACGGCGCCGAGCTGATCCGCGAATAGAGGCCGGTGACCTGATACAACCGCGTAGAATCTTTTCATGGACATGACTCTTGCCGCGGTTTTCGAGGAAGTCTCTCAGTCTGAAGGGGAAGGCTACGTTGCTCCCGCGGAAGAGCTGCCGGGTGCGATCTCCGAGGGCGACACGTTGGAGGAAGCGCGTGAGAATCTGCGTGATGCCATCGCCGTGCCATTTGAAGCAAGCTATTCGTGGACTCACATCCTCGCGCGAATCCGTGGAGAAAGGAATTCGTCGCCCATCGCTGAATGCTGATCTTCCGAAAACCTCTTGTTGGCATTGAACGCCCCCAGATGCCCGCCGATGTCGTCATCGTCGGCGGTGGCCCCGCGGGTATGGCCTGTGCCCTGCGACTCTCGCAGCTCATCGATCAGCACCACGCACAGAATCCTGATTCGCAGCTCGGCAAGGAAAACATTTACGTGCTCGAGAAGGCCCGCGAGATCGGCCAGCACTGTCTTTCCGGCGCGTTGCTCGATCCCCGTTCCATGCATGAACTCCTCCCTGGTTTCGAGAAAGAGGCGCCCATCGACGCCGAAGTCACGAGGGAAGCGGTTTATTTCCTCACCGAGAAGGGTAAATTCAAGTTTCCCATCACGCCGCCTCCGCTGCGCGATCACGGTAACTATGTCATCTCGTTGAACCGGTTTGTGAAATGGCTGGGCCGCAAGGTGGAGGAAACGGGCATTACAATTTTCACCGGATTCGCTGGGTCAGAACTGCTCTTCAATGGCGAGAACAATAGCCACCTCGTTACCGGCGTTCGCACTGACGACAAAGGCGTGGACAAGCAGAACCAGCCCAAATCGAATTTCGAACCGGGCTACGACCTGCGAGCCAAGGTCGTAATCCTTGCCGAAGGGACGCGCGGTTCGCTGACCAAGCAGCTCGTCACCCGCTTCGCTCTTGACCGGGATCGTAACCCGCAGACCTACGGCCAAGGCATAAAGGAGCTCTGGGAAGTTCCCGCTGGCCGCATCACGCCGGGCGAGGTGATTTACACCCTGGGCTGGCCTCTCACGACCAAAGAATATGGCGGCGCCTGGATTTACGGCGGCAAGGACAATGTAGTGTCGCTCGGCTTCGTCACCGGGCTTGACTATCGTGATCCGCGTCTCGATCCGCAACGCGTCCTGCAACAATTCAAGCGGCATCCGTTTGTGGCCAAGCTGCTCGAGGGGGGCAAGATGACCCGCTACGGCGCGAAATCGTTGCCCTACGGCGGCTGGTGGTCAATTCCGCCGATTGCCGGCGATGGCTGGATGATCCTCGGCGACTCCGCCGGCTTCCTGAATTCGCAACGCCTGAAAGGCATTCACTTGGCGATCAAGAGCGGCATGCTGGCCGCTGAGACCGCGTTTGAGGCCCTTAAGAAAAACGACTTTTCCGCCACCACGCTCAGTGAATTCCAAAGAAGAGTGGAATCGAGCTGGATCAAAGATGAACTCTGGAAGGTCCGCAACTTTCATCAGGGCTTCGAGCACGGATTCTTGCGCGGGATGATCAACGCCGGATTGCAGCAGCTCACCGGCGGACGCGGCCTGCGCAATCGTTATCCATCAACCGCCGGATATCAGCACATGAAGAAGCTGGCCGAACTCCCAGCCGACGGCGGCGACGAAGCTCATCTGTTCGGCCCCGCCAAAGGCGATGGCAAGCTTACCTTCGACAAACTCACCGACCTCTACCACTCCGGCACCAAGCACGAAGAAGACCAGCCCGCGCACTTGCTCATTCACGACACCGACGTCTGCAACACGCGCTGCATAAAGGAATTCGGCAGCCCGTGCCAGAATTTCTGCCCGGCCAACGTTTACGAGATGGTGGACGATGCCTCACAGCCGAACGGAAAACGCATCAGCCTCAACCCGTCGAACTGCGTACACTGCAAGGCCTGCGACATCGCTGACCCGTATCAGATCATCACCTGGGTGCCGCCCGAAGGCGGCGGAGGGCCGAACTACGACGGCATGTAAGCGCCACGGTTCAGGTGGGGACATGCCACCTCGGCTGCCCGGTGGAGCGAATCCGACTCGATGTGAGTTGGTAGAAGGAGAGTTATGGCTTTAAGAATGAGTTCCAAGTCATTTTTGCAAGTTGCGATCGTTTGGTCGCTCTGTTGTTGCGCCTCCGCACAGCAGGTGACTCTGCCCCCGACGGGGCATCCCGGCCTGGACCAATACCGGGCCTCGCGCATCGCGGTATACACGGACGATTTCGGCCAACTAGCACGCTATCGTGACGCAAACTCTGGTTTGAAAGCTCCAGCCCCAGGGGAGAATCGGGTCGTGTTCTTTGGTGATTCCATCACCGACATCTGGAAGCTGGAAGACTATTTCGCCGGCAAACCCTACATCAACCGCGGCATCGGCGGTCAAACCACTCCGCAGATGCTGGTCCGCTTCCGGCAGGATGTGATTGACCTGCATCCCCAGGTGGTAGTCATTCTGGCGGGAACAAATGACATTGCGGGCAACACCGGGCCCATGTCGCTGGGGGACATTGAGGCCAACTATTCTTCATTGGCGGAGTTGGCACGCGCCCACAACATCCGTGTGGTTTTTTCCTCGATACTTCCGGTGCACAACTACACGCCGAAGGCGCAGGAGTTTTTCGCCCAGCGACCGCCGGAGAAGATTCTTGAACTGAACCGCTGGTTGAAGGACTACTGTGCGGCCAAAACTCTGGCCTATCTCGACTACTTCAACTCAATGGTGGACGAGAAAGGTCTTCTGAAGCGAGATCTGGCGGAAGACGGCCTACATCCGAATCCGGCCGGGTACAAGATTATGGCGCCGCTGGCGGACCAGGCGATAACCAAGGCTCTGGCTGCCAATCCATAGATTCATCCCGCTGCGGCTTGCGGGCATTTATAATGATATTGAGTTTCCGACCGCCTCAGCCTACGGGATAGCCCAGGGTCGCGGCGGCGTGGGGTGGTTTTCTTTGGATGCAAAGAAAAGCCGACTCCGAGGGTGCAGGTGGAAACGCTTGCGCCTCCCCGGCTTCGCAAGAGGCCATTGGAAAGGAAACGGCTGCGAGCATTTTTGCGCCTGCCGGGTTTCCTTCCACAAGAGCACTCAGCGGTCAGCACTGAGCATTTAGCCACGAATAACGGGCGGTGCAATGGGACTGACAAAGATCTCTAGGGGCTGAGTGCTGAGTGCTGAATGCCGCTTTCCGACAAATTCGGCCGCGCCATCACCGATCTGCGGATCTCCATCACTGATCGCTGCAACTATAAGTGTGTTTACTGCCGCACGGGGAACGAGGGCGCGCTCTACGGCGATCTCCCTTTTGCCGACTACCTGCGCATGGCACGCGTGCTCACGGGACTGGGAATCCAGAAGGTTCGCATCACCGGCGGCGAGCCACTTCTGCGCAAGGGCGTGGTCGAATTTGTCCGGCAGCTGGCCAAGCTGCGGACCGCGAACGGCGAAGATCTCGACATCGCGTTGACCACCAACGGTCATCTTCTGGCGGAGATGGCGCAGCCCCTCAAAGACGCGGGCCTGCGCCGCGTCACGGTCAGCATGGACGCGGTCGATCCCGGCCGCTTCGCCCGTATCACCCGCGTGCCGGACGGATACGACAACGTCCTCGCGGGCATTCGCGCTTCTCGCCGTGTGGGTCTGTGGCCGGTGAAAGTCAATTGCGTCCTGATGCGAGGCTTTAACGAAGATCAGATCGTTCCGTTCGGCATGTTCGCGCGCGAAGAGGACGTGGTGGTTCGCTTCATCGAATTCATGCCGTTGGAAGAAGATCGCGTGTGGTCTCCGAACACCGTAGTCCCGCTCGAAGAAATTCTGCTTCGCATGGCCGAATACCGGCCCTTGGTTGAAATCCCGCACGCACGCAGCGAAACCGCGCGCCGCTACCGCTTCGACGACGGTGTCGGCGAAATCGGAATCATCGCGCCCGTCTCGCATCCTTTCTGCGGACACTGCAGCCGCATCCGGATCACCTCCGACGGCAAGATTCGCACTTGCCTGTTTTCGGTGTGGGATCACGATCTGCACGGCCGCATGCGCCGTGGGGCCTCGGATGAAGAGTTAGCGGAATTTATTGGTGGCGTGATCCAGAAAAAAGAAGAGCGCCACCACATTGGCGAGCCGGATTTCGTGCCTGCTTCGCGAACCATGGTGCATATCGGGGGATAGTTATTCGCCGTCAGTCGTCCGTCGTCGGTCGTCAGGATACCCCGGGAGGCAGGTCAGTCGTGCGGCAAAAGCCCTAGGCGACGTTGGCTTCAGCCGCTGAGGTCTGCTGGTCCCAATTTGAAGCCTGCGCACACACAGCCGTAACGGTGGCATGAAGCAAATTGCATGCATTGCGGTGATCGCCGTTGCGATGAGCGTGGTCTTTCCCCAGGGTGCTGGTGTAAGGGCTCAAGCCAAACCCTCCCCCGGTGCGCCTGCCTACCTGGGCTTCGACCGCAACGACTATCCCGGAGACGAGAACCTGGAGCTTCTCCGCCAGACGTTTTCCTACGCGGGTTTCTGGCTCAACCGTCCTCCCGGCGAGGAGGCGAATCCCTGGGCCGGCAAACGGCGAGCGCTGGAATCAGCAGGATTTGGATTTCTCGTGCTCTTCAACGGGAGACTCTTCGCCGGTCTGAAAACGGTCTCGCACGCAGGCAAGCTAGGCAAATCCGATGCCCAGGTGGCCATTGCAGCCGCACGGCGCGAGGGTTTTCCCGCGGGGACAGTAATCTTTCTCGATCAGGAAGAAGGCGGCCGGATGCTGCCGGAACAGAGAGCCTATATCTATGCCTGGGTGGATGGAATAACCGCTACAGGCTTCCGGGCGGGGATTTACGGCTCCGGCATCGCCGCCAAAGAGGATGGTGGTGCGAGTGTCGTCACCGTAGAAGACATCCACCAAAGTGCAGCCGGAAGGAGAATCGTATATTGGGTGACGAATGATGCCTGCCCGCCTTCACCCGGATGTGCTTACCCACGGCATCCGCCCAGCCCTACCCAGGCGCTTGCAAGTGGATTTGAACACCGCGACGAATGCTGACCCTTCGCGGGGAAGGACTCGGTGAGCACCGGCAACCTTCTTTTAACCACGATCTGCGTCTGCAATGCCGGCAAGAGCAATGCCCTTGGGGCGGAGGCGCTAGGACTTCACGAACCACTGACTTCCAACACCCGGATGCATTAGAATGATCGTAGACCTCTATGGCCGACCGAAGTTTCACCCTCGAAGAAGCCGAAAGCCTGTTGCCGGTTTTGGAATCGCTCTTGCGCACTGCGATCGACGGCAAAAAGCTGATTGAAAGCGTGGACGCCGAACTCCAGGAACTTGCCCACCGCGTCTTTCTCAGCGGAGGTCTGCGGGTGAACATCATTCACATGGCGCGGCGCAAGGCGGAGCGCGAGAAGACCATTCAACGGGTGAAGGACGCTCTCGCCGAAATCGATGCCACCGGAGTCCAGGTGAAAGACATCGATACCGGACTGCTCGACTTTCCCTGCCAGGTGGAAGGCCGAACCGTGCTGCTGTGCTGGAAACTGGGTGAAAAGGGAATCACGCACTGGCACGGCACCAGCGAGGGTTTCGCCGGCCGCAAGCCAGTTGACGAGAAGATTGCGAAGGCGAGAAGAGCGAATTAGTCGCTGGTCGTTGTTCTTTACTCTTCAGCAAATCGAGCGCCAAGCGACACGACTGACGACGGTTCTACGGTTTTCCTCCCTCAGTCCATTTTGGCGTGAATGACGAGTTCACCAGCCAGCTGACTGCCCGTAATAGCGACCCGATGGCTGCATCCATGTGCTTAAAATCGATGTGAGTCAGATCGTCGCTGGGCTGGTGGTAGTCGCGGTGCAGTCCGTAACTCGAAACTGTTTGGGCTACCACGCCTTTCTTGGCCAGGACGTAATTGTCGGAGCGGGCAAAGAAGTTCTGTTCGGGATGAGGATCACCTACCAGTTTGGCTCCACGAGCCGCCAGCGTGGGTCCGAGATTTGAACGTTCCCATCCGGTGAGCCACACTGTGTCGGATCTCACGGCGGGATCGGCGCGTCCCAGCATTTCGAATTCGAGATTGACGGCGATTTCCCGCAGCGGCAGCGGGGGATGCTCGCGAAAGTAAGTTGACCCCAGCTCGCCTGTTTCCTCGCTGCCGAAAAGCGCGAAGATCACAGTCCGCCGCGGACGCGCCCCCGCGCCCAGAATTCGCGCCAGTTCGAGCACAGCGGTTGTGCCGGAAGCATCATCGTCAGCGCCGTTGTAGATGTCGTCTCCATTCACCGGCCGGCCGATTCCCAGATGATCCAGATGCGCCGAGAGCAGCACCGCGGAGTCGCGCAACTTGGCATCGCTGCCGCGTAGCAGGCCTATCGCGTTCCATGTGTATTTCCTTTCGCTGGTGGAGGAGGAATCAAAATTCAACCTTGTGTTCGCGGGAAGCTCTTCGAGTGTCTTCGCAGCTTCGAGGCTGACCTCCAACAAACTGAAATTATTTTCCAGGCCGGGAGCGGCTCGCCCTTCGATCTGGGTTGGCAAAGGGGGCAAATGTTCGCTCCTCTCCGGGAAACGCCCAGCTTCTTCCGCGTTGGCCGTTGCGATGGCCGCGACCGCTCCGGCCGAGGCCAGGGATTCCGCTCTGGCCCGCAGCTTTCGCCGGTCGCTGCCGCTGCCAACCATCAGGACGATGGAACCTGCCACCTGCGTGTCATCTTCGTCGGGATTGATCTTGTCGGAATTGACCACGCGCAAGGGGCCAGAGAAGTGAGTTTGCGAGAGACGAAGAGCGATGAACTCCTTGCCATAAGTCCACGTGACTTTTTCGCCCGGGTCCCCTGTGCCAGGTTTCGCGAACGTAAGCAGCGGTAGGGCCGCCAACTTTGGCTGTTGCAGCACAGCCCTCTGAATATAGGTCCCAGCGTCGCCGGCGGGAGCGATTCCGTAAGCTCGGAGTTGGGAGCCGACGTACGTCGCCGCCAAGAGTTCGTCTGCGGTGCCGCTGCCCCGTCCGCGCATCGCGTCGGAAGCCAAAAATTCCATGTGCGCCCGGATGCAAGCGGCGCAGAGTCCCGGCGCAGGCGGGGGCGCGGCTCCATGCCGAATGTCTGACTGCGATTGGTTGCGTCCAGCCGGAGCGGGCTGACCTTGGCTGACTGCAGCGGCGGGGCGCAGAATTGCCTGCGGGAGGCCGAAAGCCAGAAGAGAAAAAGCTAGAAGAGAAACGGAGAGTCTTTTCATCAATACGGTCTCAAAAAAAACTCAACAGACAGCGCCAGGCTTCCCGCCGACTGTCTGGCGGGCGTCTCGCCCGCATATCGGGCCGGCCGGAGGCCGCCGCTACAAAGAGCCGGACACCGGCGCTGCAAGTTGGCGAAGGCCATGACGCCAGTAATTCCCGGCCCGGCATCCGACTTTTGGTGCACACGGAAGTACACGCACGCGTCTGAGCTAAAACTTTCTCTGCTACAATTCTCTTACGTCTCTTACGCCACTTGCGGACGAAACTAAAAAAAAAGGCCAGTCTGCCGGGACTCTCTAACATGCCTGGTTTCAAGGAAAATCTCCGACTTTTGGCTGCGTTTGCAGCGCTTTTGATGCTCGCCCTGGCGGCCGGTTGCCGTGGCTTCTTCGTCAATCCCACGCTTACATCGCTGGCTGTAGCGCCTATGTCGGTGTCGCTTATTGAAGGGAACACGCAGCAAATATCCGCGACCGGCACTTACAATGATGGCAGCACCAAGGATCTGACCGGAAGCGCTGCGTGGTCAACCTCCGATTCGGCGGTGGCGACCGTCAAGGCGGGACTGGTCAAAGCAGCCGCTACCATTTCTAACCCTCCCGGGACTGCGACCATTACTGCCACCTCTGGGACCCTCACCGCAACTTCTACGATTACCGTAAACACTGGGCCACTGACTGCCATCGTGATCAGCACTACGACCCCGAATCCGGCCGCAGGTGCGACCGTAACCTTCACCGCGCTGGGAACCTACACCGGCAGCGCCCAGCAGCAGGACATCACCAACCTCGTGGTTTGGAGCAGCAGCAACTCAGCCGTTATCACTACGATAACGAACGGCAGCGGAGCCGTGCTTTCCACCGCCACCTCGGGTGCGACGACCAGCGTCACTGCCAGCCTTAACGGCATCACCAGCGGCGCCTTGACCATCACTGTGCAATGACCGCGATCCGCTGTATCGGCATTTGCACCGGAGGCGGCGACGCACCCGGCCTCAACGCCGTCATTCGCGCGGCCGTAAAATCCGCGTTCCTGAAATATAAATGGAAAGTGATTGGCATCCCGGATGGTTTCGACGGGCTGATCTGGCCTGAGAAATCTTACGAACTCACGCTCAAGGATGTAAGCGGCATTCTGCCCCGCGGCGGCACCATCCTGGGCACCACCAATCGCGGCAATCCCTTCAAATACTGCACCGTCGAAAACGGTAAGGAAGTCACGCGCGATATTTCCGATGAAGTCATTGCCAACGCCGGCAAGTTGGGAATCGATGCGGTGATCAGCATCGGCGGCGAGGGCTCCCAGAGCATCGCACTCGAGCTTTTCCGTAGAGGCATGCAGATTGTGGGCGTGCCCAAGACGATTGACAACGACCTCTCGGCCACGGAAGTTACGTTTGGTTTCGACACCGCACTG
>WNFR01008278.1_pt1 | contig 10511 bp, 4 predicted proteins | sample 5400221 | NCBI WGS metagenome assembly WNFR01 (sample SAMN13153357, study PRJNA577476) | soil metagenome | isolation source: 40 cm soil under Madrone tree | place: USA:California | collected 2016-06-14 | reverse complement strand
GTTCCTGCACCAGCTGCCGCGAGGTGCGGATCAGCTTGTTGATCGTTTCGATCATGTGCACCGGGATGCGAATCGTACGCGCCTGATCAGCAATTGCACGAGTAATCGCCTGCCGAATCCACCACGTGGCATAAGTTGAAAACTTATATCCGCGGCGGTATTCGAATTTGTCTACGGCCTTCATCAGGCCGATGTTGCCTTCCTGAATCAGGTCGAGGAACTGCAGTCCGCGATTGGTGTATTTCTTCGCAATTGAAACGACCAAGCGAAGGTTGGCCTCAATCAGTTCGCGCTTGGCGTGCTCGGCGTCCATGTCGCCCTGGATGATCTCGCGCTGTGTGCGCTTGAGCTCCTGGAACGAGACTCCGGCTTCGCCTTCGAGCTTTTCGAGTTCCCCATGGATCGTCCGGGCCTGGCGCTTGTACTCCTTGCGCTGGTCCTCAGAGCGAGTGGCGTCAGCTTTTTTTTCGAGGTTCGTGGCCTGACGGTCGAGCGACCGCATAGTATCGACCGTCTTGTTCAGGCGATCGATCAGCCGCTTGCGCTCGATGTTGGTGAACCCCAGATCGCGCACCGCCAGTGATACGCCAACCACTGCTCGCGCCAGTTGATTGTGGAGCCGCCGGTAAGGCCTTGGGTTTTTCTTCTGGGACACGTCGCCGAACTTTTCCTGCACCTGCATGGCTTTTTTGTAAGCCTTGGCAAGTTCGTCGATTTTCCCGGTGAAATCGTTCAGGCGCGCCTGCACGATTTCGTCAGTGATCTCTTCCTCGTCGAAGGTGACCACTTCCTTGATGGAGCGGACGCCCTTCTTGAGGTCTTCGCCCATGGCCAGCAATTCGCGAATCACGATTGGAGAACGCGAAAGCGCCTTGAGCACGCGGTTCTGTCCGCGCTCGATCCGCTTAGCGATTTCAACTTCGCCTTCGCGGGTCAACAGCGGAACGGTCCCCATCTCACGCAGGTACATGCGGACGGGGTCATTGGTTTTTTCCAGAGCGCCGGGGGTGAGGTCGAGTTCAACATCTTCCCCCATCTCTTCTGCATCTTCGCGGTCGAGAGCGGTGGAGGGCAGTTTCGGGCCCTCCAGTACATCAATTCCTTGCGTACCGATCGTAGTCAGCAGATCGTCGAGGTCTTCGGGAGAGTGCACATCGTGCGGGATCAAATCGTTGACCTGATCATAGGTCAGATATCCCTTCTCCTTCCCTGTATCGATCAGCTTTTTAATATCATCAAACTTATCTTCAAGAGCCAAGACGGATTGTCCTCTTTTTGTCCGACAGAACGGACTTGGAAAGTTTTTTGTTGCGGTGGGAATGTACGATGGCGAGGTTAGCGCCAGCCCAAACCTACAAATTTTAGCATGAAAGTTGCCAGAAAGCAGCTTTTGGCCTTTGGCTCTAAGCTTTTAGCTCTTTCATGGTTCGCCGCGCCCTGTCGGGGAAACCCGACCCATTGCCCGTGGTACCCTGCCCGCTAATGAATTAGATGGCATGGAGAGAGTTTTAGTTTCAAGGGTTTGGGAAGGAAATAGCGGCATTTCGCTAAATTTCTGTCATTCCGAACCGCTTTAGCGGTCAGGAACCTGCTGTTTGCGTGCAGCACCGAAGACGCCGGCAAACAGCAGGCGACTCCGCCGGCTCGAAATGACATGTGTAGTGAAAAAGAAAGCTTCGAACTGCGACTCAGTCTGCTGAAGCCGCCCCGAGTTGGTCACCGCTCACGCTGGGATTCATCAAGGCCCGCTTTAGCCGAAGCTTCTCGTCCATCAACGTGCGCAGGCCCTTGGGATCCAGATTCCGCGCCGACTCGAGCTGCCGCTGGATTTCTTCGAGGCGCCGGCGAATCTGCACGCGAATGAGTGCCCGCACTGCGGCTTCAATCTTGTCGGCAGTCAGTTCCTCGTCGTCTTGCATGAGGATTGTGGCCAGGAGGCGGCGTTCGTTATCGGACTGCGGTATTTCCATGATGTCGGCGGTTTCCGGTGGCGCATTCAGCAGGGCTTCAACCAGCGACTCGGTCCCCAGACCAACATGCAGGCGTTCCGAAGCGAGCACATATCGCGCCTGGCGCACGGGATCGAATGCGTCATCGGCGCCGGAGCGGTCGGAGACGTAGTCTTCGCTCTGAAGCTGACTTCCGGACGCTAACGCGCGAATCAGGATTTTCTCTGCGTCGGTGACTTGCGCCTCCGCGGATGTTTTCACAGTGGCAGTTTTGCGAGTGTTTGCCGCGTGCTTTAATTCCTGGCGTAGCACTGCGGAATCAATGTTGAGTTTCTGCGCGATCTCCTCGGCTAGCCCGTCGCGAACAATCCGGCTTGGTACGCGTTGAATATGCGGCAGTAGATAATTAACTGCTTTGTTCTTGCCCTCGCCGCTGCGGACAGGAAACTGTGCCCGCGCCCGCTCGATCAAATAGTCGAAATATTTCTGCGAATTCTTGAGCGCAGCGGAATAAGCCTCTTTGCCTTTGCGCCGGACGAAAAGATCAGGATCGAACCCCGGCTCAAGCGTGAGCACGCGAATATCAAATTCTTCTTCGATTAAAAGGCCGAGCGTGCGTTCTGTCGCTTTCGCACCCGCGGCATCCGGGTCGAAATTGACCACAACCTGCTTGCTGAACCTGCCAAGCAGTCCAGCCTGCGGTCCGGTGAATGCGGTGCCAGAACTGGCAATCACATTTCGGAATCCGGCAGCAAACACGGAGATGCAGTCCATCTGCCCTTCAACCAGAATTGCGTAGTTCAGCGCGCGGATGGCCTCTTTTGCGAGGTCGAGGTTAAATAGCACTCGCGACTTTGAATAAATCGCAGTCTCGGGCGAGTTCAAATATTTCGGCCCGGCCTTCTCGTCGGAGGAAAGCGTGCGCCCGGTGAATGCGATCACGCGACCGCTTTCATTCGCGATTGGAAACATGACGCGGTTGCGGAACTTCGAGTACATGGCGGAAGAGGCGGCTTTAGGAAGACCGGCTTCGGGCCCTGGGCTTCCGGCCTCAGGAAAACCGGTTCCGGGCTCTAGGCTTCCGGCTTCAGGCATTGGGCTTTGGGCGGGCTTTGGGTTTTCGTTGCTCCCCTGGACAACTCTGTCATCCCGAGCGGGGCCTCTGAGCGAAGGCGAGGGGGCGGTTTCTAGAGACCTTGCATTCGGCTGGCGTCCTCCGCCATCTTCCTTCCAAGAGAACAGTCCGCTCTCCCGCAGCACTTCCTCGCTAAATTGTCCCTTGAGCCGGTCGCGCAGTAAGAAGCCGGAATCCGGCGCAAAGCCGACGCGGAATTTCTTGATTGTCTCCTCGTCCAACCCCCGCCCGGCAAGATACTCGCGCGCCCGTGCCCCCTCCGGCCGGCGCAGACATTCTTGAAAGAACGCGCAGGCACGCTCGTGAACTTCCAGCAGCGCCGTCCGCACCCGCGCATCTTTGGCCTCGGCTTCAGTGCTGAAAGTTTGCTTGGGCAGCGCTACACCAATTTTTTGCGCAACTGCCCGCACCGCCTCGGGGAACGTAATGTTTTCAATCTTCTGAACAAAACTGAATACATCCCCAGAGACTCCGCAGCCGAAGCAGTGATAGAACTGCCGTGTGGCATGGACGGAGAACGATGGCGACTTCTCTTTATGGAACGGACACAGCCCCGAGTAGTTCTGCGCTCCAGATTTCTTCAGGGAGACGTATTCGCCGACAATGCGGACAATGTCAGCCTGCAGCTTAAGGTTCTGGGCGAAATCGTTGGAGAGGGTCATGCGGGACTGTCAAGAATTGTGAGGCCAGAACTGCTTTCGTAAGAATATAAATCACGCCAGTGCTGTGAAGAAGCTGTGGGAATCGAGGCAAAAATCAAAAGCGTAACCACAGAGGACACAGAGGGCACACAGAGGTACACAGAGAATGGATCTCGCTTGGGCTTTCCCTCTGTGAAACTCTGTGTCCTCTGTGATTGAAGATTTGGATCTTTCAGTTACAAGATCACCCTCTCGTCGCCAATGCGCTTGGTGACCCGCTCACGATCCAAATATTCCAGCAGCGGAATCGCGTATTTCCGGCTGACCCCGGTCAGATCTTTGAAGCGGGCAACGTCGATTCGTGGCGAACGCGATTTCTGTTCGGCAAGACTCTTGCGCAACTCGATCAGCGCTGTTTGATGAAAGACCAGATCGTCAGAAACTTTGACAAGGACCTTGTCGCGCAGCAATAGCGTCACAATTTTTTGAGCGCGGGTTTTGTCGATTTTCAGCCCGGCGAGAACATCTTTCAGTGACGGCACCTTCAACCCTGTACTCGAGAAGGCGGCTTCGATGATTTTGCGGGATTCCGCCTCATCATCTTTCATCTCCACGCCACGACCGGGGAGATGCACGAGGTCGCCCGTGATCTGCAGTCTGTTCTCGGTTACGGCGAAATTGAGGGCCGCCTGCAATGCGTCTGCCGATAGACGCGACTGCTCGCGCAGCGATTCTTTGGAAATGCCCGGCGTCAGCGGATTTCGCTTGTGGAACTCGGAAACGAGGAAATGCAGTCGCGCAGCGGAATCCTTCAGAACGGCGGAACCGAGCAGCAGATCGCCATGCCTCACGGTCAATCGTTGTCGAATCAGCTCTGAAATCGAGTTATTAAAGTGTTGCCCGGCTTGACCGATCTCAGCAATCAATTGACCGACCATAATGCCTTGCGGGCCGCGACGGTTGATTCGGGCCAGCAGGACAGAGTCGGCGTTACCGCTATCTTGAGTGCCCAAAAACTTGAGTCGCTCGGCCACGGGCACTTTCGGCACCGGCATGGCATCGAGCACCACCCCTCCTCCGATGGTCAGCACCGGCGAGAATTGGCGGACAATGAAACGGTCTCCGGGAACGAGCAGGGTTGGAGCGCTCAAGCGAAATTGCGCAAATGCTTCTGCTCCGGGTGCCAATTGTTTGCCCTGGTAAAGAGTCGCCGTGGCGATTGTCTCCGACGTGAAGGCATGAAAGTGGACACGCGCTCCTGTCTTCAAAGGTTTTGCAGAAGGGAGCAGTGACAGCTTGACATCAATTCTTGAGGATGTCTGAAGCTGCCCCGGTGAGGCCAACACCATTCCGCGTTCCAATTGATCTTTATCAACTCCGGCCAGGTTTACCGCCGTGCGTTCGCCTGCGATGGCCTGCTCGGCGGTTTTCCCGTGCACCTGAAGTCCGCGCACGCGCACGCGTTTGCCCGAAGGGAACAGCTCCAGTTCGTCCTCTTTGCGGATCGTGCCGGCGATCAGCGTTCCCGTAATTACCGTGCCGAATCCCTTCATGGTAAACACGCGATCGATCGGCAGCCGCGCAATGGCAGTCGAGTCTCGAGCTGGAGCTTCAGAAGCGAGCCGCACCAGTTCTTGTTTGAGCTGATCTAGTCCAGTGCCCCTGAGTGAGCTGACCGGAATGATTGGCGATGCTTCGAGAAATGACCCACGCCGGAAGTCTTCAACTTCCATCCGCACCACTTCCAGGGTCTCGGGATCCACGAGGTCCGACTTGGTGAGAACGGTGATTCCGCGTTGGATTGAGAGCAGCCGGCAGATATCGAAGTGCTCGCGGGTCTGCGGCTTGATGCCTTCATCGGCGGCGATCACCAGCAGCACGAGATCAATCCCTCCGACTCCCGCGAGCATGTTGCGGACGAAGCGCTCGTGGCCTGGGACGTCTACGAAACCAAAGCGCAACAGCTGTCCGTTTGCTCCAGGCAATTCGAGGTGAGCGAAGCCCAGGTCAATCGTTATCCCGCGGCGCTTCTCTTCCTGTAGGCGGTCGGCATCGATTCCGGTAAGGGACTTGATCAGCGCGGTTTTCCCGTGATCTATGTGGCCGGCGGTGCCGATGATAATGGACTTCATTCGACTGCAAGTATATTCGGCTTCTGAGTCGCGCCTGGCGCGAGATTCGTGTCAGGGCATGCCCTTAGGCGTGCCGGAAGAGACTGGCTTTCTTCCGCACCTTCAGGCGCTGAGGTCAGCGGCTAAAAAGCCGTGCCACGCGCGCATTGGCGATATGGCTGAAGCCGTATCCTGACACGGACCCCTTCTCCCCTGCGTCTTTTCCGATCCGGCCTGAAACGTTTTTGATTTTGATCTGCGCACCGGAAATGCGACAATAGAACTTCCCCACATGACTACGGCCACCCTAGCCATAACTCCCGAAATTCTGCGAGATCACGGGCTGACATTGGAGGAGTACGAGCGCATCAAGTCGCTGCTCGGCGGACGCGAGCCTTCGCGCACTGAACTCGGAATTTTCAGCGTGATGTGGAGCGAGCATTGCTCGTACAAGTCTTCGCGCATTCACCTGAAGAGACTGCCTACACGCAGCCGGCGCGTATTGCAGGGACCTGGGGAGAATGCCGGAATCATCGACATTGGGGAGGGATGGGCGTGTGCGTTCAAGATCGAATCGCACAATCATCCTTCGTTCATTGAGCCTTTTCAGGGGGCTACAACGGGTGTAGGCGGAATTTTGCGCGACATTTTCACTATGGGCGCCCGGCCTGTGGCGGTGATGGATTCGCTGCGGTTTGGGCCAATTACGAGTTCAACATCGTCGGACAAGAATGTTCGACCCACACGGGCAAAGGTGACCCCAGCCGACATTCGCCGCAATCACTCGATCCTCGAAGGCGTGGTCAGTGGTATTGCCTCGTACGGAAATTGTTTTGGAGTTCCCAACGTTGGCGGTGAAACCAAGTTCGAGCCCTGCTACTCGGGCAATCCTTTGGTGAACGCATTCGCGCTCGGCCTGGTCCGCAAAGATCAGATCTTCTACGCGAAAGCCTCCGGCGAAGGCAATCCTGTAATTTACGTTGGCGCGAAGACTGGGCGCGACGGCATTCACGGCGCCACCATGGCCAGCGAGGAATTCAGCGAGCAATCTGAAGCCAAGCGGCCCAACGTTCAAGTCGGAGATCCGTTTCTGGAGAAGCTCCTCCTCGAGGCCTGCCTCGAAGCCATGCAGACAGGCGCGATTATCGGTATTCAGGACATGGGCGCTGCCGGGTTGACGTGCTCCACTTGCGAAATGGGCGCGCGCGGCGGGGTTGGAATCGAAATTGAAATGGACCGCGTGCCGCAGCGCGAAACTGGCATGAGCGCGTACGAGATCCTGCTGAGCGAATCGCAAGAACGCATGCTGCTGGTCGCGCAGAAAGGCCGCGAGGAAGAGGTCTATCGCGTATTCCGCAAGTGGGGACTCGACGCAGTGGAAGTCGGTCGCGTCATCAACGAATCTCGCATGCGCGTGCTGGAGCACGGCCAGGTTGTTGCCGATATTCCGAACACCGCCCTTACGGATGACGCTCCCGTTTATCGGCGGCCGCTGGAGCGATGGGAGCCACCAGTTGCGCGCGAGATGCCGGGGCACGTGAAGCTGGGCACGCGGAATGATCTGACCGACGACTTGAAGCGCCTGCTCGCCAGCCCAAACATCTGCAGCAAGCGTTGGATTTATCAGCAGTATGATTCGATGGTGCAGACCAATACGGTCGAAGGACCTGGAATCGGCGATGGTGGCGTAATTCGCATCAAGGGGTCGCAACGGGCGTTGTCGTTGTCGATGGCACTCGATGGCAATGGTCGATGGTGCTATCTCGATCCGAAACTGGGCGCGATGCACGCTGTTGCCGAGGCCGCGCGTAATGTTGCTTGCTCGGGTGCCACTGCGGTGGGCGCAACTAATTGCCTGAACTTCGGCAATCCCGAGAAGCCGCACATCATGTGGCAGTTTTCGCAGACGATCGACGGCATCACTAAAGCTTGCGAGGAGCTAGAAGTCCCGATTACCGGCGGGAATGTCAGCTTCTACAACGAGACTCTTGGCGAAGGGATCTATCCGACTCCTGTTCTGGGCGTGGTTGGAATTCTTGAGGATGTGGGCAAAGCTACATTCCCGCACTTCCGCGGAGCCGGACGCTCGGTCGTGCTGTTGCGCGGCTCGGAACCGGGAGACGCGGTTGACGCTGAAGTTGAGTTTGGATCGTCCGAGTACGCGAAAGAAATTCTTGGCGAACTTTGGGGATTTCCGCCTGCACTTGAGCTTGGGGGCGAAGCTGCGTTGCAGAAGGCGATCATCGAGCTGATCGGCGCTGGTTTGGTTGAATCCGCGCACGATTGTTCGGAGGGCGGCTTGGCAGTGGCGCTGGCTGAGAGCTCGTTCTCGAAAGCGATTGGATGTACGGTGAGCGTGAGTTCGCAGGGGGTTGCTTCGGAATTTGTGCTCTTCGGCGAAGATGCCAGCAGAATCGTGGTCTCCTGCGACCCAGCGAATGTGGCGCGAATCAAAGAAGTAGCGGCACCGCACGGAATTTCGGCGGACGTGTTGGGAGAAACCGTCTCAGGCAAAATAGAAATCAAGGTGGATGACCGGATAGTCGTTTCGGCAAACGTCGCCGAGTTGAGGGATGAGTTCGAAGGCGCTCTGGAGCGCGCATTAAGAAGCGAACCGGCGGGCATAGCCGCAGATTGAGCACTGACTGTTCTGTAGATGTCCCATGTGGTTCGTGCAAGTGCAAGGGTCTTACTGAGGGCTGACGGCTGAAACCTGATGACTAATTCCGACAAATTTCGTGACGAGTGCGGCGTCGCCGCGATCTACTCGCATCCTGAGGCGGAGACGCTCGCCTATCTTGGCCTGCATGCGCTGCAACATCGTGGCCAGGAGTCGGCTGGCATCGTGACTTCGGATGGCATGTCGCTGCACATCCACAAATCCATGGGGCTGGTAGCGGATATTTTCACCGAGAAGAAATTGTCCAAGCTGCGTGGGACCCTGGCTATCGGCCACACGCGCTATTCCACGACCGGCGATTCCGCTCTGCTGAATGCGCAGCCGATCATGGTGCAATCGAATAAAGGCATGATGGCGCTGGCGCACAATGGCAATCTGACCAATGCGCAGGAAATTCGCAGCCGGATGGAAGCGCAAGGCTCGATTTTTCAGACCAGCAGCGATACGGAAGTTATCGTTCACCTGATCGCGCAGTCCCGCGAGCACACTCTGCCGGAAGCGATTGCCGACGCGCTCCGCCGGGTTGAAGGGGCGTTCTCGCTGGTGATGATCAGCCCGGACCGTATCTTCGCAGCCCGCGACCCGCGCGGTTTCCGGCCGTTGGCGATGGGACGGATTCCGGCGCAAGGAGAACGGAACGAAGACACAATCGTATTCGCTTCCGAAACCTGTGCCTTCGATCTGATTGGCGCAACTTACGAACGCGAAGTGAAACCGGGGGAGTTGGTGATCGTTGGGCCGGAGGGAATTACCTCTAGTTTCTACGCACCTGCCCTGGAACAGTCTAGCTGCATCTTCGAGCATGTTTATTTTTCGCGTCCCGACAGCCGCGTCTTCGGACGTCCGGTGCAGGAGAGTCGCGAGCAACTGGGCCGTCAGCTTGCGATCGAAGCGCCCGCTGATGCCGATCTGGTTGTACCGGTTCCAGACTCCGGGGTGACTGCGGCCATGGGCTACGCTGCTGAAAGCGGAATCCCGCTGCGCTTTGGCCTGATCCGCAATCACTACGTCGGACGCACCTTCATTGAGCCGCAGCAATCTGTCCGTGACTTTGGCGTGAAGCTCAAGCTGAATCCTGTGCGCAGCCTGCTCGAAGGCAAGCGAGTGGTGCTGATTGACGATTCAATTGTGCGCGGTACTACGAGCAGAAAAATTGTTCGGATGGTTCGCGGCGCCGGAGCGAAAGAAGTCCACCTGCGGATTTCCTGTCCGCCGACGATTTCTCCCTGCTTCTACGGGGTGGACACTCCGCGCAAAAAAGAACTGATCGCCGCGAATAATACGGTCGAAGAAATTCGCCAGTATATCGGCGCCGATTCACTCGCCTATCTTTCGCTTGATGGGCTGAAGAAGGCTTGCCGCGACGGCGAGAAAACCACATATTGCACCGCTTGCTATACGGGACAATATCCGACCAATTTAGTGGATGTGGAAGAGATCCAGCCAGCGGTGGTTGAAAAGCCGTAACTCATTCCAAGTCCAAATCCAAAACCGACGTGGAATTAGGGTGTGGTGGCGAATGTCATTATTTCTTCCGTGCTGACGCTACTCGCGGAATCCCCTGAAGATCACTCGTGATCTGAATGTCATCCCATCCCGCGAGCAGTTCCTGAACGCGATTCGCAATCGTCCCGCTGATCTCCATCACCAGCCAGCCGCCTGGCTTGAGTACATCGCGTGCCTGCGGAATAAGCCGCTCGATCACTTCGGTGCCGGTCGGGCCCGCAAACACCGCATTTCGCGGCTCGAACTTACGCACTTCCAGTTGGACCGAGTCTTCCTCGGATTCGCCTACATAAGGCGGATTCGAAACTACAAAATCGAATGCGTTCCGCTCGATTTTGGCCAGCAGATCTGTTTCGTGAAAGTGAATGCGTTGTTCAAGTTGGTGGCGGGAGGCATTGGCTCGCGCGATTTCCAATGCAGCGGGAGAGATGTCGGTTGCATGAATCTCGGCGTGCGGCAGCTCTTTGGCGAGAGCAAGAGCAATACATC
>WNFR01008277.1_pt1 | contig 10511 bp, 11 predicted proteins | sample 5400221 | NCBI WGS metagenome assembly WNFR01 (sample SAMN13153357, study PRJNA577476) | soil metagenome | isolation source: 40 cm soil under Madrone tree | place: USA:California | collected 2016-06-14 | reverse complement strand
AGCTGGATCGAGTGTTCGGCAGGGCATTATGATGTCGAGGTGAAAGAGATCTGTCAGAATGGGTGGTCCCCTATCAACATAGGGCTTAGGATACTGGTCTTGCCAACAGCGTTTCACAACCGGTTCCAAGGCGATCCCCTCGGTTTTGCAATTTCCCCGGCTCTCGCCAGCGTTTATTACGATCACAGACTGCGCTTTGTCGCCGACGACGTCGGCCTAGGACTACCCAGGATCCTCGGTTGCTTCATCGCGCATGAGGTCGGGCATCTGATGCTTGGCTCCAACAGCCATTCCCACCAGGGACTAATGCAGGCAGGGTGGGGAGAGACACAAATCCACCAGGCACTGGCGGGCGATCTGCTTTTCACGTCCAACCAGGCGAAGCTCATTCAAACAGAAGCGCGAACGCGAATGAGTCTTCAAACGGGTAGTTGACGGTAAACGTTAGTGTTTTATCGGAAGCGCGCATTTGAGAACGGGTGCGCGTGGACGATGCTCTAGCGCGCTTTCGATAAAACCGTTAGAAGGAAGCCGCTCGCGGGTGCGGCGGACGTGGGGTGCTATGGGAATTCAATCGATTTCTGCCTGAAAAGCCTTGCCAGACGGGGAGTTTAGCCAAAAGGTTGTTATTGATGCTCATCGATGTATAACTTCTCGCAGCCATCGACGTCATCCTACCCCCGGCGCCATCCGTTTTTCAAGAGAGTTCCGACGCTGGTGTCTATACACGCGGTAGCGTCCGCCGCGCGAGCGGCTTCGTTCTCACGGGCAAGCCGGAAGTAACCGGATCGCGGTAAGGCTAGCGACTACCCGGAAAAAGCAGCCAGTCTGCATCGCTCAGTCAACAGTGTGGCTCGACTTGCTGTCCCTTACCGTTGCACAATCAAAAGCTAAGGTGACTGTGTGAAGGAAAATAAGTACGACGACCCCAATTTCTTCGCTAAGTACAGCGACATCGCCCGTTCGATTGGTGGCTTAAAGAGCGCAGGAGAATGGTCCGCTTTCCGCACCTTGCTCCCGGACCTTAGTGGCAAACGTTTGTTAGATCTCGGGTGCGGCTTTGGATGGCATTGCCGATATGCACGCGAGCAGCGAGCTCGATTCGTCGTGGGAGTGGATATTTCTGAGAAGATGCTGGCATCGGGCGAAGGCGGATACTCATGACTCAACGGTCGAGTATCGGCGATGTGCAATAGTCGAGTATCGGCGATGTGCAATAGAAGACGTCGATTTCCACGCTGAGCAATTCGATGTCGTAATTAGTTCGCTGGCGCTGCACTACGTTGGGCCCTTCGATGTCGTATGCCGGAATGTCTCTCGTTGGCTCACGGCGGGTGGTGCATTCGTATTCTCGGTTGAACATCCAATATTTGCCGCAATCGCGGCACAGCAATGGTGCCTTGGTCCAGCAGGTGAGCGATTGCATTGGCCTATTGACGACTACCAGCAGGAAGGTCTGCGCCACACGAAATGGATGTCTGACGATGTGGTCAAATACCATCGAACTACTGCTACTTACGTTAATACCGTAATCCACTCCGGATTCCAGGTCACCAAGCTCTTGGAGCCCCTGCCGACGACGGAGATGCTGGTTGAATGGCCGGAATGGAACGACGAGCGCCGGCGCCCGATGTTTGTACTGATCTCGGCTGTAGAGACGCAACAGACTGTGCCGCAACGTTGAAGACGTCCGAATCCAAAGATCATGGACAAGGGGCGCCCGCGTTCCGAGCGAATCACGGGACACAGAACGAATCCGCTGAGATTCTGGGCTGCCTGGCAATTTCCGTATCGCGACCACACCTCCCTAATCCGCTCAGGTCGCGCGCTGTGGATGTGTCGCAGTCCCAATTGGAGTACGGATTGAAAATCGACTTGCGGGCGCGCGGCCCGTACTCACGGCGCTCGCATTAGACCCACATTCATTGACGGAGTTTCAGGCGCAGCCTAGCATGGTTGGGGAGGGAGTTCGTGATCGGTCAGATGCTCGGTCATTGCCGTGTCGTGGCAAAGATCGGGGAAGGAGGAATGGGGGTTGTCTATCGCGCTTATGACGAGGTCTTGCACCGCGATGTGGCGGTGAAAGTCGTCAACAAGGATGCTCGTCTTGATTCATCAGCTAGCCAGCGTCTGCTCCAGGAGGCGCGCGCTTCTTCTTCTCTTTCTCATCCCAACATCTGCACCATTTACGAAGTCGGCGAGACTAACGGCGAGCTCTACATCGTCATGGAACTGGTCGAGGGGAAGTCTCTGCGCGCCATGAGCGGAGATGCGGGTTTCCCGTCGGAGTCGGTCCTGCGCTATGGGGTGCAGATTGCCAGCGCACTAGGCCGCGCTCATGACCGCGGCATCGTTCATCGAGATCTGAAGACGGCAAATATCGTCGTCGCTTTTGACGGTCTGGTTAAAGTCCTCGACTTCGGTTTAGCCAAACAGGTGGGTGGCAGCATATTCGAGGGCACTACCCACTCCTTTGCCACCCTACAGGACGCATCCAGCGTAAGCGGCACTTTGCCGTATATGGCGCCCGAAATCCTGCGGGGAGACGCAGCGGACTATCGGAGCGATTTATGGGCGCTTGGGGTAGTGCTCTATGAGGTGGCTTCCGGACGCCTACCCTTCGAAGGACGCACTGGCTTCGAGATCAGCTCGGCCATCATGCGCGAAATCCCGAACCCGCTGGGTCCTCCCGTACCCCCCGGCCTGTGGGCCATCATTCAACGCTGCCTCGCCAAGGAACCGATACAGCGTTATCAACGTGCGAGTGAAGTTCAGGCAGCTCTGGAAGCAGTTCAGTCGGCTGGAATCGTTTCCGCCAGTCCCGGAGCCGATCCGGGCGCACCCAGGACTACTGTTTTGCACAGTGTCCGGCACGCTCATGTCAGAAAGGGAGACTTTCTTTTGTTGCTGGGAACAACAAAAGGAGCATTCATTCTTCGCTCGAACGCGCAGCGCAGCCGGTGGGAGGTCGGCGGCCCCTATTTCCACGGGCACAGTGTTTACGCTATGGCCTACGACAACCGCGGAGGCCAACACCGTATATGGGCTTCGACGGCGAGTTATTGGGGAACCCTCCTGCGATCGAGCGACGATTTCGGCAAGAGCTGGACCAATCCGCAGCAGGCCCCGATTCGGTTTCCCTCCGATACCGGCGTTTCCTTGAAGAACATCTGGCAGATCGCCGTTGGTCGGCCCGAAGAGCCGAACGTGCTCTATTGCGGCGTAGAGCCGGCCGCGCTTTTCGAAACCCGCGATGCCGGCGAAACCTGGTCTCTTTCGCGTGGGCTGTTCGATCATCCGCATCGTCCCCGCTGGATGCCGGGAAACGGCGGACTTGCTTTACACACCATTCTGCTCGACCCCGCCGACAACCAGCGGATGTACGTAGCCATCTCAGCCGGCGGGGTTTACCGGACCAGCGATGGCGGACGTACCTGGACCGCTCAAAACCAGGGAATCCGCGCCATGACCATGCCGGACAGATATCCTGAGTTCGGGCAATGCGTACACAAAATCGCAATGCATCCGGCTCGCCCCCAACGCCTGTTTCTGCAAAGTCATTGGGGACTGTACCGCTCCGATAACTGTGCCGAAAACTGGCTCGACATTGCCAATGGAGTGCCATCGGATTTTGGTTTCGCAATGATCGCGCATCCGAGAAACCCCGACTGCGTGTTTGTCATTCCAGTTGAGTCCGACGAGTTTCGCTGCGCATGCGAGGGCCGACTGCGAGTCTATCGAACCCGCAACGGTGGAGCCTCATGGGAGCCTCTCATGCGCGGTTTGCCCCAAAAACGCGCCTATGAAACTGTTCTGCGTGATGCCATGACGGCGGATTCGTTCGATCCGGTCGGAGTTTACTTTGGCACACGGAGCGGGCAGCTCTTTGGTTCGCGTGATGAAGGAAAGACGTGGCAAAAAATACTCGAAGGCCTGCCGGCGGTGGTGTGCGTACGGAGTGCAATCGTCGAGGACGGCTCTGGCAGTTTAGGGCCAACATTGGCTAAGGCCGCGCCCGCGCCTTCACGTCAAACGAAATCTTTACCTTTGTCGAAAAGCAAGACGCGTCGATCAAAGAGGTGATCTATGTCGATCACTTTTCATATTCCAGGAGCCTTGCGCGAATTTACCGCTGGACACAGTACAGTCGAGATCGAACAGTCGCCCGCAACTTTGGCCGACGCGTTGTCGGCTCTCTGGACCCTCTATCCGGGCGTTCGCGATCGCATCGCAACCGAGCAGGGACAAGTGCGGGAACACATTAATATTTTCATCGGTGATGAACATATCCGATATACAGGCGGACTGGCGAGTCCAATCTCCGCCGGAACTAAGATTTCGATCGTCCCCGCCGTTAGTGGTGGCTGAAAAGAATTTCTGCGATATGAAATCAGTCGAAGCCAGGCTTTCTGCGCGGCTCAAATGGGCCGGGTGATTTTCCCAGAGTGTTGGACTTGGGCACCGCCACGCCCGTGCGCGGCGCAGGAGTGAGCACGGCGTGATTGCATACCTTGCGGCGATTGGGGAAGGAAGGTTGAACGCGGGTAACGGAAGACTTGGGCTACAACGAATGCTGTATTTTGATCTTTATCTCTCTCGACGCGTAAATCCATGGCAACCTGCGTTCCGAAGGCCGGAATCCAAATCGGGTATGACATTGTTCTGCACAATTGAGTACGGCTCCACCGTCGAGGAGAGGCGTTGCGGTAGGGTGGCAGTGGCGGAGTGCGCCGATTGCGGAGCTTCAGTTTGTTCTATTTGCTGCAAGGAGTGCTGCGGGAAAGCAATGTGCGGATATTGCTACGACTATCACGTGATTCATTCATGCGTACGAGGTTCTGGACCAACTGAACTCCGACCGGTTCCAACGGCTTTTCGGCCCGCGCCCCACCTCCATGCCGTGTAACGCCAGTCGCACGGGCTGATTACTTGCCCCCTACAGTGCTCACGGTAGGAGAAATTCGCGGGTAACACTGCAGAAATTGCATGCATCCGGCTCGCCGGTCGTGGGTGATTCTCTACAGGCAGCCCATTTTCCTATTGGCCCAAGGCGTGCTTATAGCTCCACTGGGCATCTTTAACGGTCTGATGATAATGACGCCGGCGATCATGATACCGTTGCTGAAAATGGCAGGGTTGACCACACTGCTCTGCTGTTTTGCCACTGCGCAACAGAGCGCCAGCACCGCAGTACCCTCACTCACGTCTATCGTTCGAGGCATGGAAAAATCTCAATCCGAAGTTCGGCAGCAAACTCCTTATCAGGTAATTCGTGAGTACAGCTTGTTTGGCATGAAAAGTTCAAGCGCCAATGCCGAGGTTGTGGCCCAGGTGGATTTCACCCCCCCGACTGGCAAAGACTACAGCATTCAAAAGTGGTCAGGCAGCGCGCGAGGGAAGCAGATCGTGCAACGTGTCCTGGATCATGAAACGGAAGCGAGCAAAGGCAATCAAGCTCGAACCGCGCTTACGAGGGACAACTACGATTTCATCCTAATGGGCGACACTGTCTTAGATGGTCGGCCCTGTTATGTTTTAGGGTTGCAGCCAAAGAGGAAAGAGAAAGATTTAGTTTTAGGGTCGGCTTGGGTTGATAAAAGTTCTTTTTTAGTCCTCCACGTTGAGGGAGAAACTGCAAGAGCGCCTTCGTGGTGGGTGAAAAACGTTCGAATCAAGGTCTCCTTTGGCGATGTTTCCGGCGCGTGGCTGCAGACGAGCATGGAAGCCGTAGCTGATGTACGCCTTCTGGGTCTTCATACCTTGAGATCGCGTGTTCTGGATTATCGTGGCAGCGATATATCCGCATCAATAAAGCTAGCTCCAACCCGCCCTCAGTTGCGATTCCAAGATCTCGCACATTGAGGAGTCAACGAAGACTTTTGCTGGACAATGCGCCAAATCAATACCTCTGCCTCCAGCACCGGTCGATCAGCCAAGTCCAGTCCGATGCATGCTTTCCAGATCTGCTGATCATCAAAGTCTGACTTCAGGAGATCAGTCGAGCTAAGCGGAGAAGTCATTTTTGTTCGTCGCCAAGATGATCGGAACCCGGTTCACTGCACAGACGATGCGCCGTTTCTGTAAGAATAGGGTGGCGGATCGTTCTGAAACGCTCTGTAGCCGCGCGGGGTAAGCCGGATCGTGCCGCGCACCTCTTCCTCAACGTGGCCCTCATTTCTCAACTCGGCAACGATCTCGCGGCCCAAAGCGGAATCTATCGCTTCTTTTGATAGGCTCAAAAAGCCCGCTGGATTTTCGCGATATCGCTCGGCGAGTTTGAACCGAATTCCATCGCGCACTAGGTCTCGTCGCATTTGCGGCACCTCCTAAGGGTGAGCCTATGCTGACCAAGGACTAGGAGAAATGGCCCTTTCGTGCCACTTGATGGGAGTTCTCGTCAACCGAATGCCGAGACTCTGTGTTGGCTTACCTCGCGGGGGAGCATCCTAAAGCGTGGGTTTTCATCAGCCGGACGCTGGAAATAGAATCAGATCGGGCCGCTTGGCGTCGAGTCAAGGTTTTAGCCCGTTTTCCCGTAATGTAGTCTTCGAGTTCCTGGATCGGCTGTGCCTGAGATGATCCAGACAAATGAAACTTTGATACCTCTAAGAGTATTCTGATTGATGTGGACGGCCAAGGCCGTCTGAGTTCGACGTTGCTACATTGAACATGATGGCTCGCCTGGCATGTGCCGACAGGCGATACGCGTGCTGCTCGAGCGAATCGACAGTACGACCTCAAAAACGGCAGGTGGAGCTTACGTGCGGCTACTCAGTGCTCGTCTGATTGTTTCGCTAATACTGGGCGTTACTCTGGTTTCGTTGTTCTCCACGTATTACGAGGTCCGAAGGGAGAAGCAAGGCCTGCGGAATGAATTGGAACGCAGAGCGGAAGTTCTCGGCGAGAGCCTCGTCGGAAACGTTGAACCTAGTCTTGAGAAAGGTTCGCTGAAAGAACTCAAGCGCGTGGTGGAGCGCTTTAGCAACCGGGAGCACTTGGCCGGAGTTGCCGTCTTTAATGCGAACCTTGCACCGGTTGCGGCATCTTCGGGGCTACCTCAGGGCATGACGCCTCAGTCCATCGCCGTTCCACAGGCCATCACAAAGAACGCGAAGCAGAGTCAATTTGTTCACCGAGCGAGCGGATCGGTACACATTTATGCACTGCCCCTCCACCAACAGGAGCAAGTTGTGGGCGAGTTGGTCATCGTGCACGACGCCAGCTATATAAATGCGCAGACAACCCTGATTTGGCGCGAAACTTTTTTGCGGGTTCTGGTACAGGTGGTTCTGATTGCGTTGATTACCCTCCTGATTATCCGCTGGAGCATTGCCGGGCCCATTGCTCGGGCCGCGCAGTGGATGAAAAGTCTACGGACCGGTAGAGTGGGGGCTCTTCGTGCCGCTATGCCCGACCTGGATCTGCTCCGCCCGTTGGCCAGGGAGATGGAAACTTTGGCGGAGAGCCTGACAGCGGCCCGTTCGGCCGCGGAAAAGGAAGCCCGCTTACGCGAAGCCGGGGAATCTGTCTGGACACCCGAGCGGCTTTCAGTACACGTGCGAGGCAAACTGGGGAACAGTCGTTTGTTTGTGGTTTCCAACCGCGAGCCTTACAGCCACATTCGGCGAGGCAACTCGGTGCAGGCCATTGTTCCGGCTAGTGGACTGGTCACGGCATTGCAGCCAGTGCTGTGCGCTTGCGACGGAACCTGGGTGGCCCACGGCAGTGGCGATGCAGACTTAGAGACGGTCGATGGCCACGACCGTCTGCGTGTCCCTCCCCACGAACCGAAGTACACGCTACGAAGAGTCTGGCTGACGAAAGACGAAGAAGAAGGCTACTACTACGGTTTCGCCAACGAAGGCCTATGGCCCCTTTGCCATATTGCTCATACGCGGCCGATGTTTCGCGTCTCCGATTGGGAGCACTACAGCAAGGCAAACGTGAAGTTTGCAAAAGCCATATTGGAGGAAATGGCGGGGATAGAAGAGCCCGTGCTGCTGGTCCAGGACTACCACTTCGGACTATTACCTCGTCTGGTGAAAAAAGCGCGACCGGACGCGCGGGTGGCAATTTTTTGGCATATCCCGTGGCCGAACCCGGAAACCTTCGGAATCTGCCCCTGGCAGCGCGAATTATTGGAGGGTCTGTTGGGTGCCGATTTGATCGGATTCCATATTCAGTCGCATTGCACAAACTTCTTGCAGACGGTAGATCGCACCCTGGAATCGCGGATTGACTGGGACCACTTTGCTGTGAATCGCGAAGAGCATCGCACTGCAGTGAAGCCATTTCCCATCAGCGTGGATTTCCCTGCCACTTCGCCCACCCAGCCTGACCGTAACACCTACCTGGAGCGGGTAGAGTTACTACAGGAATGTGGGGTGGAGGCATTATTCCTCGGAGTAGGGGTGGATCGAGTTGACTACACCAAGGGCATCATGGAGCGTTTCCTGGCAATTGAGCGACTATTGGAGAAATATCCTGTTTATCGCGAAAAGTTCACGTTTGTGCAGATCGGAGCTCCAAGTCGCACCCATATCAAGCGCTACTACGACTTTTTCGCGGACGTACAAGCCGAATCCGAACGGATTAACTGGCGCTTTCAGACGGGCAAGTGGAAGCCGATTATCTTCCTGAACAGGCAGCATAGCCATGGCGAGATCGAACGTTATTACCGGACCGCGGATTTATGTCTGGTCACATCTTTGCATGATGGGATGAACCTTGTAGCCAAAGAGTTCGTCGCCGCTCGCGACGATGAACAGGGAGTTCTGATCCTCAGCCGCTTCACGGGAGCGGCTCGTGAGCTGCGCGATGCTGTCCTGGTAAATCCGTATGATATCGAACGCACCGCTGAGGCCATCCGCTATGCTTTGGAAATGGAACCCGAACAGCGGACCGCTCGCATGCAACGTCTGCGCAAAGTGGTAAAGGAGCAAAACATTTATCGCTGGGCGGCAAACCTGATTGGCGACCTGTGTGAAGTGCGTCTCGACTCCCCGACCGCGGTCAGAGTTGCGAACGAGGCTGCGGCCCCTACTTTCCCGCCTGCAGCGCGATCAAACCGGCTTCTCGCGGATTGAATGATTGGCACTGTTAAGCCACATTAAAGGCGCGTTAGAAGACGTGGCCGACCTTCGAAAACCTCGTGATCATTGGATTTTTCGACGGTTTGCCATGTATTAGCAATGTGCAGTTTTCTTACAGCCGTTGGCCACAATAGTTTCCTAAGGCGGCATCGCTCAGTTCTTTAGTTTCTGCCGCTCGCAGGCCTCCACGGTTTTCGTTGGATCCACGGCCTCATCGTCCACCTGTTCGTTGATGATTTTTCCTGATTTGTCGATGAGGAACGTGGCCCGCCTCGCGGTTTCCATTGGTACGCCCTGGATATCAAACTTCTGAGTCAATCCGTACCTGCTGGTCACCGGGCCTCCCCAGTCGCCGAGGATGGGAAAGCTGATTCCGTTTTGTTGAGCGAAGGCGAAGTTTGAGAAGGGACTGTCCATGCTCACACCCAGAACCTGGGTGTCGGCGCCCTCCAGCTTGGTGAGATTCTGCTGGAGAGCTTTCATTTCACGGGTTCAACCACCGGTGAAGGCGAAGACGAAGAATGCCAGGGCAACGTTCTTCTTCCCTCGGTAATCCTGTAACGATACTTTCTTGAGCTCCTTACCATCGAAGGCAAGCAGGGTGAAATCTGGAGCAGTGTCACCCACTTTAAGCTTCATGGGCGCTTCAACCTTGTTCTGGGATCTATTTTGGGCCCGTAAAAGGAATGACGACGACGGCACCAAAATAAGACTCAGAAGCCCCAGACAGACAAGATGTTTCCACTCGTGTTTCATTGACGACCTCCTTAAAACGGCGATCCGACTACCGCGTCCTATTCTGAAGTAACGGGCCACAAAGAAAGAAGGGGGCGGGTACAAATTCTCTCAACTCTATCGGTACTCCGCCATAATCTCCGAAGCGGCATCCAACACCTCGGGAACCACTGCGTCAATATCCTTATCCATTGTAAGGTGATTCACGATGCAGACGCGGAGGCAGAATTTCCCCTTCAATTCCGTATTCGAAAGATAGACTTTCCCGCGACTCACGATACGTTTGAGTAACGCTAGGTTGAAAAGATTTCGCGCGTCTTCGGAAGCGTCCTCTTTCACCCGGTGGCGGAAGCAGACCGCGCTTAGCTCCACCGGACCAGCAATCTCCAGTGCTGGCGAGTCTTTGATTGCAGCTGCGAGGCGTTGTGCATGGTCGAGATCCTGTTGGATTGCGGCGCGGAAAGACTCCAGCCCGTGATGGCGCAGCGAGAGCCAGAGCTTCAGCGCACGAAAACGACGTGAAAGTTCCATCGACTCCTCAAAGAACGCGAATCCTTCGATGGGGTCAGAGCTGAGCTGTTTCGCATAACCGCCTGTGAAGTTAAACGTTTTTCGGGCACCTCCGGCGTCGCGATACAGGAGACATCCACAATCGATTGGCTGGTAAAACCATTTGTGGGATCG
>WNFR01028803.1_pt1 | contig 10512 bp, 7 predicted proteins | sample 5400221 | NCBI WGS metagenome assembly WNFR01 (sample SAMN13153357, study PRJNA577476) | soil metagenome | isolation source: 40 cm soil under Madrone tree | place: USA:California | collected 2016-06-14 | reverse complement strand
GCCGAACGTCTGGCCATAGCCGGTCGAGCCGCGCGGATTCGTGTACAGCACGACATAACCGTTGGCCGCGTGGTTTTGAAATTCAAAGTTGAATCCCGCGCCGTACATCGTGTGCGGCCCGCCGTGAATGTAGAGGATCAGCGGATACTTCTTCTTCGCATCAAAGTCGGGCGGTTTGACGATCCAGCCCTGAACTTTCATGCCTCCGACTGAGTCGTACCAGATTTCTTCCACTTCACCGAGCTTGCGGCCTTCGAGTAAACTGGCGTTCATGGCAGTAAGCCGGCGAAGGTCCTTCGGCCTCTTCAAATCAAAACTGACTACATCGCCGGGCTCTCTCGGCGTTGAACGTATCCCCACCGCAATTCCGTTCTTACTAACCGTAGAAGTGTTGAGGATCTGCGTCCCGGTAGTGACTTGCCTCGGCGCTCCGCCTCTGACTGATTCAAACCAAAGGTTGTTACTACCTTTATCTTCGGCCGTAAAATATATCCCGCTGTTATCTTCCGCCCAGAACATTCCGCCCGGCGAGCGGTCAAAGTCGGCGGTTAAAACTCTCTTGCCGCCGCCGTCCGCGTTCATCAAATAGAGCTTAGTGACGTTGTAAGTATTGTCGTTCCCGTCGAAGCCCGTATAAGCGATCATGCGGCCATCGGGCGAGACTTCCGGATTGTTATCGGGGCCTTCGCGATCAGTGAGCGCGCGAATGGCTCCTCCGTCCAGCGACATGGAATAGATTTCTGAACCGAAGCGAAGATATTCAGCGTTGTCTTTGCGCACCGCGCTAAAGACAATCGTGCGCGAATCCGGCAACCATTCGGGCGCGCCGTGTTGATAGTCTCCGTTTGTGAGCTGCCGCGGGGTTCCGCCCTGGTCCGATATCACGAAGATATGAGTGAACCCCTCAGGTCGCCATCCCGAACCATCGTTCCGATAGTTCAAGCGGTCGATTACGCGCGGCGCATCGATCCATTTAGCGCCCTGCGGACGCGCCGGCATCTTAACCGTGAATCGCGATCTATCGGGAACGTTCATCGTAAAGGCGATGTGCTTTCCGTCCAGTGACCACGCGAGATTCGAAGGGCCGCGTTCTAACCGTGTGAGTTGTGTCTCGCCAGGCAAATCGATCCACTTCAAAAAAATTTGCGCGCCTGTCGGCTGTCCCTGTGCGACGTAGGCGAGCCGCTTGCTATCGGGCGCCCAACGGCCCTGTGATCCTTTCACCAAAAAACGGTTGTGCCCACCGTCGGCATCCATGATCCAGATTTCGTCTTCGTACTTGTCATTGACCTTGTCTGGCCAATGCTTCGTATAGACAATCTGTTTGCCATCCGGCGAAATCTGCGGCGACGCGACATACTCCCAATCGAGGAACTGCTCGATTGAGAGGCGATCGCGCTGAGCAAAGATCTGCGGGCTCGCCACTGCAAGGCAGAGAAGGACTAGAATCTGAAAGATGGTTCCGCGTCGCATCTGGATTCTCCTTTTGGACAAGACAAAGTGTGGCGCAGATAATAATCGATGATCATTAAGAACGTAAATAAGCCAGCGGGATTGGATAGGCTACGGGTGGCCGGGAGCGCGCGCTCAGTGTCAGAAGCCCGACCGTGAGGGAGGGCTGGATTGGCGTTCGCTCATGTTCAGTTATCTCCCTTTGGGAGAAGGGCCGGGGATGAGGGTTTACGAGAGGAAACTATTTGTCTATGGTGCTCCGCGGGCGGCGAGTGGCATTCAAAGACAAAAAAATCCATTGGGGTCGAAGCGACGGTAAGCCCTCACCCCAACCCTCTCCCAGTGGGAGAGGGAGAATGGAGCGAGCGTCGCCCTTGCTTACGCGCGGGCTTCTGACACCAGCTCCAATTCCATGAATTTCGCGCCCGGCACGGGGTTTTGATAGTAAGGTTCGATCTCGGTAAAGCCGAGCGAGCGATAGAGCGCGATTGCCTCATCCATCTTCCCTGGCAAAGTATCCAGGCGCATCCGTTCGTAACCAATTTTTCTTGCTTCAGAAATAATCGCTTCCACAAGTTTCCGGCCGAGGCCTTTGCCGCGAAACTCTGCTCGCACAAACAGTCGTTTCATCTCGCAGATGCCGTCGCCGATTTTTCTCAAGGCAATACAACCGGCAACTCGATCGTCATCCATAGCCAAAAGCAATCGGCCCTGAGGCGGTGCGTAGTCGCCGGGAAGTTCAGCGAGTTCCTTCTCGAAGTTTTGAAAGCAGAGATTGATTCCCAACGAGTCTTCATATTCTTTGAAAAGCTCGCGGGATTGCTCGATCTGATCGGGGGTCGACAGTTGGATGATATTCATTGAAATGAAGTTTAGAAGCGGGCTACCGCCCGCTTGGTCGGGCAGTAGCCCGACTCTAAACAAGGGCTCGGACTAAAACCAAAAGCGCGATAAGCAAAAAGCTGGCTCGGCCTTCAGTCAAAACTGAGAATAGGCCGAGCCTCGCTGCTTAACCGCGCCATGCGCGTTCTTTTCTAAAAGCGTTCTCTAGGCTGTGAACGAAGAGCCGCAGCCGCAGCTTCCGGTCGCATTCGGATTCGTGAACGTGAAACCCGAACCCATCACGTTGGTGACGTAATCAATTTGGACGCCGTTCAGATATTGGGCGCTGAACATGTCCACGAACAGGCGCACGCCTTTTTCGTCAAGGACAAAATCGCCCTGGCGCGATTCCTCTTCGATGTTCAGGCTGTATTGAAATCCCGAACAGCCACCCGGGACAACGCGCACGCGCAGACCTGCGGTTTCGGGCAAGCCTTATTCAGTCGTCATAAACTTTTTGATTTCGGCTGCCGCGGGCTCAGTCACGTTCAAGGTGACGGCCGGCGCCGCCGGGGCCCCGGTTGCGACAGGGGTGGTAGTTGCTGGATTCGCTGACATATTTAGTTAACTCCTTTTTCAATCTTCAAAAATTGCGGTACTGGATTAATGTTCCCGCAGTCATCTTACTGAGATTTCCGCAAAACGACAAGCTCTGGTTTCATCGCCTCGATCGAGACTTGCCGAGCGACTTCTTCAGCGACTTTTCGAAAGGCCTGGGCCTGGGGCGACTCTGGCCGTCCAACCACGACTGGCACGCCCTGATCGCCTCCTTCGCGAACTTCGATGCCCATCGGCACCGAGCCGAGAAAAGGAACGCCATACTCGCCGGCAAGTTTTTCGCCGCCGCCTTCACCAAAAATGTTGTAGCGGTTGCCGGTGTCGGGCGCGATAAAGTAGCTCATGTTTTCAATCACGCCGAGCACGGGCACGGCGACCGTTTCGAACATGCGCAGCGCGCGGCGGACGTCGATGAGCGCAACCTCCTGCGGCGTGGTCACCAGCACCGCGCCCTGCACGGGCACGAGCTGGGCGAGACTAAGCTGCACATCACCGGTTCCCGGCGGCATGTCCACGATCAGGTAATCAAGCTCGCCCCACTTCACGTCTGAAAGAAACTGCTTCACTAGTCCATGCAAGATCGGGCCTCGGACAATCAGTGGTTTGTCGCCCGGTTGCAGCACGGCCATCGAAATCAGCTTCACGCCGTAAGCTTCGACAGGAATCAGTTTGTTGCCTTCGATTTCAGGGCGGGCCAGGCTGGCGCCGAGCATGATCGGCACGTTCGGTCCGTACACGTCAGCATCCATCAACCCAACTCGCGCGCCATCAAGCGCCAGCGCCACCGCGAGGTTGACCGCGACGGTTGATTTGCCGACCCCGCCTTTGCCTGACGAAACCGCGATAATGTTCTTGACGCCGGGAACTGAAACCTTGTCGCCGATGCCGCGGCCTTTGGGTACTTCAGCGTCCATAGTCACCGAAACAGACTGAACCCCGGGGATGGCATTGACCAGTTCACGGGCCGCGCTCTCCATTTCCTCGCGCACCGGGCAAGCGGGTGTAGTCAGCACGATGCGAAATGAAACGTCGCCGCCGTCAATCTTCAGATCTTTAATAAAGCCGAGGGTGACGATATCTTTGTGGAGATCCGGATCTTTTATCTGACGCAGTGCGTCGAGCACCATTGCTTCACTTAACTGAGACATGCTTGAATTATGCCGAATCCGTAAGATGTTTGTCGAACGAAGTATTAGAAGCCCGCGCGTAAGCAAGGGCAACTTCAATTGAGTCTTGCCCTCCCTAATGATCGGGCTTCTGACAGCGCTGACGGCGTTGACTATGACTTGAAGTCAAAGATACTCTCCCGCTGGCTCTGCCTTAATTGGATGAATCTTCTCGACGAACCCGAGCAACGCGACCGGCGCTCCGTTCCAGCGCGCGGAACAAACCTTCTTCACAAATACCGAATGGTGATTCTCCTGCTGGCAGTAGTCCTGCTTTTCCTTCTCTACATCGACGGCTTGTCCACAAATCCGCCCGGCTTCTACGTCGATGAATCCGGCATCGCTTACAACGCGTACTTGATTTCGCATACCGGCGCTGGCGAGTTTGGCGGACGTTTCCCTCTTTTTTTTCAGTTTTATACCGGCGGTTGGACCCAGTGGGCGAATCCCACGCAGATTTACCTGCTGGCAATTCCCTTCCTCATCTTCAAGCCGAGTATTTGGTTGGCCAGAGTCTACAGCGCGAGTTGGATGTTTGCGGCATGTTTGGTGCTCGGTTTTCTGGCGAGCAAGATTTCCGGCCGGCGCAGGATCGGCGTAATCGTAGCGCTGTTGGCGTTGCTGACGCCGTGGCTTTTTGAAGTGAGCCGTTTAGTGTTTGAGACATTCTTCTATCCGATGGCCCTCGTCCTTTTCCTGGTTGCGGTTTACTACGCGCAGCGGAAACAAAGCTGGAGTCGGATGACAATCGGAACGCTGGTGGCGACCTTGATGCTGCTGACTTACACATACACCATCGGACGTTTACTGGGACCCCTGTTGGCATTTGGTCTGGTGCTGTTTGCGACCAGCCGGGAACGCCTGATCTGCGTCGCCAAAACCTGGCTCTTGTTTGGCATCACGCTGCTCCCCATATTGGCTTTCAAACTAAGTCATCCGGAGGCATTGACGCAGCGGTTTTATCTAATCTCGTACATCAAGCCCGAATCACCCTGGCGCGAGATTGTGCCCAAGTTCATTCGGATCCGCGGCATCACATGCCCGGATCGCTCGGGAGTTTTCTGGCGGGCGTCTTCATCCTGGCAATCATCGGGTTGGTAATAGTGCTCGCCAGGCATTGGCGCGATCCTTGGTGGCGCTTCATTCTCTTTGGCACCCTGGTCTCGGTTGTGCCTGGCGCACTCACTCAGGATCAGTTTCATTCTCTGCGCCTGGTGGCCTACCCGATTTTTTTGTTGCTACTCACGGTACCGGCCCTGCAATTTCTGATCGCGACGCCAACCAAGCCGCAAACTTTTGCCGAGGTCGCTGACGTTCAGCCGGCTCCAAAAGCGATGTCCGGGTTCGCTCGCGGGGGCATTCTTTTCATCCTGCTGCTCACAGCAGTTATGCAGGCAATGTATTTTCAGTCGGTCTTCCGCCGCGAGGGATCGCAGCGAGGTTATGTTTTTGATGCCGCTTACAAAGAAGTCTTTGACGCGGCGATGGCCTTGCCGGATCGGCCAATTTACCTGGTCGATGGAACTTCACCCGGGTACGTACACGCTTACTGGTACGCGACAGTTGAAGGCCGAAACCGCGCGGAGCTTATTCATATGGAGAAAGGAACCCGCCCGCCGATGGGCACTCTGGTCATTAGCTCTGAAGCAAACTGCGGTAACTGTCAGGTGATCAAGCGAAGTGGAGAGTACATGCTCTACCGATCATTTGGCCTGCTCCCATACCAACCCAGATGATTTATCTCGACAACAACGCCACCACTCAGGTTGCACCGGAAGTCTTCGACGCGATGCGTCCCTTCCTAACGGAGCTTTACGGCAACCCGTCATCAGTTCATGAGTTCGGCCGCCGCATGCGCGCCGCGGTCGAGCACGCACGCGCACAAGTTACTGAACTGTTGGGAACCGGCGACTCCAGCGAGATAGTTTTCACTTCCGGGGGATCAGAATCCGATAACTGGGCGATTGGTGGTTTTCTCGAGCAGAACCCAACGCGGCGTCATATCATCACGACGCGCGTCGAGCATGAGGCGGTGCGGAATCTTTGCGAACATCTGGCCGAAATCGGTTGCGAAGTAACCTGGTTGGAAGTCGATCGTAACGGCGAACTGGAGCTAGACGATTTACGGAAGGCTTTGCGGCGCGAGACCGGAATTGTCTCAGTGATGCTGGCGAACAATGAAACCGGAGTGCTGTTTCCCATTGAAGAGATTGGCAGCATCGTGCGTGAAAACTCAGACGCAGTCTTTCACGTTGATGGGGTGCAGGCAGTAGGCAAGATTCCGATCAACCTGCGCGAGTGGCCGGTCGATCTGTTTTCGTTGTCAGGACATAAGTTTCACGCGCCCAAAGGAGTCGGCGCCCTGTACATCCGTGGCGGTCTGAAACTTCCGCCATTCATCATCGGCGGTGGCCAGGAAAATGGCCGGCGTTCGGGAACTGAAGCCGTCCCGAATATTGTCGCGCTGGGTCGGGCCTGCCAACTCGCAAAAGAGTTCTCCGGCCACGAGCAGATTCGCGCCTTAAGAGATCGTCTGGAGGACCAAATCCTCAACGGCTTTTCCAGGGCCCATCTCAACGGCGCCGCCGATCGAACAAAACGCCTGCCCAATACTTCCAATATCTCTTTCGAAGGTTTGGAAGGCCCTACGATTTTGGCAAAGTTGGACCAGGCCGGCGTTTGCGTTTCAACCGGATCGGCTTGCAATGCCGAATCACGGGAGACGTCGGGTGTGTTACGCGCCATGAAAGTATCTTACGAAGTCGCGCGCGGCGCGATTCGCTTTTCGCTCGGGCGCTATAATACTGAAGAAGATGTCGACCATACGCTCAAAGTTCTTGGCAAAATTCTTAACCATCCCGGGAAATCCTGACGATTTCGCTTCGACAGGCCGGCAACTCTTTACGATCGTCCGCCGGCGCTGTTTTTGGGGCTGATTTAGTCCCCAAAAACCGGATGGATTACCAAGCGTTTCAGAGGTAAAATAGTCGCATCTTTTTAGAACCGACGGTGCTGCCGGATCGTATGATCAATAAGCTCTACTTTTGGAATTATTGTTCTGTCTAACGTGTCCAACCAGGGGTGAAAACGATGAGTGCTGCTATTCAAACCAAAATTCCCGACCTCCGTTCTGAACTGATTGACTGGCGGGAACGTCTTGAATCTACCGCCAGGGAATCTGCGAACAGCGTTGAATGGAACAGTCTTTTGCGTGAGGTCGCGGCCGCGATCGAACGCCTAAACCAGAAGGATTCGTACGGAGTCTGTCAGGTTTGTCATGACGAAATAGGCATGGCCGCAATGAGGGCCGATCCGCTGGCGCGAACGTGTCTGTCGTGTCTCACGCCGGAGCAGCTGTCGGAGCTGGACGATGACCTCGAGCGCGCCTGGCTGATCCAGGGCGAGTTGTTGCCAAAGCAGAATCTGAATTTCAACGGTTGGGGAGTTTCTTATCACTACGAGCCCGCGGGCCGCGTAAGCGGCGACTACTGCGATTTGGTCAGTACCGACACCGGCGATCTTTATTTTCTGATTGGCGATGTTTCCGGCAAGGGCGTCGCTGCCTCGTTGTTGATGAGTCGACTCCACGCCATCTTTCGCAGCTTGATCGACGTCGGCATGGGGGTGAGTGAATTGGTTGAGCGCGCGAATCATCTGTTTGCCGACAAGACTATGAGTCCGTATTACGCGACTCTGGTGTGCGGAAAAGCAACACCGAGCGGCGTAGTCGAGATTTGTAACGCCGGCCATCCGGCTCCTTTGCTGGTTCACAGCCGCGGAGTCGAGTCGATTGCGGCGACCGGCTTACCGGTGGGAATGTTTTGCCAGGAGCGCTATACATCGACGCAGGTGAAAGTCGGAAACGGCGATCGGCTTGTGCTTTACACAGATGGTTTGTCAGAAGCTCGCAATTCGCATGACGCTGAGTACGGCGGGGCCCGCTTACAATCGCTGCTGAGCGAATCGCGCCAATTGCCTGCCAACGCTTTAATTCAACGAGTGCTGGATGACGTGCGAAAATTTTCTTCCGGACGGCCGACGTCGGACGACCTCACTCTGATGGCGATTGAAATGGTGGGACATTAACGCTCTCGCGATGATTATCATCGCGGCACGTCTCTTGACCCGAGGTGAACCGCACTCTCAACCGCTCATCGGTGGATTCATCCCGCCCTTTGCTGGGACGGCATGCATCTGACGAATCGCCGAAAGTCTGGCGCAACCGAACCTCGAAATGCTGCTGCGTTAACCTGCGGAGTTGGTATTTCATATCACATCTAATTCGAGAGAATGTGATAGGATCAGCCTTCATGCTCGCCCTAAACGCGGATTGAGTTAAAATAAACCTGCCATGTCGGAAGATTACAAAACTGAAGAGATGGACCTGCGCCAGCGGGCCGGTAACCTCAGCCCACGTCGAGCCTGCGATCAGCGCGTTAGAGTTCTGCGCACTGACGATTATGTTGCCGTCTCGCCCTACACTCCTCTTTCACAGGCAATCGAGGCCATGAAGAAGGACGAAGGAGGCTGCGTAATCGTCTCGGACGACGGACGAGTCGCAGGCATTTTTACTGAGCGCGATCTGCTTACCAGAGTAATCGGTCAGAATATCGACATGGAGTCTCCGATCAGCCAGTGGATGCAGCCGGCGGTTCAAACACTTTCACCCGACGCCACTGTGGGCGATGCCGTGCGCCTGATGAACGAAAGAAGCTTTCGCAACATACCTCTGGTCAAGAAGGGCGAACTGGTTGGCTCGATCTCAGTATTCGATATCATCACGTATCTGGCTGAGAGTTATCCCAAAGAGACTATGAATCTACCGCCGCCGGGGCAAGTGATGGACACGGTAGACGGAGGGTGAGATCAGTGCTGATTTTCGATTTCCCATTGCCGATTTGAGGAGCGTCGTTCAGTCGGCAATCGGAAATGGGCAATTGGCAATTAACTAGCGAAAAGGTATAAGCGAATAATTATGAGCGCAGTTATAGAACCTCCTGTCGAAACCATCGACAAACATCTTGAAGAGCTGGACACCGTCACGATTCGTTTCGCCGGAGATTCCGGCGATGGCATGCAGTTGACCGGCACCCAGTTCACCAACACGTCGGCCATCATGGGCAACGACATCTCAACCCTCCCGGATTTTCCGGCCGAGATTCGCGCGCCCGCGGGCAGCTTACCAGGCGTCAGCGGTTTCCAGTTGAATTTTTCCAATCACGACATTCGCACGCCCGGCGATCAGCCGAGTGTTTTGGTGGCGATGAATCCGGCGGCCTTGAAAGTCAATCTGCCGGACCTGGAAGAAGGCGGCACGCTGATCATCAACACCGACGAGTTCACCAAAGACAATCTCGAGCACGCCGCCTATAAATCCAATCCGCTCGACGATGGTTCTTTGACCGGTTATCGTGTGCATCGGCTGCCAATCTCAACGCTCAATCGCAACGCCTTGAAGGGCGCCGTGCAGCTCTCGCGTAAAGAGATCGACCGCAGCAAAAACTTTTTTGCGCTGGGCGTTTTGTACTGGCTCTACGACCGTCCGCTGGATCCGACTTTGAAATGGATCAATGCGAAGTTTGGTAAGCATCCGGAATTGGTTAAAGCCAACGAAGTCGCCTTGAAAACGGGTTACAACTTTGCCGAGACGACTGAAGTCTTCACGACTCATTACACGGTGAAAAAAGCCGTCATCGCGCCCGGGCGTTACCGCAAGATCACCGGGAACGAGGCGACTGCAATTGGATTCGTGGTGGCCGCGCAGCTGGCCGGGCGGCCGTTGTTCTATGGCTCGTATCCGATTACGCCGGCTTCAGACATTCTGCACGAGCTGGCGCGGCATAAGAATTACGGCGTCAAAACATTTCAAGCGGAAGACGAAATTGCCGCTGTCTGCGCCGCTATCGGCGCCAGTTTTGCCGGCCATGTGGGATTGACGGGAACCTCTGGTCCGGGGGTGGCCCTGAAACAGGAAGCGATCGGCCTGGCGGTGATGACCGAGTTACCTTTGGTCATCATCAATGTGCAGCGCGGCGGGCCATCGACCGGTTTGCCGACGAAAACTGAGCAGGCTGATCTTTTCCAGGCCGTCTGGGGACGCAACGGCGAGTGCCCGGCGATCGTAGTGGCGCCATCAACGCCCGCTGACTGCTTCGACATGGCAATCGAATCAGTCCGGCTGGCGTTTAAATACATGGTCCCGGTTTTTTATCTCTCAGATGGTTATCTTGCCAACGGCGCCGAACCCTGGGCGGTCCCGGCAATTGATGAGCTGCCGCAAATCCCGGTTAAGTTTGCCACCGATCCTACAAACTTCATGCCCTACGCCCGCGACGAAGCAACCCTGGCGCGACCTTATGCTTTGCCGGGAACTCCGGGATTGGAACATCGCATCGGCGGTATCGAAAAGCAGCACATCACCGGCAACGTCAACTATGATCCCGAGAACCATCAC
>WNFR01008275.1_pt1 | contig 10512 bp, 10 predicted proteins | sample 5400221 | NCBI WGS metagenome assembly WNFR01 (sample SAMN13153357, study PRJNA577476) | soil metagenome | isolation source: 40 cm soil under Madrone tree | place: USA:California | collected 2016-06-14 | reverse complement strand
CGCGATGGGGATGAAAGGCATAGGCGATGCCGGTCTTCAGATAGTCGTCGCTTGTCGAGGTGCGCATCCGCGGGACATCGAAATAGGTTTTGCTTGAATCGATCCCAAGCTCCTGGAAGATGCCCTGGATGCATTCCTTTGACGTTGGGTGATGGATGAACTTTGGCTTCAGGTCGGCCAGGATAGCGGCGTAGCGCTCCACTGGAAAATGGTATTGAGCGGTCTCCGGTTCGTACGGCTGTAGCGCCTCTTCTGCCATCTTGCGCGCGAAATTCACAAGCCTGAGTGAGCTCGGCGTAGGGGAATAAACCAGCAACTGCCCGCGATAGAGGAGTGCCCGGCGTTTGTCGTCATTGACCGGCGCATCTAGGAAGATTGCATTCATAGTGTTGTCCTTTCCGCCAGCTAACCTGCAGCCGTCGACACAAAGCCGAATTTTTCTCGCAGAAGACGCTGTTCCTTCAGTGCTTGCGCAGCCCTCTGAATAGATTCAAATCCAATGCCGGATCGCTCCGCTATGTCGAGCAGCGAGTGACTTCCATCGGAGAGATTGAGCACCCAGAGCATCGCCATTTCATTCAGCCCAGCGTCAGACTGCCCGCCAATCGTGCGGTACAAGCCGCGCTTTCCCAGCTGTGGTTCTCCCTTTGGACTCAAGTTTACAAAAGTTCCGTTGTTCTCCAGGAGCGAAAGAATCTTCACGCAGACGGCGAACGATTCACCCAGTTTATCCGGATGTACGAATTCCAGGTTGTCCGCGGAAGTATGATATTCCGGAAAAGTACCATGCGGAGTACGCGAAAGCCTGCCCACTGCAAGGTTGATTCCTGGCGAACAGTATTGACGCTCATCGTAGCCATAGGGCGAAAATTCGAGAATTTCGTAGGGAGCCCCGGAGTGCTGGAGAACATGAGAAGCTATCCGGTCAATCTCAGCACTGCCCTGCCGGCTTTTCTTGTAATGAAGCTTTCCAGCGTCCCCGATTCCGCTGAGGACTAACCCGTGCTTGATTCTTGGAATCTTGTCTTCATTCAAGGCGAGCCAGGTAATGGCGCCGATCGTGCCTGGAATAAACAAGAAGCGATAGGAATAGTGCCGCGGTAATTCTGCCAGGTGCTTTGCCAACGAAACCGCCACCCCTATTCCGGATAGGTTGTCGTTGCACAAAGACGGATGACACGCATGGCAGGAGACCAATACCTCATCCTGCGTGTCTCCGGGAAGAAAATACTCCCCGTAGGAGAGGTGCCCGTCCTTCAGCGTCGAGTCTATGCTGATCTCGTATTCATCTTCCGTAAGTTCTTCCATCTGATGAAGTGAAAGGCAGAATCCCCAAGATTCCTTGTAGTAGGTAGTCCGATAAGGAATCCAATCCGGATGCTCTGGGATTGTGAAGAGATGCTCTTTCAACTCCGAAAAAGAGATGCGGCGCTTAACGGGAATGCTGTAATTGACGACGTGCAGATTTGATTTTGCAAAATCAATTACTCGTTCACCTTTTGAGTTCATCACGAAGGCGTCTCGGATATTCCATTCCTTCGGCACCGTCCAGTCGAAGGCCTGCGTACCTGTAGGAACTTCTTTCATTTCGAGCGGAATATGCCCTTGCAGGATGCGGAGGGTCTGTCGAAGCCCGTCCCCCGTAATACTGCGGCAAATGGGGAACAGTTCGGCGATCAAACGGTACATAATCTGACCTGTCGCCAACGGATCGACTTCACTGTGAGAAGTGTCCAAGTTCAATTCATTCCCTTTGCCTTAGAGCTGGAAGTCCGGATACGTCCTGTCGCGTTCGATGATGATTCGCTCGCCGGGAGGCCACGATATTCCAAAGGCCGGATCGTCCCAGCGTACGCCTCGGGAAAGTTGCGCGGAGTAAAACTGAGTCATTTGGTAGAACACCTCGGTGTCATCCTCCAGGGTCTGAAATCCATGGGCGAACTCTTCGGGTATGTACAGCATCTTCCTGTTTCGCGCGGAAAGCTCAACGCCGAAATGCTTCTTGAATGACGATGAAGAGTGCCGCAGGTCGATGATGACGTCATAGATAGATCCAGCTGTGCACCGCACGAGCTTCGCTTCCGAATACGGAGATACCTGGAAATGCATGCCGCGCAAACTTCCCTTGCGCCTGTTGAACGAGATGTTGCACTGGGCCACGTTCGGGTTCAGTCCGTGGGCCTCGAATTCCCGCCGGCAGAATGTACGCGCAAAAAATCCGCGATGGTCTTCGTGCATTTCCGGTTCGATTACGAACGCGCCGGGCAGCTTCGTTTCCGTAAAAATCAAATCTCACCAGCCGCCTTGCACATCTGCATCATGAGTTCTTCGCCTGGAGCACGCTGACCGAGTCGGATGTCTGCCAGCGAAGACTAGAGTCCAGGCGTCCGGAAGAAAGTAGGCGTTGGATGTGGTCGATCCGCTTGTAGCGTTCGCCTTCAAAATCCTCCATACGCAACCCTACTTTCGTGTACGCGTCATAGAGTTCCTTGGCGCCGCGTCGCGCGTCCCATTTCGGTTGAAAGGCAGGGAGCGTTTTTGCAATGCGGGAGAAATCAGCCCTGTAGCAGCGCTTGTCAGGGCCCGCATCCGCTGCGAACTCGATGGTGCAGCCTGGAACTGTTTCCTTCACGATCTCCGCTAAATCGCGAATTTGATAATTCTCTTCGGTGCGTCCTACGTTGAAGGCTTGATTGTGGACTATGTCCATAGGCGCGTTCAGCACCGCGAGGAACGCGCGAGAAATATCTTCGATGTGTACGATCGGCCGCCAAGGAGTGCCATCGCTCTTTATAAACACGCGACCAGTCGTCAGCGCCCACGCGGTCAAATTATTAAGCACTAAGTCAAATCGGAGGCGTGGTGAGACGCCGTAAGCGGTGGCGTTGCGGAGAAACGTCGGACTAAAGTTTGATCCTGCCAGTTTTGCTACTTCCCGCTCGACGAGGACCTTGGAACGGCCATAGGGCGTAACGGGATTGAAGTCAGCAGTTTCATCCAGAATCTTGTCGCCCGCTGCGCCGTAGGTGCTGCAGGAGGATGAAAACAGGAAGCGTTTGACGCCCACTTCTTTGGCGAGATGGGCAAGACGCACCGAGGCGTGATAATTGATGTCGTAGGTCAAATCAGGATTCAGGTTGCCAAGCGGATCGTTGGAAAGCCCAGCAAGATGAATCACCGCATCAAACCCTTCCAGGTCCGAATGCTCGACGTCACGCAGGTCCTTTCGGATGGAAGGAAATTCACGCGGCGGTTCGCCAAAAGTGCATTGTTCGAAAAGATCGCTGTCCAGTCCGGCGACTTCGTGGCCCGCGTCAGCGATCAGTGGCGCCATAACCGTGCCGATATAACCTTTATGGCCAGTCAACAATATTCTCATTCTGGTGCAGCTCCTCTTCCAAACATATCTGAATCCTGCGAGTGAAACAAAAAAGGCTCGTCATGCAATCCGCGTTGTCAAGGGTGCTTGTCTTAGTTCGTATACTAATTTGCCGCTGACGTTCTTCGCGAAGGCCAGTACAGCACGCCCGGCATCGTCACCTTTAATCCGCCATGAATTCCCATCCTTTACAACGGACATCTTGCTTCGCGCTCTCCACCATGAGTCGACATCTGTCGGAAGGGCAAACCAAACCGGAGTTTTCTCCTGCAACTCTCGCAAGTAGCCCAAGAGACTTTGATAAATGGAAAATGTGTCATGCCCCATGACGTAGTCAGGATGAACGATGAAACTTGCTAGGCCATGATTCTTCAGAATCAGCTCGACTTGAGTTTTCCACAATTCAATAGAACGTTCATTCAGAAGGTTGAACAGCGTGTAGTCCTGAATCGTCGTCACGGGGAGTTCGAGGACATCCCCGATAAAATAAGGCATAACGGTGCAACAGCCACCGTGTTGGGGATCAAGGTGCGCGACATTGGGAATCGACATGTCGAACGCAAATTCAAAGGCGTCATACCATTCAGGCTTTCGGTAGAGCGCCGCGGCCCGGAATCCCTTAGCGCCATACTCGCGCCCATAGTGGTTGATGACTTTTACCCGGCGCAGGAATTCTTCCTTGCTATCAAATAACCGTCCGTCGTGGTTCAAGTCCTGGATTCCAACTTCAAATCCACGGTTACGCATCGACTCGAGCAAATTCGGAGAAACCGCATAGCGTTTCTCTGGAACAATCTGAAAAGACGCCTTGATTCCAAAGGAATCGTCTATGTCCATCAGCCCTTCGCAATGGTCCCTTCCAGCCTCGGTTTCCACATCATGCGTCATCATGAGGCAGGAGCTGGCACCGTCCGGCCAGAACCACACGAATGGAACCCTCTCCACGCCCTTGGCTTCCATAGACAACAACAAGAGTCTGCTGCAGATATCCTCAACCGTTGTGTCCACGGGCCAGTTGGGAAAAGGCCGTTTTTTCCAGTTACGTGCGTGGAACTTCTGAACCTGCTTTCGTACCAACAGATTAGTGAGCGGGCGCACGAGATAGTACAGTTTCCTGAGAACCCTCTCGAGGCTTCCACCATCAACGTTCGCATACCGCTCCAAGCGAAGATTATCGATAATCTCCGTCGGATTGAATGGCAACCCAAGCTTGGCATCGTCTACGTGGACTTCCGTTAGCATGTCGTAGAGGTAAGACTCGACGCTAGGTCCGCGCACTCCGGAACAAGAACGGCCGTAGCAGGTGATATTCTGCCCGAATTGAAAATAGCCTTCGTGTACGGAAAGCTGCCCGCCGAGGTTAAAATCGAAGAAGTTCTCGGGACAGCGATAGTGATCATTTGCAGCTTGCTCCAGCTTGTCTGCTTTTTCCGAGGCTGATTCAGAGGAGAACAGGTCAGATTCCGCGTGCAATTGGCACTCTTCCTTCAAGTCAACGCCTAACTCGGGCAGTGCTTCAATGCTCATCTTATTTCTACTCTAGACTACGATCCAACGGAAGGCGTTATGCAATCTAGTTTCCATGGGAAGCGAGGCTATTGCTGAAATCCAAGGATTGCGGCAATGCGGCTAGCCCATATGCTTGTATAAAACTCTGCCAGCCACAGCAGAAATTGCATGCGGCAGAAAGGAGAATAATTGCCTGACCGTCTGAGAGTCCCTGAGAGTCGCTATTCCTCGACTTTCTATTCTCGTGTAACGATAATAGGTCAGCAACTTTCTGGTCGTTCCTAATCTGTCTTTGAATACGATCAGGCCGTTGTTGTTCAAGTCAGAACGGCCACAATCGATTTGTTCTGCTCCCGAGGTTTTGCTCTCTTCGATGAGTCTCCAGAACAGGAGCGGCATAGCACCGAGACTATGGAACCTTTCGTCAGAACACCCATATTTGTAAATCACGGACGACCGATGCCGCAGCGCGAGCATTGCCGCGATTGGAACACCATTTTTCCGAGCCAGCCTGATCTGCAATTTGTCCCCCATACACGCGAGCAAGTTTCTGAACCAGGATCTCGGTTGTGGGAGCAATTGTTGGCGCCGCCTGGTAGTCAATAGCAGCCGGTAGAATTCGTTCATGAGTTGTTCACAATGGCCTTCTTCATAAGAAAGTCGTTCTCTTTCTGCTCTTCGGATCTTTCGTCGAAAAGAGTTCTTATGTAACCCTTTAAAGATCTGTTCCAGACTCGGTCTTATATCAAGCTCGTGGAACCAGTACGAGCGGCTCGGTTGCAAACTGCGGTCGGCATCGTGAACTCTCGACAGCGGCCGGAGTTCGACGTACTGCCGCTGCTCTGAATCGCATTCTGCTCGCAACCAATTGATGAATTCTTGGGACTCGCTGAGGTCATTGAATAAAGGCTCACAATGATCTGCAAACGGCACGGATACCAATCGAGTTCCCGTAATCCAGCTCGAGACGCGGCACAGAACAAGACCATTATCCAGTGGTTCGCCAGGAGCGGCGTTCGTCAGTACTAACGGTTCATATCCATATGTGCGAGCCAACGACTCCAGCCAGCCTCGCTGATGGAATGCTGATGCCTTAGGGTGACGACTAACCAACTCATCCCAGCGGTTGTCCAAGAGCGGGTTTAGAATATGGATCGTCACTGTCTTCGCGCCAATAGCCCCATTAAGCCGCCAAAACCTCTGGATAGGCTACCGCCATTAAGTCCGTACTATACCCACTGGGGAAGTTCGCAATCAGCCTGCCAGACTTCAGGCAGGGGGCGAGGTTGACTCCGGCAAATCAGATCTTAATTGGTGAAAACAAACAGGTTAGATACAGTCGACCGAAGGTAGGCTAAGGCCCAAGAAGGCAATCTCTCCCCAAGGGGGATAGGAGGGAAAACTCTTACCACCACTTGCGAACAGTTTTCCTGGAGCGAAGCGGGATATGGGTCATAGTTCCCGCAGCAATATCTGGTGGACGGCGTCGAGTAGAGATTGTGCGAACACGTCAGCAACATCGATTGCGGCTTGGTCGCTTTTTAATATCCGGGCCGTTCTACATCCTGCATTTCTGCCCGCCTGCACATCGATGTCGGAATCGCCAATCATCCATGACGCCGTTAGATTAATTCCATGTGCGCGTGCCGCTGCCAAAATCATCCCCGGGGCAGGCTTGCGGCAACTACATGGGGGATCTTTTTCGTGCGGGCAGTAGTAGACTTCGGTGATTTCGGCGCCAGCTGTTGCCAGCTTCTGACACAACCGCTGATGTATCAAGTCCAATTCGAGAACCGTCAACAACCCTTTGGCTACACACCTTTGGTTGCTGACAACAATGACACGGAAGCCGGCGCTGCTGAGCAAGGCGATCGCTTCTGGTACTCCCGGAAGGATTTGCAATTCTTCCCAGCGGGTTACGTATTGGCCTTCTGGGGGCTTTTGGTTGATGACCCCGTCACGATCCAGAAACGCGGCCCTCTTCATGGAATATTCCTCGCTCCACTAGTTCTGAGATGATGTGGCCGATCAGGATGTGACATTCCTGAATCCGCGGCGTCTTGTCAGACGGAACGCAGATACAATGATCCACGGCCTTCTTTAGATTGCCACCGCTACGTCCTGTCAACGCGATCGTTTTCAACCCAATTTTTTTTGCTGTTGACATGGCGCAAAGCACGTTTGCGGAGTTTCCGCTAGTCGAAATTCCGATAACGACGTCGCCCGGACGAGCTAAAGCCTCCAGCTGCCGAGAGAAGACCTGGTCAAATCCGTAGTCGTTTCCAATTGCGGTAACGCATGAACTATTCACCGATAAAGCTAAAGCAGGTAATGCGGGCCGATCGAATGCAAAGCGCCCCACGAGCTCCGCTGCTATGTGCTGTGCATCAGCAGCGCTCCCACCGTTACCAAACAACAGAAGTTTGTTTCCTTGTTTCAGTGCATTGACCAGTATTTCGCTGACCGTTGCAACGGTCACCAGGACGTCTGGGCTGCTGAGCAAGGATTGTTTCGTGGCGATAGACGCTTCAATCAGCTCAGCCACTCGATGCTCGAAGTTATTTGTCTCTTTCATTTATCCCCCGCGGTCAAGCACCGAGTCCTGGCGCCCAACTTCTGCAGCCAGTATCTAATGCGGCTAACATGCCGGCGTTGCATGATTTTGATTCTCCTGGCTGTCCATAAGCTCCCCTAGGCGGGAGAGTACTCGTGTGGCTAAACGAATAACAATCGGCATCCAAGCCACAATCTAGTGTGTCTCTTGATCAGAGGTGTGAGGAAGTCGATTCCGGCGGGCCGCCACATACAGCTGCTCACAAAGCTCCCGAGCCCGTGTGTAGTCTTCCGGAGTGCCTATATCGATGAAGAGTCCATGCTGCTGTAAGGCGAAGACTCCGTGATTGAGCAGGTTCGGAAAGATGTCCCTCTCGAGACTAGCTGGCGCTTCCGGAAGGTGCTCGAGAATCCTACGATTGAAAACATAAATCCCTGCATTCACAAAACCAGTGGAATCGACGTCGGTCTTTTCCGTAAACCCACTCACGCGACCTTCGGCGTCCACTCGGACTGTCCCATATCGCATCTTATTCTTCATTCGAAGCACGGCCATACTTGCTATCCCGCCGGACTTGCGATGAAAGTCGACTAACTGCCTAAAGTCAATTTCCATGAAGGAATCACCGTTCATCACGAGGAAATCGGTGGATTCACGGAGAAGCGGTGCGGCGAGTTTCACAGCTCCAGCGGTGCCCATGGGATGCGGCTCTCTGGAATACTCAATGGTGACATCCCATGCGCGGCCATCGCCCAACTCGTTCTCAATTTCGTTCGCCAGATAACCAGTACAAAGGACCAAACGACGAATGCCCTGGTAACGTAGTTGCCGGACAAGCAATTCAAGAAATGGCCGATTACCCACCGACGCAAGGGGTTTGGGTGTGGATGGCACGACAGATCGCAAGCGCGTCCCCAAACCACCTACGAGTAGCACGGCTTTTGTATCCTGGCTGAAATAGTCCATAGGCGCTTTGTCATTGGAAGCAGGAGTCGAAAATGACCGTCCGGTCTCGGCTTCCCTGATTTTTCTCAGGATAGAGGAAGAATATCAAGTCGCTGAGAGCAGTGCCAACCGCGGATTAGTCGACGCGTCCTGTGTAGGAGTGCCCGTCAGTGAATAACAAGCGCTAATCCTGTCGGAGCTGCTATCGACGACGGATTCTGGAGTGGGTGCGGATAAGTGTACGGCACATAGTTGTAAGTCGTAGGGCAGGTATCGGTTACCAACTCCTGCCTAAACAGAGTGAGCGGCTGACCAGTTGAAACGAAATAATCTCGATTCAATAGCGTGACGGTGGGAGACTGGCTTGCGATGCGACTGATCTCCAATGCACCCCAAACATAGGCCGGACTGCTGTTGAGTGCGCCTCCAGTGCAGGAATTGTGCCCGTTCGTCTGACCATTGATGCCGCTTCCAATTTGATAGGCCAGCGGCCATGTGCCGGCATCTTCTTCACGGAGGTCAATGCTTCCCGCTCCGGTGTTCGTTCCCGATACGGTATTGTTATAGATAACTCCGCTTCCAGCGCGGATGTCCATGATGCAGCACTGATTCTGACCGTTTGGCGTATTGAAATTGTTGCTGTAAATCTCCCACCAGCGAGCGCCGATTGAGCCGGCAGTGCCATGCTGGTCAACTTGACAAAAGTTGAAAATATTGTGTCGCACAACAGTTCGGGCACCGTAATAGGACTGAATGCCTGAACAGATGGTTCCCGAAGCACTGTTCGTAAACGTGTTATCTTCTATGAAAACCATAGTTGGGCCACCGGGGGTTACATTGTCCGTCCATGCCAGATTGCCATTCGCACCTAAGCCTACGTTGTGAATTATTTCCGCGTTGTTTGGTGCAGTCAGGGTATTGTGGTCGATTAACCCAGGTCCGTTATTATCAACCTCCATGAGAGTTTGTCCGTTAGTGGCAACGTCCCCCGTGATGGTATTGTGATCGATTCGATAGGGGGCAGTCGACGGCGAACCGTCTGCTTTAATCGCAAAGTTTCCGCAACAGGGCCACGCGCCAGTGAAGGTGAATCCGGTTATACGGGTGCTCGTACTAACATTAGAAGTGAGCGAGATGTGCGAACTTCCGGTGATGGTTGCTGTGCCCCCTCCATTCACAGTAATACCCTTCGTGCTGGGAACTGTAACCGTGCCTCCGCCCCATGAACAGGTGCCTCCAGGAACTACAACCGTATCCCCGCTGACCGCTGAGTTGACTGCATTTTGCACATCAGTTTGTGAACAGGAAGCTGCAGTGATGGTACTTGCGCGGGCGGGCAGGCACCAGAACAAGGCAAGTGAGATGATGATATGTACCTTCACCGGGGACCATTTGCGTGCCCCCCAGGACGAGCTTATCGTCGGCAATTGGAGTCCGCGATTGCTTCCCATAATGGGCTTCCCGTGTCCTAACTTCTGTCCCGAACTCAGCTCCGTGCCCCGCACACTCATCCTCAGAGTCCCCCCGACCCCCACGCCATATAGCGTGGGCCTCAGGAAGGCATAAAGATACTGATTGGAAGTCCAAATCTAGTACAGGTAGTACCCCTGTTCGTTGGGACCAACCAAAATATGAGATTCTTTTATATAACATAGCCAAAGAGCACATTCCAAGTATCTTGAGAACCCTCTGCCTAGAGTTGCTCCGCGCTGGCACAGACCAGCAGATCAGACGCGCCTTCAGTGTCTCGTGGAATGGCTCAGGCTTTCCATTCCCTTGTGGACTCTGAGCCACTCCTCAAAAACGACGAGGCTAAAAAGAATCTTGTGATTGTCGTTTTGGCCTGATTGATGTTGTTTGAAGATTTCCTGCACTGCCGGAGGACACAGGTAATTATATATCTGAGATTCTGTATCCATCATAATCTCTTTCATTTTCTTGCTCGCTGCGCCACGGAACCAGTCGTCGACGACGTTGACGGCAAATCCCCGTTTTTTTCTTTTCAGGACAGATGCTGGAAGTAGCGCCTGACACACCCGGCGATGCAGCCACTTTTGTGACCCGTTCCGTACTTTGAAATTTGCCGGCAGCCTTTCGGCATATTCTACGATCTCCTTGTCCAGAT
>WNFR01040749.1_pt1 | contig 10514 bp, 13 predicted proteins | sample 5400221 | NCBI WGS metagenome assembly WNFR01 (sample SAMN13153357, study PRJNA577476) | soil metagenome | isolation source: 40 cm soil under Madrone tree | place: USA:California | collected 2016-06-14 | reverse complement strand
AGTAGTAGTAGTAGTAGTAGTAGTAGTAGTAGTAGTAGTAGTAGTAGTAGTAGTAGTAGTAGTAGTAGTAGTAGTAGTAGTAGTAGTAGTAGTAGTAGTAGTAGTAGTAGCTGTGACTTGAACCATAAGTTTGCCGCAACGGAAGGCTTATGCTTCCAATTCATTAACGGCAAACTTATGGTTCCAATTTCGGTTCAGCGCTTTAATTTCCTTCTCACTCGCAGTCGCCAGGATCTTGCCATCAGGGTTGAATGGTCCGACGTATCCATCAAGCATATGCACCACTTTACCTGTACGAACATCCCAGAGTGTGGTCTTGCCTAGAATCGAAACAGCGAGGACTTTGCCGTTGCCATTGAAGAGAATGTGACCGCCGCTAGCTAGAGAGCGAAGTTCTTTACCTGTTCTGACATCCCAGAGTTTGCTCCACCTCGGTCCCGCACCCGCTGAGATTCGGCCGTCAGGACTGAACGCCACTTCTATGAACTCGCCGGGATGCCCTGTTCTGATGATGCGTTCCGGTTCTTGAACCCAGTCTATTCGAATGAGTCGACTCTGCATCTCAACTTACCGTCCGACCATGAATCACCGATAGTAAGCGGGAGAGGGAGTAGAAGTTGGTGTCCTTGAAAGATTCCAGTACGAGTCATTGGATCTTCACTTTTCAGGATTTCAAAGTCGTACGGCATATCCGACTGCGAGGTTGTTATCCTGCATTTGGCAACAGTACGAGGAGTAGGCCACGTATGCGCGACGCTCAGAATTTCAAATTTGGAAGTTGCAGAGTCTTCGTCAAGCGTGAATCCCTGATACTCGAGGACCAGCCCAGAAATCAAAGGAAAGTAATCGACGGTGTGTTCGGCCATCTTTCAGATGAGTCACCTTGGAGCGCCTTCTATCATGATTTGCTTCAGGCTGTAAATGGAATTTTGAACATGGAATTTTGATTCATCGCTCTTAAATCCAACTTGCAAATTCGGCTCATTATACTTAGCCAATCCCCGTCCCTGAGGGTTCCGTGCTCTACGATAGATAAACGCTGGAAGACGCCTATAAATGACGAAACGAAGTCGTGGTTGCTTTCGCTCCCGACGAGATTTAGGTAGAGGAACCATATATCATCAGTCGCCTCTTTCGTCAGCGTTATAGATCACGTTGGTGGCTTTCTACAGCTACAATCTCGCGGCAAACGAGAGCACGCTGCCGAGGACTGCTCCCCAAATAAGACTGTTGCCGCCTTGTAGAAGCAGGAATAGCAACTCCCCCTCGCTTGAAATCGGCAACTGGGGCACCAAATTATCGATGGGCTGCTGGAGGATTTTGATGACGCTGTTCCAATTCAAGCGAAAGGCAATGTAGTGCAAGCAAAAATGCAAGACGGCAATCAGAGGTATCAATATCATGAGCTTCATGTCGATTGTCCTATTAACGGCACTGCACCACTTGTGACTGTTCAGTCACTCCCCGCTTTCGCAAGTGCTCTTTGATTTTACTGTCATACCAACTGTCGTCCAATCCGAGAAACTTGATTGATAGCGTTACGCTTGAGCAACTACAAGCCTCATTGCGGCACAGTTGCTGGGCATAAGCTAGTCCCGCTTGAAAGTCCGCAAGGATTGCCTGTGCCAACTCATCATTAGGATGAACATAACTCGTTGAGAGAGGCTTGGCACCTGGAAAAGGTGTTAGCTGCTTGGGCGGCACGATGATGTTTGGGCCAAACCATCGCTCAATAGTCATGCCCCCAGCCGCGCAACCATGCACTGTTGCCCCGGAACAAGAGTCTGTATTAATAATGTGCGGCAACTTTCGGTAATGGCCAAAAATGATCTCTATTGTGCATTTCGGAACTGTATACTGCTTCGTGCGATCGTAGCCTGCGAGAGGATCGCCTGCTACGAGTTCGTAAATGAACTCTCCGAATCCCGCAATGAATGCAATTGGTTCGGGTCTCGTCGCTGAATCGGGAAAACACAGCGCGGATTGATGTAATTCGAAACTGGACATTGGAGTAGACAGAGTGTCGCAGAAGACTACGATATTGCCGGTATCTAAATCTATGATTGGTACTGTTTTGTCAAGTAGATCACTGCCGCAGAAGACCGGGGGGAGAGAATATCAACGTTTTGCCAGGACTGGATTTCCTTAAGCAGCTTCTTTGCAAGCAGGGAGCGAGGATTTTCTTCAACCAGAGTCTGAAACTCCCGTTCAACCTAGGCAATCATTCCTTCACGCGCGTAGAAGACTCCCAAGGCGAGGTGGGATCGCGCTTTCTTTAGTTGCTCTAATTCCTGTGCGCTACTTGCGGATAGGATTCTGAACTTAATTTGCGGAGCGGAAGTCCCAGGCGAGAGAGTCTTTTTGCCGTCAACCGTCGCTTCAACTTCCCAAGCATAGATCTCGCCGCGCTTGAGCGGAGTAGGCGGAGTCCACCTTGTGTGGTTGGCTGGTAATTCTTCGCTCCTCGCTATTTCATGACTTTTCCAATCGCCAATAACTACTCTATAGCTGGTTGCACCCGCCAGTTTTTCCCATTCAAAAGATGGCCGATCGGAGACGATTACCGCCCTTGCTGGGGACAGAAGCTTGAATGTTGGGCCGTGGCCAGGTCCCCTGAGATTAATAGGCGCTCCGGCAAGCTCGGTTTCCACCCCTGACGCCTTGATGTTTTCCGCAAGCAACGCGTCGCCGATCTCACGACGTGAGTTTTCTGAAATCTCATCAAGTCCAGAAACATTCCCGGCTTTATCAACGGTCACCGTTCCGAGTCCATCATTCAGCACGGCGACCGCGCCCACACTCTCAGACTGCTTGAGTGGCTCCCGATTCTTTACGGTCAACGGCGGGCTCGGCGCCGGTTCGGAAAAGTGTTCTGAAGGAACCGGAGCGGGAGTTGGTTATACTTGTCTGACCACCTGGTTCTCGGGCGTCGGGGTGGGACCAACTCCCCTCGTATTGATTTGCGATGGCGGCGTTCGCTGCGCTTCCAAACTTGCTGTTCTGCGTTTGAGAACCAGAATTGCGATGATCAAGCCAATCCCGATAAGGATGACTGCGGCGACAGAAGCAGGCTTCCATGCCAGCCCTCGCCGCCAATTCCGACGCGAAACCGGGCTCGGCTTCGGCTCCTTGGCCGCAGGGCCGTAACGAACTCGCAACTGTGGCTCGATCTTCTCGCGAAATGCTAAGAAGCCACGCACATCTTCTCGGCACGTTGCGCACGTACTCAGGTGAATCTCAATTAACTCCCGCTCAGTCGCATCAAGTTTGTTCTCGGCAATACCGACGAGCTGTTCGTAATCGAGGTGGTCGTGTCTGAACCAGAATTCCGGAGCGAGAGTAAACTTAAGACCTTCCGTTCCTCTTTGACTCCTTAAGGTCTCGCCCAACACCCGGTGACATGCCTCACACTCCGCCAAATGGTTGGCGATGCTTACTTGCTGCTCCTCCGAAAAACCTTCTGACCGGCATCGCGAAACTTTAACGCACATGCCACTCCTACGTCCTGGCCTATTTCCAACAACCGGCTGCGCGGCTGTCGCATGACCCCGCCAGTCAAATCGCGGCTCTCTAGTGATTCTGATGAAACAACGGGAGGATCTCTTGCGTTAATGCTACCACAGACGAGAGGACCGTCATAACAATTCGGTTCGGAGGATAACGCCATAACCGTCAAGACAAACGCCCGGCTCGCTGGCTCCACGTTTCTTCTCTACATCGTAACGGGCATCACCAGCATGATTCTGTTCGGAAAGGCAACTGGTAGTGCCGAGGGGACTGCCGCGAAGCTCGCCGGCATCGCGCAGCACGCGATGCTCGTGCGCCTGACTGTCGTGCTCACGCTGCTGACGTTCGTGTACGCCGTGGTGTTGGGCGTGACGCTGTACGCCCTTACGCGTGATGAGGATCGGGATCTCGCGATGATTGCCCTAAGCTGTCGCGTCGGCGAAGGCTTGATCGGCGCCGTTTCCGGTGTCAGGACTCTGGGACTTCTGTCGCTCGCGACGGCGAGCACTGTGGTGACTCCTGCTGACACAGCGGCAACAAACGCGCTTGGCGGCTTGCTGCTGAAGCAGGGAGGTGGATCGACTCTCATCGGCTCGACTTGCTTCGCCGTGGCCAGCACACTCTTCTCCTACCTCTTCCTGCGAGCCCGCAGCATTCCCGTGACTCTGGCTTGGTTGGGTGTAATCGCCTCCGTATTGCTCGTGGTAGCTATACCCCTGCAACTTAGCGGATTAGTCACCGGAGCGGCGACGTACTACATTTGGATACCAATGCTCGTGTTCGAAGTGACATTCGCGCTATGGCTGATCGCCGATGATTGGAGATTAAAATGACGAACAGTACAACCGGCATTTCGCTTCGCAATGCTGCTCTCATCGCAGGATTCGCCATACTTATGATGGCCATAGCTGCGCCCTTTGCTGAGTTTTTTGTATACCCCAAGCTTGTTGTTTCAGGTAACGCAGCGGAAACAGCCAAAAACATCATAGCGCACAAGACGCTCTTCGCTTCCGGCATATTCGGCTATGTAATAACTTTTATTTGTGATGTGCTAGCGGCTTGGGCGCTCTATGTTTTACTCAAACCAGTAAATGATCATCTCTCGTTACTCACCGCCTGGTTTCGATTGGTGTACACAGTCATCGCCTTGGTCGCAATCGTCAATCTAGTTACTATTTTTCGGCTGTTGACTATTTCGGATTACCTAACAGTATTTGAACCAAGTCAGTTGTATGCTCAAGTTAGGCTCTTACTCGGTGAATTCAGAAGTGGTTGGTCTTTCGCAATTCTATTCTTTGGTATTCATCTTGTGCTCCTTGGTTACTTGGTGCTTAGGTCGCATTACATTCCCAAAATATTAGGCGCAATACTGATCATCACTGGATTGGGTTATCTGATAACTACTTTGGGGCCGTTCTTCTTTCCAAATGTGGATTTGCATGTCGCCCGGTACACGTTCTTCGGCGAATTGATATTCATGCTCTGGCTGTTAGTCAGAGGTTGGAAGATTCGGGAATCAAGTTCGTAGATCGGATACATGAGGTGGAAGACCGCCAATGGCCCCGCGATGGTGAAACGGATGGCCGAAAAACTGACAGAGCCGTATGTTGAATGACGAAGCATTCTCTCGATTTGAACGCGATCTAGCGTCTGCCACGACGAAACTCAAGCTCGCCGACCGCCGCCATTTAATTTAGCAAGGTCGTGGGTTCGGGTCCGCAACGCCCGGCATAGCTAAATGCCCTAGATATCTATATCTCGCCGTATTGTTAATTGCCTTACACGCGACCAACCGCACGCTATTTCAATAGGGCCTCAGCGGTCACAGTCGCGTGTGAGCCAATTTCGAGGTTGGTTCCATCTGCCCTTCAGAGAAAAAAACCTCTAAGACTAAACTTGTACTCTCGGCAATCCATTTCTTCCAATTAGTACTTTCGGCAGCCTGATGTTTCTATCTTCACTTTGAGGGCAATCTTGAGATACCAAAAAAGGGCGCTTTTTGCTGTTCCTGCGGCAATAGTTTGCCGCAACGGAAGGCTTATAGTTCCATTTCATGAACGGCAAACTTATGGTTCCAATTTCGGTTCAGCGAAGCAAGCCTGTCGAGCTAAGAAGGCGCTTACATTCGAACATCCCGAAAGCGTCAGCAAATTCAGAGCTCTCACTTCAATCTATTGTCAGCCTCCGTTTCTCGTCGCATAGAATTGTCCAGAATGTTACATAATCAAAATACTCGGGGCTCTTTCCTTTCGCAGTCCCGTCCAATGGTTAGGCCCGCACCGACCGCCAAGAAGCCCAATCGAACCATAGGCCGCGCCTCAGAGTGCGCGAGTCTCACATACCTGAATGGCTGCTAAAAGCAAAAACAGAAATGGTCGACAAAGGGTGCATCAGTGTCAGCGGTTCGGTTACTCGTAACCAACTCGGTGAGCAAACTTGAGCCGCCAGCCGGCGAGTCGTTAATAGCCGTCCGAAGTCATTCGACTTTGGCGGTACGGAGATGTCTACGCTTGACTTCGTCTTTCATACCCGATTTGTTATGCGCAGCCTGTTTTTAGAAACTTTACTGACTTAAAGATCTGTTTCGCTATATCAGGATCGGAGCGATCTGGGCTGTCCATCGCCATGTACAGTTGCACGTGTCCATTATGCCAGTCGCCAACGTTTAATTCAGTTATGTAATCGGAAGAGCGCTCCCATTTGTAAATGAAGCTTCGAATCGTCGCGGGTTTTCCGTCGATAGTTGTCGCCTCTTCCCGCAAGTGGCTAATGTTTTCGTCGTGGTAGTCAGTGGACGCGGAGTCGCCACAAATGAAAATAAATCTCGCGTGGCCCCGCTGATATCCAAGCACGAAACTGTCAACTCCCTGTTCGTTTCGTTTGAAACCGACCGGAAGCCGAAATGTAAATACGCCATCCGCGTTAATAGTTTGCCAGCCATTGACTTGTTGAGCAGCAACACCCGCCGCGACAAGCACTGTTGACGCGACACAAAAACTTACTACCTTAGAAAAGTGAATGCGCATAACGGTTGAGTTCAGGTGGCCGCGCGAGTCGCGACGAGCTGAGAGAACAAAGGTTTGATGAAGCCTAAGCGATCGCGGCTCACCGGCAACGAGATTTGATAATCAATAGAGGCGGCCGAAAGCGAACGAAGTAAACTGCGTTTGCTTTACCAACCTTTCGCCAAAAAGGAGGCCGCCTCTGATGAAGTTCTACTGCGGAATCGATTTGAGTGCAAGAGATTGTCACGTGTGCGTGATCGATCAGCAACTGAAAGTAGTGGTCCAGCAAAAGCTGCGCAACGAGCTGCCGAAGATCAGCCAACTGCTTGAGCCCTACAAAGCCAATCTGAAGATCGTGGTCGAGAGCACCTTCAACTGGTACTGGCTGATAGATGGTTTGCAAGCTGAAGGTTTCGACGTAGTACTGGCCCACACCCTGGGTCTCTACCTGATCACCGGCGCCAAAGTGAAAACCGATCGGCGTGATGCTTATGCGCTGGCCAAGCTGCTGCTGGTGGGAGCGGTGCCGGCCGCTTACATCTATCCAGTCGAGACTCGGCCGGTCCGAGACCTGCTGCGCCGGCGCCTGCATCTGGTCCAGGTGCGGGCCAGTGAGTATGGCAGTCTGCGACGATTGTTACTGCGCCAGGGAATACTGTCGAGCAAACAGCAAGAGATCAAAACGGCCACTGAAGCTGAACTCGAGCAGTGGTTCGAACACCCGTTGGTGCGCCTGCACGCCAGCCAGGAACTGCAACGGATTGAACTCTACACCAAACAGATCGCGGAGTTGGAAAAGACGATCCTGTCGCTGGCTCAGACCGAGCACTCTTACGAGCTGCTGCTGAAGTTGCCGGGGGTGGGCCAGACCATCGCGCTGACCATCCTCTATGAAGTAGGTGAACTGACGCGCTTCGCCAACGTGAAAGTCTTCAGCTCATACTGCCGGGTGGTGCCAGGCATCGCGCAGTCAGGGAATGTCACTGGGCGCGGAAGGGCCAGCAAACAGGGCAATCACTATCTGAAGGCTGCGTTCTCGCAAGCTGCCGTACACGCGGTGCGTTGCTATCCAAAAGTGCGTCGCTATTACGAGCGCCAACTGAAACGGCATCAGGGACGAGGGCGACAGATGATCTGCTACAACATCATCGCTCACAAACTGGCCCAGGCCGCATTCCATATACTAAAGGAGCAGACTGAGTATCGCGAAGAGCTGTTGTTTGGGCGTTAAGTTCTTCGCGCCGGGAGACGCCAAATCCCGAACGCCTAACTGAGCCACTCACTCCGAGTGAGCTCCGCGATTTGATTGGGTGGGCGTTTCCCTTTGATTAGTATGAGCTTTGACGAACGTGACGCTGCCCGTGCCGGTATCTCGAACCTAACTGGTGAGACTGTGGTGACGCAGTCAACCCGTCGATCATGAGTGAGGCCGGTGACGGTACCGTTGAGCTTCTGGTGCCTGTTCTGTGCAGCTATTACAGAACAACGTGAAGCGCGATGCTTCACGGCGAGCCCGCTTGGCTGTTTGGTGCAGTTCACTCACTCGGGGAACTTATGCTGAGTCTGGCTTGGTTCCCACCACGCGCTTGTTAACGCAAGTAACCAAAACCGCGTGAGGTGAGGATGAATGCTCCGCCTAACGAAGTTGCGAGTCAGTCTCAAACGTTCTCGAAGCGGGTCGCAAAACAACATGTCAACCAGTTGCTTGAACGGTTGGCCCTTGCGGCCACTACTGCGTAGTCTTTTCTATTGACAGGCCGCCTCTATTGGCTGTTAGGCGGCATTGGCTGTGACGCAGTAGCCCAATCAGGAGGCTTGGTCGTCAAATGGTTGAGCCTTTGCACCCTTGATCAAAAGCCAGAAGATTATCGACAACTCTCCAATGGCAAAAGGAATCATCATGATCTGAGAAACAATATGACCGTAAGGTGGCAAGAGTATAAAAGTAAAACTACTAGCCAGATAAGCAAAACAAGCAATTATCAGCAAGACGCCCAGAATTCGGGGAAAGAAACCCGATCTAAACACAAGGAGCCCGAAGGGGAAAAGCCAAAGCCCCCAGAATGTCGAGACGGCGGCAATTCCGTGGCTACGCAACCTGAGAAACGTCATTGCCAGAGCTTGCAACTGATGTTGGTCGAATACTGACAAGAAATCAGCACCGCTCAAGACTATTAAGGGAGCAGTCTGGTTCAGCATATTAACAAACGACATAGGGACAGAAACAATGACCAACGTCACCATGAGCAAAGCGTGTCTTTTATTAACCCCTTTGAGTAAATGATATAGGGTCAGAACCAAGAAGATAAAAATGATCTGCGCGATGAAATCGCTCGCAATGCCGATACGGTACAGTGACTCAGCAGCTTTGATCCTGTTGGCGGTGGCCGTGGCATCTTCAGCCACTATAAAAACGGAGGGAATGTATACGATGCTGAAGACAGCAGTTAATCCCATCAACAGATACAGTAGTCCGGCTACTCTTGCTGTCCTTTTAATTGAATTCATGTCCTCTCCCCATCTATTACTGTCGCCTGAGATACGGCCCTACCCTTTGCTTCAAGAAGCAGGCCGCCCAGACGCATCTCATAGCACACACAACGTGCGGCACTCCCAACATCGCCGCAGTGGTTGACGCCTAACGCCTGAGTTGACGCGGCGGCGCGAATCAGAGCACCCTTCGCCGCATCAAGTTAGTTACGAAACACGCTCCCGCCGCTCGCGTCCAACGATTTGTTATCCGGCCGCGCCCGGCGTCCATCGCGGCAGAATAAGAATCGCAAGGGAAACGGCGACAAAAAGACTAATGCGTGCTGGACTATTTATGCCCGCGGTTCGCGCCATTTGAGTGATATGCCAGTGATGGTAGATGCCAATCGTAACCGGGAGCAAGATTGCGGATGTGTACCAAAGCATGAAACCGAAACGCCGACCCCAGGGCCTCTTGTCGACCATGTAGCCGCTGGCGCAGAAAAACAGGACAATCATGACGACGCTTATTCCGGTGGCAAGAAACACATTGTCCCCAAAGAAAGGTGCTCCGGCCGATGGGAGCACTGAAGCTGCCAATACGAAAACTGCGCCAATGGCAGGTCGATGTACTTTAGCAGCGCGTGCAACTGCGGGATGTTCCTTGGCAAGCCCGGTCGCCGCGTCGATAAGTTGTTGGACACCTTGATACACAACAAGAATCACAGCAGCGGAGAGAAGGACGAATATAAAGATTTGGAAAACTATCAGAAGCCAACTAGTAACTAGTTGGGCACGCACGCTCCACGCGACCACCAGAAGTGCTACGCCAAGACATAGCACACCAACGGCAGCGATGCCGGAAATAATGTAGAAGGCACGATCCTCTTCGTAGGGCATAAGCAGAAGCCGGTCCTGATGAGCCGGATAACGTCTGAGTTGACGCGGCGGCGCGAATCAAAGCACCCTCGCCGCACCATGCTAGTTGAGGAACACGGTCCCGCCGCTCGCGTCCAACGATTTGTTATGTTGCGCGTCGGGTAACTTCGGTCGTCGATTTAACAAACGGGGCATAGTTCCGGAACCATTCGTTGTCGAGAACCTCGCGCGGCAAGTCGCGAACAGTCCCTTTGCTGTGGAACCATTCGAGCTTGCCGAGTTTGTAAAACGCAACGTGAACGTCGCCGCGACGGAAATTTACGGCCATGAAGCTGGAGTTCTCGTCGCAGTTGTGATGTTCGCAACAGGCAGCGACGATGTAATCATTGCCCGCAAGCGCCACGCCGCTCATGACATAGCAATCGTTCAGCAGACGATTGTAGTATTTCCAACCGAACAATTTGACCAGCCTGCGCTGCAACGCTCGCGTTCGATAAATATTTCGGTACGGTTCGCCTGGAATACTAATCTGGCTCTTTCCAACGTATTTGCGGAGGTAACCCAAATTGCTCTGGGCCACGGTGGGCGTCACAAACAAGAAACTGAGGAGCCCGAGGAACGCGACCTGTTTGATTTTCATTTGAAGCAACATAA
>WNFR01016654.1_pt1 | contig 10514 bp, 5 predicted proteins | sample 5400221 | NCBI WGS metagenome assembly WNFR01 (sample SAMN13153357, study PRJNA577476) | soil metagenome | isolation source: 40 cm soil under Madrone tree | place: USA:California | collected 2016-06-14 | reverse complement strand
CTTCAATACCAACGACCTCCATACTGCGGTTAGCAATGGCCTCAAAGAGACCTCCAAATATTATCTCCTGGCATGGCGTCCCGAACGGGAAGGAAACAACAGCACCAAGTTTCGCCGTATAGATGTTGCCGTCCCCGGCAGACCCGAATTGACTGTTAGGATTCGCCGAGGCTTTTTTGACATTGAACCGCCGCCGATAAACAAGAGTAAGAAGCCAAACGACCAAACGACGCAGGAACAAACGGTCGAGGCAAAACTGAAAGAAGCAATCATCGCTCCTTATCCGGATCGACAGATTCCCATATCGCTAAGTTTGAATTACCTCGACACGCCCGACAAAGGAATTGCTCTGTCAGTTTCAATTCAGATACCCGCGGAGTTTCTTTCATTTGACTCGGATGGCAAGGAGTGGGCGCAAGTCGATCTGGCCGGTGCGTTGTTCGATGATCGTGGGCAGCCTGTGGGCCGTTTCGGTGAACGAGTGACGCTGAGCGCGTCCACGGCTGAAGCAAAAAGTAGTGGGCGACAGCTGACCTATAGCCACACGATTTTCCCTGGGCCTGGTCTCTATCAGGCGCGAATCGCAGTGCGTGATGTTAGAACTGGTCACGTGGGCAGCACCAACGCCTGGATCGAAATACCGAATCTCTCCGACCATAAACTCAGCCTCAGCAGCTTGCTTTTGGGTGAGCGTCCGAGGTCAGGGCTTGCCGATCCAGCGACTCTCGCCCTTCCAGGCTCCGTGCTATTGAGCATTGACCGGCGCTTCAAGCGCGATTCTTTTCTAAGGTATCTGGTTTTCGTCTACAACAGCGCGCGAGCTAATACGGATTCTGCGCCAGACGTGGTTGTACAGATGCAAGTTCTGAGAGACGACCAGCCCGTTGCCACAACTGCATTGAAGAAGGTTTCGACGGACGGGGTGCAAGATCTTCAGCGACTCCCCTACGCGGCAGAGCTTCCGCTTGAAGGCTTTTCGGCGGGACATTATCTCCTGCGGTTTACGGCCATCGACCGCAATGCAAAAAGTAGTGCGTCACAACAGGTACGCTTCGAAATTCAGTGAAGAAGCAGGCAGTGAAGCAAACAACGGGAGCCTAGAAAAAGGTGGAGGTCGTTCCAAAAAATTGAGCTAGCCACAGATGAAGTCACGCCCGGCGCTATTCACGTATTCGGAAAACAATCCAAAATCAGCAAGAAAAGGCTGCTGTGGAGCGCCATGCTTTGGATTGGGCGTTGGAAATTCAATGCGCCGCATGAAAGAAGCCTAACGGCACGTTTCTTGCTGAAAAAGTAGCGCGATCTTCGACGTGTCTTAGAGATTCAGTACCGCATGGGTTTTATCGACAGGGGTGGTGGTTCCCCCGAGCGTGCCTCTAAAGACTTACCTGATGACCAAAGAACCAAGACTAACAAAGGAGCCCTACATGAAAAGATCCATCTTTATCGTGCTGATGTCGTGCCTTTTTGCAGCCGCGGCATTCGGCCAAACGAGTACGCAGAATCTGGTTGGCACGGTGTCTGACGCGAGTGGCCTTATCCAGAACGCAACGGTTGTCGTCAAAGACAACCAGACCGGAAAAGAAAGAACTGTACAGACCTCCGATCAGGGAGGTTTTGTTGTTTCCAACCTTGATGTTGGGACCTATACGGTGACGGTCACCGCTGCTGGGCATAAGACGTACACAGCAACCCAGGTGAAAATCGAGGCCGGTAAAGAGTACTCTCTCCCCGTGAACCTTGAGATTGGCCAACTAACTGAAAACGTGACGGTGGTAGCCGGCGCAGACGTAATCAACACGTCGAATCCCGAGTTGGCAACGAACATCGGTCCGCGTCAGTTGTTGGAGTTGCCGCTGCTCACGCGAAACCCGCTGGCGCTCATTCTGACTGCCTCAGGCACAGCGTCGAACCCCTCACAAAACACGTCTATCAACGGACAGAGAACTTCGTCCACCAACATCGTGCGCGATGGGGTGAACATCAACGATAATTTCATCCGCTCCAACGCGACAGACTTTGCGCCGCAGCGTCCCTCAGTTGACGACATCGGTGAATTCACCATCTCGTCGCAGAACTCAGCCGATGCGGGTTTCGGTGCGGGGCAGCTCACCCTGTCGACGCCGCGAGGCCAAAATGAATTTCACGGCGCTGCGTTTGAGTACAACCGAAACTCAAAGTTTGCCGCCAACAGCTTCTTCAGTAATGCACTCGGCGTTTTTGGCCCTAGCGACGGGCTTGTGCTTGCCGGATTAAAGAAAGTCGGAGACCAAAAGAGTCCGCGTCCCTTTCGCAACCGAAATCAGTTTGGCGGCAAGGTCAGCGGCCCAATCCTTAAGAACAAGCTGTTCTTCTTTGGTTACTACGAGGGTCTTCGTGATCGAGTCACGTCAAACAAGTTGACCACGACTTTCCTGCCCGGCCCGGCGACCGGTAATTTCACCTACACGCGCAGTGATAACGGTGCGTTGCAGACGGTCAATCTGCTGAACATTCCCCTCACTAACATTCCAACAGATCTATTACCGGCCGGAATCGGGAGCGTAGATCCAACGGTTCGAACCAGAATCCTATCCCGGCTTCCGCTTGGGAATACGACCGAAGCGGGCGACGGTCGCAACACCACGGGCTACCGTTTCAATCAGCAGGCAAACCAGGATCGCAATAGCTTCACGACGCGTATTGATTACGACCTCAGCAGTAAGCATTCGATTTGGGGCGTTTACAATCACGTGAAGGAAGGCAATCTCCGTACAGACATTGACGGCTCGTTCAACCTGGTTCCGTTGGCTACCCAGCCATCAACTAATAACTTTGTTTCTCTCGGCTACCGGGCGACCTTGTCGCCGAAATTGACGAATGAGCTGACAGGCGGGACCTTTAAGTCGGTGCCGGTCTTTCATAGCGCTGAGCCGGCGAAGACAAACAATTTCATCATCCCGACGCTCGTCACCAACCCGGAAGTGACCTTCCTGGATCAGGGGCGTGCGGTGCGGACCACTAATGCGCAGGACAACGTTACGTACATTATGGGTAATCACTCGCTGCGATTCGGTGGCCAGTTCGAGAACGTAAACATCGATGCCTTTAACGATGCAGGCATTACTCCGACGTACAATCTGGGGACTAACGCGAACACGCCGCAGCTTGTTACTTCCCAGTTTACCAACACCGCGCTGTTTCCGGGTGGCGTACCCTCATCACAGCGCGGCACGGCAAACTCCTTGATTGCATTACTCGGCGGATTCGTCACCGGTGGATCTGCGACGTTTAATGTTAACGATAAGACCACCGGGTTTGTGCAGGGCGCGACCCAGCGTCGTATCTTTAACTTCAAACAGTACGGCGCCTATTTTTCGGACTCGTGGCGGGCAAGGCCCACTTTGACGCTGAATCTGGGCGTCCGTTATGACTACCAGACCCCGCTCAAGATGACGAATGGTCTGGCCCTTGAGCCGATCATCGCCCCGGGGACGAATCCCGTCACCGCCGTTCTGGATCCAAACGGCGTTTTTCAGTTTGTCGGCGGCAACGTCGGCCAGCCTGGCGTATTCAACTTTCCGGACAAAAACAACTTTGCTCCGATCCTGGGACTGGCGTGGGCGCCGCGCTTTAAGAGCGGGCTCATGGGCAAGCTGATTGGGGACGGTAAGACCGTGATCCGCGCTGGCTACCGGATGGACTACGTCAATGATGAGCTGGTCCGCGGTCCCGATAATGCTCTGGCAAACAACTCCGGGCTGCAACTCGCTTCGAACGTCGTCAATCCGTTAACGGGGACAGCCGTGCTCGACGCACGGGTCAGTGCTCTTCCGGCCGTTCCGGTGCCGACATTCGTTTCCAGCCGCTCGTTCCTCTTGAACAACCAACAGGGTGCGTTACAAGCGGCGGCGTTTGCTGTTGATCCACACATTCAGGTGCCACGCACCTCGGAGTATTCGCTTGGCATCCAGCGCGAGATTGGTTTCAATTCCGTGCTCGAGGTTCGCTATGTCGGCAGCCGCGGCAGCAATTTAACCCGCGCTTCGGACTTCAACCAGGTTGACATCCGCGGCAACGGTTTCGGCGCCGACTTCAATCGGGCCATAAACAATTGTCGGGCGCAAGGTGCCACCTTGACGGGAACCGGCGATCCACTATTCAGGTGCACCGATGTGACCTATAATCCTGGGATAGCTGGCAGCGTGCCATTGACGGTGTTCCCGAGTTTGGTTCTAACGGGCAGCCTGGCGCTTAATGGCTCGACAACGATCGCAAACATTCAGAACGGAACTCCGGCGGACTTGGCGGTCCAGTACATCATCAACGCCAAAACCGGAGCGGTGAAATTCAATGCCAACCCGAATATCTTCGTAGCGGACGTACTGAACAACAATGCGTTCTTCCGCTACAATTCGCTCCAGGTGGAATTGCGGCGCCGGTTCTCGAAAGGGTTCTGGATGAACGCCAATTACACGTTTGAGAAGGAACTGACCAATGGTCAGGGCACCGGACAGACTCGAGTTGAGGCACTCCTGGACAACCTGCAACCGAATCTGGAAAACTCTCGCGCTGATTACGACCAGACGCAGGTATTTAACCTTTCCGCGACCTACGACTTGCCCTTCGGCAAAGGCAAGCACTTCTTTGGCGGTGCCGGCAGTTGGCTGGATCGACTGGTAGGCGGCTGGGAGGTTACTTCGATTGCCCGATGGTCGACGGGAGCTCCGATAACCCTGGTTGACGCCCGCGGGACGCTTAATCGTGCTGCCCGTTCGGGACGACAGACGGTTCAGACTAACTTGACGACAGCTCAGATCAAGGCACTTGCCGGAGTCTTCAGGACGCCGAACGGGATTTTCTTTATTAACCCCTCGGTGATTAATCGGAATGCCGACGGCTCTCTTGGGAGTGGTACCGGCCGAGGCGCCAATGGTTTTGCCACCTCGTTTACGGGTCAGGCGTTCTTTAACGATGACCCCGGTACGACCAGCGGCCTGGAACGCGCGTTCCTCAACGGCCCGAGAACCCTGAGTTTGGATAGCTCTGTGATCAAGAGCATACGGATCAACGAGCGAATGAGACTCCAGCTCCGCGGAGAACTGTACAACGTTATGAACCATACAGCATTCGCTATTGGCCAGTTCCTGAGCGTTAACAGTTCGAGCTTTGGTCAGATTAGTAGCTTGGCGGTCAATCCTCGTATCGTCCAGTTTGCCGCACGATTCGAATTCTAAGACGCGGCCAAACTGTAGTTAGCTGTGGGGCATTGCTTCCTGAGAAGTAATGCCCCCTATTTTTTTGCTATTGGGTTGCCTCGCCGTGGGTATAGAATGCGCAGTCGGCAGTTTGGCCACTTTATCATCCCTCCCGGATGGAGTAACTAGAAAGGAAATCTCGATTATGATGCGCTTCATTTTGTTCCTGCTGGTCGCAGTTCTTGCAGTTGGTGTTTTGCTGCCGGGAGAGGCCGCCAGCACCGTTAAGCCTTCCGACAAACTGACCCCCGATGAGATTCTCGCCAAGCATCTGGATTCGATTGGTCCCGCAAGTACGCGTGCGGCGGTCCGCTCGCGGGTGTTAGGCGGTACCAGCCAGGTGACGTTTCGCTCTCGTGGCGTCGCGCAAGGGGAGGGCGTGGCCGTGCTGGCATCGGATGGAGCCAAGAGTATGGTCACGATGAAGTTCGGATCGCCGCAATATCCTTACGAGAAGATCGGCTTCGATGGGGACAAAGTAACTTCCTATCAGGTGCGCCCCGGTGAATACTCAAGTTTGGGGAGCTTTGCCCGCGCGGCCCCGGAGATGTTCAAAGAAGGATTGCTCGGCGGCACGTTATCATCGGCCTGGCCCTTTCTGGATCCTGCAAACAAGAGAGCCAGGTTGGAGGTCGGCGGCACTAAGAAGGTGAACGATCGTGCCGCCTATGAAGTGAAGTACGTTGTGCGTGGCGGTTCGGATCTGAGAATCAGTTTGTTCTTTGATGCCGAGACGTTTCAGCATGTCCGCACTGTCTACAAAAAAGAAATGTCAGCGCAAATGAGGGGGGCCACGGGCTCAACCCAACGCGGTGGGGCGTCGGCCGTTGGCGGGGGACGAAGCGCAGGAGGGAACGATCGCGTCGGCGAAGCCTCAGCCGGACAAAGCAACACAATCTACGAGTTGACAGAAGACTTTTCTGACTTCAAAACCGAGGCGGGTTTGACACTTCCCCATACATATAAGATCCACCTCGCTCAGCAAGGCTCGGCAACCCAGATTTCCGATTGGGTCATTAGCTTGGTGAGGTTTGAATTCAACCTGCACCTGGAGGCCAGGGACTTCGACGTCAGTAGCGACTAAAACACGAGACAGCCGTCAGAGCTCGAGTTATCAGTGCTCGCAGAACTTAGGAACCTGTCGGAAAAATCACAAATCGCAGAAGACGGCGAATGAAAAATCATTCGCCGGCTTGGAAAAGTTCATGACAAATTTGGGCCAAGCGTTTCTGATGGGAGGTTGATGGAATGAACGCACTTTTGATCATCGGGTTGTTACTGCTGGTTCTTGCACAGATGCCCCGTAACGCTCAGGAGCAACCGGGACTCGAAGTACTGAGCCTCAGGGTAAAGACCCAGGTCCTCTCACCACCATCGGACAGGCTTTCGGAGGAACCCCCAGATTCAGTGACCAGGCCCAATCCAAATGTGAACCGGCCCAACAGGAATGAGACGGAAACTGAAAGGATTGAGAGACAAACTAACCAGCGCGTCCAGAACATGCACGTACTGGAAAACATGAAACACGAAGGAAATTCTCCGCGCCCATCGACTCTTTGGGTATACGAGTCTGAGGCAGAGATAAGGAATAACTCCCCATCCGCGATCACGGGATTTGTTTGGGCATACCGAGCGTCTCCTGCTTTGCAATACACTGAGGACCAGGAATTTCTGTGTATCGTGAAGGTAACCGCCGGCGAGAACAAGCGGGTTAAGGTGATGTCAGTGACGTCCTCATCAACGAGGTCCGGTTTTCCGACGGTACGACCTGGAGACGTCCAAATTGGGACCCCGCGGTCCTTACGCGCCTGGGCGCTACCAAGCTGGGGAGTGGTAAGTGCGTGCAATTCTGATAAGTCCCTAGTGTAGTGCATCACAAATAATGAAACAATGAATATTGAGCATCGTACTAACTTCAACGGAGGTAGAGACGATGCGAGTAGCGCCAGAAGTCAAACTTTTAAATGAGCAACGAGAGGAACTAGAGAGGCTGGCTCGCGGGCGTACGGTCACGGTGCGCGCAGCCCAGCGGGCTAAGATGATCCTGATGGCGGCTAGTGGTCTGACAGATTCAGCGATTGGAGAAGCGCTGGTCGTCTCGCGACAGAACGTGGCCCGTTGGCGCGGCCGATTTGTCGAGCGTGGCCTGGCCGGCATCGAGAAAGATGCGCCGCGTCCCGGGCGCAAGCCGCAAATCTCGGCCCAGCGAGTAAAGCAGATCGTGCGCCTGACTACCCATGAAAAACCGGCCGACGCCACGCACTGGAGCACGCGCAGCATGGCCCGAGCAACTGGCATTAGTGCTGCTTCAGTGCGACGACTGTGGCGGAAGCATGGCTTGAAGCCGCACCTGTTGCGCACCTTTAAGTTGAGCAACGATCCTTTATTTGCCGAGAAGGTGGCTGACATCGTGGGCCTTTATCTCAATCCCCCAGAACATGCTTTGGTACTTTCAGTTGACGAAAAGAGTCAGGTACAAGCGCTTGATCGCACCCAGCCGGGACTGCCCCTGAAGAAGGGTCGGGCCGGTACTATGACCCATGACTACAAACGCAACGGCACTACCACATTGTTTGCTGCGCTCAACATTCTGGATGGCAAAGTCATCGCCGACTGCATGCCCCAACATCGCCATCAAGAGTGGTTGAAGTTCCTACGTTTGATCGACAAGTCAACGCCGCGCCGCAAACAGCTTCATCTGATCATCGACAATTATTCACCGCACAAACATCCGGCGGTGCAAGCCTGGTTGGAGCAACATCCCCGCTTCCATATTCATTTCACTCCGACCAGTGCTTCCTGGCTCAACATGGTCGAGCGCTTCTTTAGAGACATTACTCAAAAACAAATCAGACGCGGTTGCTTTGCTAACGTCGCCCAACTGATCGAGACCATTGAAACTTACATCGCTCAACACAACACCAACCCCAAGCCTTTCGTTTGGACGGCCAAAGCCTCCGACATCTTGGAGAAGGTAAAACGTGCTAGTTAGTGTTTGGCGCGGTCACACCCCACGTCGGGAATGCCTCATCCATCATCGCCTAGCAGTATCCTCCAAGAAATTGCAAGAAAATCCAGAAAAATGAAAGGGTGAAGACTATTGCGGTGCGAAATTCAACAAAAAGTCCGAAACGGAGCGATATACGTCTCTTGCCCTGATGGCGCGGCGTTTGCCTATCGGAAAAGAGAGAATTTGTCATTATTGGCATTCGAGCCGTCGTTGATAACCTTTCCGTGGAACCATTAATAAGCAGACTCGGTCTTCAAACAAAGCGCCCAGCAAAGCTTTTCTGCCGGGCATGCAACAAACAACTCTAACTTTCTTGGAGGAGTCCCCGCGATGAGAAATTACTTGCCAAGGTTCTTTTTTGTTTTGGCGATGATCGTCGTGTTCAGCCTGTCAGCATTCGGGCAGGTCACGTCGACGGGATCGCTTTCTGGAACTGTCGTCGACCCGCAGGGCGCGGTGGTCGCCGGCGCGGTGGTGACAGTTAAGAGTGTTTCCAGTCAGGAATACACGGCCGTAACGAATGGAGAGGGAGTTTTCACAATTCCCGCCCTCGGCGACGGTGTTTATTCCGCCACAATTGTAGCGAAGGGTTTTAAGACAGCCGCAGTTACCGACATCAAGATCAACATCGGTACACCTTCGAGCATCAAGGTGGCCTTGGAAATCGGCGCCGGCACCGAGACGGTTACCGTCGTGGGCGGCGGCGAGTTGGTGCAGACGCAATCGGCCACGGTGGGTACCTCGATCACGGGTCGCCAGATCACTGAGCTTCCGTATGCCTCTCGGAATGCGTTGGACCTTCTGCTTTTCCTGCCCGGCACGTCGACGGCGGGTCGTCCCAGGCAATCGACCGTCAATGGACTGCCCAAGTCCATGCTTAATATCACGATGGATGGCATTAACATTCAGGACAACGTGTTGAAAGGCTCGGACGGATTCTTTACCATCATCCAACCCAAGACTGACGCGGTTCAGGAAGTCAGTGTTTCGACCTCGACGCCCGGAGCTGAGAGTAATGCTGAGGGCGCTGTCCAGATCAAGTTCACCACCCGCCACGGCGGAAACGAGTTTCACGGCAGTGGCTACTGGACCCACCGTGATAAGTCACTTAATGGAAACTTCTTCTGGAACAATGAGTTGCTTGCGCCCAAGCCGCACTTTGACAATATCGCGCGGTCGACCGACAGGGCGCCGCGCACTAACGCGCTGCTCAACCAGCCGGGTGGCAGGATTGGCGGTCCGATGATCATTCCGCATATCCTGAAAAAGGGTAAGGCCTTTTTCTTCATAAACTATGAAGAGTATCGGCTGCCTGAGGCTCAGTTGCGGACGCGCACCGTCCTCAGTGCGAGTGCCGCGGCCGGTATCTTCTTTCCCGGCGCAGCTGCGTGTGGTGGTTCGGCAGCCACCGGGTGTAATCTCTATACTCTGGCGGCCGCAAACGGCCAGATGGCAACCCCCGATCCAACAATCTTTGCGCTCATCGCGTCAACACGCTCAGTCTCCGGAAGTTATACGCAACCTTCCGATCTGAACCAGAACCTGCTCAGCTTTACCAACCAGGGCGGACAAAAGCGGCAATTCCCAACGGCGCGGTTCGACTTTGAGGTTAACAAAAATAACCACATCGAAACGATCTACAACTATCAGGTATTCCGCTCCAAGGTGGACTTTCTGAACAATGCGGATCCGTTCGCTCCGGGCTTTCCAGGGCCTTAATGCGGCGACCAGCATCGCCAACCTGAGTCTGGGTATCAGTAACGTAACCACGATCAACTCTCCGCAGCGTCGCAACACGCCGACAAACCAGTTGAGTGATAACCTGAGCTGGATTAAGGGCAAGCACACTCTCAACTTTGGCGGCGACATCTCTTCGATTAGCACCTTCCTGCAGGGTTCCGTCAACGGCGCCGTACCCACAGTCAGCTACGCTCAGGACGTGTCGGATACCATTGACACCTCGATGTTCAATGCCACGAACTTCCCGAACGCGAATCAGCGTGCCCAGGCAAACGTGCTCTATCGAGTGCTGACCGGTCGTGTCAACAATATTTCGCACGTTGCCGCGCTCAACGAAACAGGGGTTGGCTACACGCTCGACGGGTTTAGAATTGAGCGGTATCGCCAGCGAGAGTTTGGCATTTATGGGCAGGACTCGTGGCGCTTCAGGCCGAATCTCACGCTGAACTTCGGTCTCCGTCTCGAAACCGTGTACGCGCCAATTTCGCAGAACAAAGCGCTTACGCAAAACACCTTTGCCGCATTGT
>WNFR01018139.1_pt1 | contig 10515 bp, 12 predicted proteins | sample 5400221 | NCBI WGS metagenome assembly WNFR01 (sample SAMN13153357, study PRJNA577476) | soil metagenome | isolation source: 40 cm soil under Madrone tree | place: USA:California | collected 2016-06-14 | reverse complement strand
GATAATGTGTCGATCCGCTCGGCCAGACCGAAGTCGAGCTCGGTCAAACCGCCTTTGCTGTGGGTCGAGAGCACCAGCCGCACTTTGTTGTAGCGGATGTCGATATCGGGATGATGCTCTTCGTCTTCGGCCACCTCGGCCACAGCGTTCACAAAATCGATCGCGTCGGCAAAATCATCGAACTCGAAAGTCCGTTCGATGTGCTTTTTCTCCAGCTCCCACTCGGGGACCTTTTTCATTCGCTCTTTCAGCTCGGCGGTTTTGATCAGGTCGGCCATATCGGGACAACGAGTAACACCCGAAAATTGTTTTGCAATGACGAATCCAGTCTCTTTTTTGGGGCGCCATCTCTCATGAATCCCGCGCTTTCCTTGCTGTCATCCCGAGTCGCAAAGACGACGAGGGATCTCTCATATGGCGATGGATTACACAGATTCGGGAGCGTCATTTTAAACACCGAGGATTTTCCTCAGATTTTTTTGCGCATCGAGCACCTCCATGGCGCATCGGCGAGACAACTTCGATTGGCTCGGCCAATCGGCCAGAACTTCTTCAACCGCGGCCGCGGCTTCATCCTCGCCATTGATAAAGTGAAATCCGCTCTCGCGTGGGAGATATTCCCCTGCCCCTGTATTTTCGGTGACGACTGGCCGGCCCGTTGCCAGAAAAGCCGCTGCCCGGTCGCTCAACCAGCCGGTTTTCCAACTGACGTCGACTCCTTTGATCGCGGTAAATTCCCCGAGCGCGCTCGCGATGTACTGGCGATATTTCGGAGGGGTCGAGGCGGCGCTGTGCGGGTCGACAATGTGCCAGCCGTGCGAGGCGAGCCGTCTTCGTTCCGGATCGTCCGCACTAATATTCATGGCCAGTTCAAAGCGCGCCCTAGGCACGCGCCGGGGAAGATTCAGATAAGGCTCGAAAGCGAATTTCTTGGAGAGATCGGGAAACTTTCCTCCCACTTCCACCGCGCCGCTCCAATACCATTGGCCGATCGTGGTAAACTTCGACGATCGCGGACGGGGGCGCGGCCGTGTCTGAAATAATTTCGTATCGACCAACGGGTAGAACGTTTTCCATTTCAACGGTGACTTTGGTAATCGGCAATCGCGCGCGTTCACGTTGAGCCCGATCGTCCAGAATTCGTGGTGATGCGATTGGCCCATCTCCATCTGCGTCATCCAGTAAAAAATTTCGCTTGGATCGAGATCGCAAAAGATCCGTCGCTCAAATTGCAGCAGCAGCGGCGGATGAATCGAATAACTGAGATTAAGCAGCGTGTTTGGGCCGGCCAACCGATCGAGCAATTCCCGCTTTGAAATTCCAATGCAACGAATTCCGTCGAGATCATGCGCGTCACTGGCCGGCTCTTGATAAAGCAGGCAGTAACGGCCGCGGAGTCCGTGTTCGCGCACCTGCCGTTGGAAATTGTCGACGTTGGCCTTGTCGGCGCGCGCATTTCCCGTTGCGGGCAAAATCTCCAGCCAGATAGCGTCCAGCTTCAAACGGCGCAAACCGAGCATCCATTGCAGCGGAACGGAAAAATTTCCGCCGCCCTGCCGATACTTCGCTGCAAACCCGCACCCGAGAAAGATTGTCATTCAGATTGTGATCGGTGATTGGTGAAAAGTGAAAGGTAAGCGCCACGAGACGGCTTGTAATCACTAATCACCAGTCACTATTCACTGATCACTGGCTTCATTTGACGCTTCCGCCAGACAACCGCCCTAGAACGGCTAACTTAAGAACGTGGGTTTCATTTTTACAATCATCGGCTCGATGCTCTTGCTCGATGCAATTTGTTGGTGGGTGCTTTCCCGGCTCACCCACCTTCAACTCGGGCGCATTGTGCTCGCCATTTTCATGAGCGCCCAGATCGTCCTTTTGCTTTGGCTGATCGGCGGACGCATGTTTCAAACTGGATGGGATCGCCTGCTCCCGAAATTTGCCGTATCCGCTTTGTTCATCTGGCATTTTATCGGACTTGGTTTGTTCTCTTTAATCGGTCTTGGATCAATTCCGATTTTGGTGATTCACAAAATCGTCAAAACAAACAGGCAGGAGTTCTGCAAAACGACGGCACCGGCGACTGAAGAGCGACATCAATGGAGTCGCCGGGAGTTTCTTGGTTTTGCCGCTGCCATCGCTCCGGCGGTGTTCACTTTTGGATTAACCGGCGTCGCCCTGAGCCAACTGAACCGCTTTCGCGTGCGCCGTTTCGTTATCCCGATTCACAATCTGCCGCGTGATCTCGATGGAATGACAATCGCGCAGGTCAGCGACATGCATGTGGGGCGCTTCACTTCCGGGCGCGTTCTCCGCGAGATGGTTCGCGCAGTCAACGAACTCCGCGCCGATCTCGTTCTCTTAACCGGCGATCTGATTAACGATGCGCTCACCTCGTTGGATGAAGGAATCGATCTGGTTCGCGCGATCGATCCGCGTCTTGGGTCGTATTTGATTGAAGGAAATCACGATCTGATTGAAAACGCCGCGGAATTTGAGCGGCGCGTGAAAGCATCCGGCATCCCTTTTCTTTTGGACGAATCCGCCATTGTATCGGTCCGCGGCGCGTCCGTTCAGTTACTGGGTCTAAGTTGGACGCGCCACCACGCTGCGGATCACGACGCCGAAATCTCGCAATCCGTGCGCGCGCTTTTGCAGCAACGCCAGCCGGACGTTTTCCCAATTCTGCTGGCGCACCATCCGCACGCCTTCGATGCCGCCGCCGATGCCGGCATACCGCTCACGCTCTCCGGCCACACTCACGGCGGGCAATTGATGTTGAACGAACAACTCGGATTCGGCCCGGCGATGTTTCGCTACTGGTCCGGACTTTATACTCGCGGCCAAAGCAAACTCATCGTCTCGAACGGCGTCGGTAACTGGTTTCCCGTGCGCGCGAACGCGCCCGCCGAGCTCATTCACATCACGCTGCGCCGCGAGTCATGATTTAGAATGAATTCGATATTCGGCGCCTGCCGCGCCGTAGCTTTGCGAAGGCGGGTTGGTTCTTAAATGCCAGTCCGGTCCGCCAATCGGACGGACTCGTCCCGTGGCGAGCTCGGACCGGTTGACGCACACCGCTTCCTCCGCAAATTAGGTGGCTCTCGGCGCCCGTAGCTCAACTGGATAGAGCATCTGACTACGGATCAGAAGGTTTGAAGTTCGAATCTTCACGGGCGCGCACTTTAATCACTCGTCACAACTGACTTTCGGCGCGGTAATGCTTATAGTCGCCGCCTGAAATCACCGCCTGCAAGCGCGCCGTGTCTGGTGGCTTGGCCAAATGGAAATTGAATCCCGCCGCGCGGGACAGCTCTCTGTCTAGTTCGCTAGAGTAAGCCGTAAGTGCAACGCCGCAGATTGTTTTGTTCGCCGCGCGGATCTTTTTCATCATCTCCCAACCGGTCTCGTCTGGCAGACCGATATCGCACAGAATTACATCGAACGGGCACTTGCTTAGCGCGTCGAGTCCCTCAGCGGCGGTACCCGCGCTCCGGACCTCATGGCCCCAGCTAGACAGCACCGCCACCAGGAAGGACTGATCGCATACTTGTCAGTGTCCAAAGCGGCAATCGCCGTACCAATCCCCCTTGTTTATTGCCTGACAAAATCCGCACCCGGCGAGTGATTAATTAAAATACGGCCGGATCTGCTCGTACTTCTTACCGGTGCCGATCCGTTTCACGTTGCGTAGGTCGTCTGCGCTTTTAAATGGCCGCGCGGCGATGATGGTTTGGGCAGTTACCCTACCGACCCCGGGAAGATTCTCCAAGTCCGTGACCGACGCGGTGTTGATGTCGAGTTTATGAGGCGCGACCTTTTCATTCGTCGCTACTGCTGTTGGCGCAGCAGCCGGAGAGATAGTAGGTGACGGACTGACAACTCCAATAGGCGACGGGCGCGCCGGGGCTTTGTCGCCGCGAGGAAAAAAAGTAAATGGGGCGGCCCCTGATTTCTCGCGCGCATTTAGCCGATCAGCCTTCATTCCCCAGCCACCGATTTGATCCTTACGGGCTTCGTCTTCGAATTGTTCAAGTTTTTGGAGTTCGGCTTGGGAACTCGAGGACCCAGGCGGGATGAATTTGGTGCCATAAACGCGGGCAAGCCCGTAGCGGACCAGCTGCTCGCCGAGATCGCCCTCTTTTGTCTGCACAAACGCATAAAACCGCTCGATCTTGCTGCGGCCCATCGCGCCCGAATTACGCGTAAAGACGACGAATGGCTCGGACAGTTTCTCGCGCGTAAACGCTTTGGCCGCTTCTCCCACTTCGATCGCTTGCGGCACAGTGATCTCAAAGTATTTCGCCTGTTCGATGAGGCGCGCCGGGTTTGTTCCTTCGGTCTCAGGAGCGTCGACCAGACAGAGGCGAAAGATGTACTCCTTATCGCCGGCGCTGACGTGGAAACTGTCGCCGTCGTTCGCCGGGTTTAGAATAAGGCGACAGTTTTCGATGACGATCCAGTTTCCGCGGGCGCTAAGATCGACAGTCGCCGTCCAAAAGACGACGGCAACAAAGAGAACGCGACGTATCATTCGAAATCAAAGGAAGCGATGCTAATGAAAGCAGGAACGCAGGAAGAATGAATCTTTTTTCTCTTTTCCTGATTTCCTCAGAGATAAGTCCGATCTGAATCCTGTTAATTTTGTTAATTCTGTCTGATTCCGTCGCAGACCGCTCGTCTCTCATGTGGGCAGATCAAACTGACTCATCGTTTTGAAAACCTCGTAACGCTCGTTGATCTCGTCCATCGACAGATTGCGCAATCGCTCAAGGCTGAATGCTTCCACGCAAAAGCTGGCCAGAACGCTGCCGTAAATCATCGCTTTGCGTAAGTCGGTGAAGGTCACCTCCTTCACCGTGCCGGCCAGATACCCGGCCATGCCGCCGGCAAACGTGTCCCCTGCCCCGGTCGGATCGTGAATGTCCTCCAACGGATACGCCCCGCAGCTGAAAAATTCGTCTCCGCCAAACAACAGCGCGCCGTGCTCGCCTTTTTTGATCGCGACATAGCGCGGCCCGAATTCGCGAATGTGGTTCCCGGCTTTAATCAAGCTTGTCTCCTTCGTCATCTCGCGGGCTTCGCTGTCGTTTAGAATTAGAAGATCGACATGTGGAAGCAGCGCGTCGAGATCGGCCCGGGCGGTTTCAATCCACAGATCCATCGTGTCGGCGACGACGAAGCGCGGCCGCTCCATCTGCTCGAGCACGTGCAGTTGCAAAGAGGGCGCGATATTTGCCAGCAAAACGAAATCGGTTTTGCGATAAGATTCCGGCAACGCCGGCTTGAAATTTTCGAACACGTTTAGCGCGACCGAACGCGTCTCGCGCGTGTTCAGGTCCCAGGAATATTCACCCGACCAGCGAAAAGTTTTTCCGTTCACGCGCTGCACGCCTTCGCTGTCGATGTTGTGTTTCTTCCAAAAGTCGAACTCCGATTCCGGAAAATCGCTGCCGACGACGCCGACCAGTTTGACAGGCGAAAAGTAGCTCGCCGCTGTCGCTGCGTAGGACGCGGAGCCCCCCAGCAAATCGCCGTGCTCTTCGACCGGCGTTTTGACCGTGTCGAGCGCGATGGAACCGACAACTAGGACAGACATGAGAAATTTAAGATTTCAGATTTTAGATTGCAGATTGAGAATGCGCTGAACACTTCGCCCGTAGTCAGCAATATCGTCCGCTTTGAGTAGACCGGACACAATGGCAACGCGACGCGCGCCGGCAGCGATGATGTCGGCGAGATTGTCGATCTTGATTCCGCCGATGCAGAAGATGGGCAGCGTTACATCGACATGTACTTGTTGGACGTCTTTCAAACCAATCGGTGGGTAATCCGGTTTGGTCGGCGTGGCGAAAATGGGCCCGAACCCGATGTAATCGGCGCCTTCACGCTGCGCTTCCCGCGCCTGCTCGAGACTGTGCGTAGATTTTCCAATAATCAATTTTCGCCCTGCTTTCTTTCGCGCGACTGCAACGGAATCATCATCCTGGCCGACGTGGACGCCTTCCACGGGAACTTTGGCTGCGATCTCGGCATGATCGTTCACAATGAGTGGAATGGAAGATCGACATGTAATCTGGTGAAGCGCCGATGCAAGATCGACAAGTTCGTCGATCAACTTCTGCTTTCCGCGCAACTGAATGAGATCGACACCGCCTTCGATCATTACCTTGGCCACACCGGGCACATCCAAGACATCAACGTAACTTAGATCCAGAATACCGTAGAGCCGGCAATCGCTTAGTGATTTTTGCATAACACGACGGCTCACAGAGCCGTGGCTACATTACTCGCGCAATCGGCGACCGGGTGCATGCGCCAGCTCGAAATTTTCCGATTTCATCAATCGCTCCACGAAACCGGTATCGTATTTTCCTTCGCGGAATTCGCCGCTGCGCATGATGGCCGCCTGAAACGGAACAGTCGTTTTGATTCCGGTAATGTAATACTCATCGAGCGCCCGGCGCATCCGGTCGATCGCCGATGTGCGGGTGGCACCGACTGTGATTATTTTCGCGATCAACGAATCGTAATACGGCGGCACGACGTAACCGGTATAGGCGTGCGAATCGATCCGCACCCCGCGGCCACCGGGCGCGTAGTAAAAGGCGATCCGGCCAGGTGAAGGTTGAAAATCTTTGGCGGGATCTTCTGCGTTGATCCGGCACTCGATGGCGTGCAATCGCGGCGTGGCATGTGCGACATGTGGGGAAAGCGGCTGACCCGCAGCAATACGGATTTGTTCCTTCACCAGATCGCAACCGTAAACCTCCTCCGTGATGGTGTGCTCGACCTGGAGGCGCGTGTTCATCTCGATAAAATAAAAACGACCATTGTTATCGACTAGAAACTCAATCGTTCCGGTGTTTTGGTACTCCACCGATTTCGCAAGTTTAACTGCGGCGTTTCCCATTTTCTTACGAAGCCCGGAGGTCATGAGAGGTGATGGACATTCCTCGATGACTTTTTGGTTGCGCCGTTGAATGGAGCAATCGCGCTCGCCCAGATGAACAACGTGGCCGTGGCTATCGGCCACGATTTGGAATTCGATGTGGTGCGGATTAACGATCAGCTTCTCGATGTAGACAGCGCCATTCCCAAAAGCTTTTTCGGCTTCGAGACGCGCATTGTGAAAACCGGAGAGAAGCTTCGGCTCGTTATGAGCCATACGCATCCCTCGCCCCCCGCCGCCCGCCACGGCTTTGATCATCACTGGATAACCGATCTTCTTCGCGACCTTGATCGCCTCTTTTTCGTCCTCGACTATGCCATCGCTTCCGGGCGTAACCGGCACGCCAGCCTTGCGCGCGCAAGCGCGAGCTGAATTTTTGTCGCCCATCAAATGCATCGTCTGCGAGGGCGGGCCGATGAATTTGATTTTGCAGCTCTCACAGACTTCAGCGAAATGCGCGTTCTCGGCGAGGAAACCGTAGCCGGGATGAATAGCATCGACATCTCCCACCTCGGCCGCGCCCATGATGCGATCGATTTTCAAATAACTTTCATCGCTCGGTGCGGCGCCGATGCAGATCGCTTCGTCCGCCAGCTGGACATGGAGCGAATCGACGTCCGCTTCCGAGTAAACCGCGAGCGTGCGAATGCCGAGTTCCTTGCAAGCGCGAATGATCCGCAGCGCGATCTCACCACGATTAGCAATCAGGACTTTTTCGAACATGTGCCGCTCCCGCGAGTTGGCGGGCCGCATCAATTATCGGACACGGAAAAGCACCTGGCCGAATTGTACCGGCTTGCTGTTTTCCGCCACAACTTCAGCAACCACTCCGCTTGTTTCCGCTTTGATTTCGTTCATCACCTTCATTGCCTCAATAATGCAAACCACTGTGTCCTCGGTCACTTTTGCTCCGACATCGACAAATGGCGGTGCGTCTGGCGAAGCGCCGCGGTAGAACGTGCCGACCATCGGTGAAACAATTTCTTTAAGCGACGCCGTCTCACTTGCAGCGGCCGGTCCGTTTGCAGCCGTCGGCGCGGAAACCGTTGGCGCAGCGGTGGCAGAAACAACCGGTTGATCGCCGATGCCTTTTTGCAGCTTTAGCCGAAAGCCGTCCTTCTCCATCTCGAAGACCGAGAGGTCGTTCTTCCTCATCAAATCGATGATGGCTTTGATGTCTTTGAGTTCCAAAAAGGGCTCCTATTCGTGAAAACTGAGGCGTTTAGGTAAAGCGGTTTTCCCAGCTAGGTCAAGTGCCAGAATGGAGTGCTGGAGTATTAGGGTAATGAAGTTTTGATCTGGAGCGCGTTCACCCCTCCATTACTCCATCACTCCACTACTCCAGTTCCAGGTCGTTGATGAGACGAGCGACTATCTCGTCGTCGACAAACCGGCGTTTCTTTTGATGCATCCGACCAAGCCGGACGGATCGCCGACCCTTTGGAAAGAGTTGCGTGAGTTGCTCGCGTTCGAAATTGCCAATAAGGGTCAGGTCTCAATTGTGAACCGGCTCGATCGCGAAACGAGCGGACTTGTTCTGGTGGCAAAAACTTCCGCGGCGGCGAGAAAATTCGGATTGCTCATGCAACAACAGCGTTTCCGGAAAGAATACGTCGCCATCGTTTGGGGCTGGCCGGATTGGGAAACAAAAATCGTCGACGCGCCGCTGGATCGACAAGGCAAACATCGGAAATCAGCGATTTGGCTGAAACAAGCGATTCATCTCGACGGCGCGCCGGCGCAAACGGAGTTCAACGTCGAGCGGCGCTTTACAAGATCGACATCTGCTGCCGACCCGGATCGGACCGGCGACAAGTTCAGTTTGATTCGAGCAATCCCGCGCACCGGCCGCACACATCAGATCCGCGTGCACTTGGCCTCGATTGGCCATCCGATTGTCGGCGACAAAATCTACGGGCCTAACGAGCAGCTTTATCTCGAGTTCATCGAAACCGGTTGGACGAGTGAACTCGAACGCCAATTACTTTTGCCGCGGCACGCGCTTCACGCATCGAAGCTCGGACTTGATGGCGAACACGCCTGCCAGACCGTAGCCGTTTCGCGAAGGCTGGAGTGGACAAGCCCGTTGCCGGTCGATCTCGCCAGTTTTCTGTAGCGGCGGTCTATGACCGCCGATTTGGAGGGACGACCTCTGTGTCGTCCTTCGGCGGACGCCGCAGCGCGGCGTCCCTACCTATTTCGCCATCGAGACCTGGATGTCGGCGAGGCGAATGACCTTGTCTTTGAAATGATGTTGAGTGGCAAAATAAATCCCGCTGAATTGTTGATATTTCTCCCACGTGCCGTGCACGGTCGTGTCCGCCTTTGGAATGTAATCCCAGGCGTGCACGCGTTTGGTCTGTGGATCGACATACAACACGTACTGGTCGGTCGGGGTAAGGCCGACCTTGTCGAAACTTAGACGCAGCATCTCGCAGTTTACGCCTTCGGACTCTTTCATTCCGTCGAACTTAGTGTGCACGCCGGGGTCGCGCACTTTGAGCGGCGCGAGCAACCAATAGGAATCGTTGACCCAGCGGCCATAGGCTGTCTTTGAACCTTCATCTGTGCCGGGCGCGCCGAGATTTACTTTCACGTGTTTCTCCTTCCCACTTTTATCTTTCCATTTCACGTCGTCGGTGTTGGCAGGAACGTCCCAAACATGGTCGGCTTTAAAAAGCTCCTTCCCGTCCTGCTCGACGACAAAACTAAAACGGACTACGGCGACGTTCGCCCATTGCTCGCCGCCACTTGCTTTCCAAACGTCCGTCGCCAGCTGTTCGGCTTTCTTGTCCTGATCTTCGGCCGCGCGGCCGCAAAAAATTCCGCCCAGAACAATCAGAGCTAAGATCGACATCTTCTTCATGTCGATATGCTGACCGGAGTTCGGTCGAATTGCAATTGAATCAACTCACCCTATGGTTGCGCGCGATGAATTTTTCTCGCGTTGCAATTTTCGCTCTCGCGCTTTTTGCAGCCTTCCCGGGACTCGCCGGCGCGATGACCGAACCAGGAGAAGCGCTCGATGCGCCGCGATTCGAAGTCGCGGCTGAGTCCGCTTATCTGCTTGGTTTCATAAATAGTCCGCACAGTTACGAGATTGGCGCGGAGTTGATCACCGCGCGCGCGCGCTGGGGAATCGTGGAAGGCGACAGTTGGTTGCGCGGCTATAACCAATTTTATTTCTCGGCCGTGGCCGAGCCAATCTTTCGCGGCATAGAAAATCATTATTTGGGAATTGATTTCGGTCTGCGCTATAACTTCGTGCGGCCGAACAGCCGCTTTGTCCCTTACGTTTCGGGCGGGGTCGGATTAGGTTGGATCGACAGCCATGCGAGCATTCCCGGCGCGCAAGGACAGGATTTCACTTTCAACATTATGAGCGCTGTCGGCGTTTCGTACCAATTGAACGACCGCTGGAAGCTCAACGCCGGTGTTCTTTATCAGCACCTCTCCAACGGCGGGCAGACCGATCCGAATCCAAGTTTGAATCTGATCGGCCCGCAGATCGGACTAACATATTCGTTCTAGAAGCCATGATACGCCCATGCAGTTTTGGA
>WNFR01008269.1_pt1 | contig 10516 bp, 11 predicted proteins | sample 5400221 | NCBI WGS metagenome assembly WNFR01 (sample SAMN13153357, study PRJNA577476) | soil metagenome | isolation source: 40 cm soil under Madrone tree | place: USA:California | collected 2016-06-14 | reverse complement strand
GGCGTCATGCTGCTTGCCGTCACCGGCATGGCGTCAAGCTGGCTGCGCTGACGCTGCCCGGGGCACTGGCCTTCGCTTAGGCCAGCGCAAGTTCCTCATATCCCGTCGCCGCCACCTCGTCGCACCGCGCACGGTAAGCCGGGGCGCTGCCGCTATAGCGCGCGATGATGCGGGTCTGCTTACCCTCGACGTTGGTGTTGATGCCGGTCATCCAGGAATTTACCTCATTGGACAGCAGGCCCACTCCCAGCGACTTGACGTGATCGGTCCAGGCCGCCACCCCTTCCGGCTTGGCGTCCACGCGGGTCAGGTTCCGCTCCCGCATGTAGCGGATCAGGTTCGTCACCCACTCGACGTTGTATTCGATGCTGCGCGGTATGTTGCCCAGCGCGGTATGCGGTCCCATCACCATGAACATGTTGGGGAAGCCCTCGACCTGGACGCCGAGATAGGTCCGCGGCCCGTTCGCCCATTTGTCCCGCAGCTTCTGCCCATCCAGGCCTCTGATGTCGATACGATCGAAGCTGCCGGTGATGGCATCGAAACCCGTCGCATAAATGATGATGTCGAAGGCGTACTCGGCATCCTTGGTCTTGATACCTGCCGGAGTGATCCGCTCGATCGGCGTCTCATTGATGTCGACCAGCTGGACGTTGGGCTGGTTGTAGACCTCGTAATATTTGGTCTCCAGCGGCACACGGCGGGTGCCGAAGCCGTGGTTCCTGGGGATCAACTTCTCGGCCACCTTGGGGTCCTTCACCCGCTGGCGGATCTTCCTGGCCACGAATTCGCTTATGGCATCGTTCGCTTTGGGGTCGGTCAGGATGTCGCGAAAATTGCCTTGCCAGATGCCGAAGCCGCGCTCCGCGTAAAGCTTCTCGAAGAACGCCTCGCGCTCTTCAGGCGTCACCTCGAACGTGCCGCGCGGGTCCGGCGTGTGCAGGAAGCAGGCGAAGGTCTCGCGGCAGCGTGTGAACATCTCCGGGTAGCCGGCCTTGATCCTGCGCTGCGTCTCGGCGTCGATCCTGCTGTTGTGCAGCGGCGCGCACCAGTTCGGCGTCCGTTGGAATACGGTGAGGTGCCCGGCGGTCTTGGCCACCTCCTGGATCGTCTGCACGCCGGTTGCACCGGTGCCGATTACGGCCACGCGCTTGCCCGCGAAGTTCACCGGCTCATGCGGCCATCGGGCAGTGTGGCAGGCCTCGCCCTGGAACGTCTCCACGCCTTCGATGCGCGGCATCGTCGGCGCCGAAAGCGGACCGATGGCGGTGATCAGGAAGCGCGCACCGCACCGGTTGCCGTCCTGCAAGGTCACTTGCCAGCGCCGCGTCTCCTCCTGGTAGTGCGCCGCGGTCACCCGGCTGTGGAACTGGATGTCGCGACGCAGGTCGAACTTGTCGGCGACGTGGCTGAGATAGCGCAGCGTCTCTGGCTGGGCGGCAAAATGCTCGGACCAGTTCCATTCCTCCAGCAGCTCCTTCGAAAAAGAGTAACTGTAGGAGTAGCTCTCGGAATCGAAGCGCGCGCCCGGATAGCGGTTCCAGTACCAGGTGCCGCCGACGCCGGAACCCGCCTCGAGCACCCGCACCTCCATCCCCAGCTCGCGCAGACGGTAGAGCTGATACAGGCCCGAAATACCTGCCCCAATGATGAGGACGTCGTAATCCGCAACCGGCGCCGTGTTGGTTTCGGGTGAAGCGGCCATCTGCTCTCGCTCCTGCATGCGTCTAAAAAAATCGGTAGCTTACGCACCGTTCCCGAGAGCAGGTTATCGACGGACGCGGGCGGTCCGCAACGGCTGGATTGCCGGGAAGGGCGGCTGGAGCCTGCCGGTTGGCCGGCCATCGCTCTGCGAGTGCGGCCGGTCGGCGTGGCAGCGCACGTCTCCTGCCGATGCTAGGATTGCAAGGCCGCACAGCGGCGGCCCGTTGGCAGTCCGTCGGCCGGCATTGAAAGCGCGGAGGGAACGCGATGGATGAGGTGCGTATTCTGGCGACTGGCCTCGGCTTTCCCGAAGGTCCGGTGGTCATGCCCGATGGATCGGTGATCTTGACGGAGATCCGCAACAATCGATGCTCGCGCGTGGCGCCTGATGGCCAGGTGTCGTTGTTCTCGGCGACCGGGGGCGGGCCGAACGGCCTCGCTGTCGGGCCCGACGGGGCACTCTATCTCTGCAACAACGGGGGTAGCCGCTACGTCGAGGGCGTGTCGATGGGGCAGGGGCCGCATCCGGATTACAAGTTCGGCTCCATCCAGCGAATCGACCGCGCGACGCGCGCGGCCACGACGCTTTACACCGAATGCGACGGCCATAAGCTGTCCGCGCCCAACGATATCGTGTTCGACAAGAATGGCGGCTTCTACTTCACCGATCTTGGCAAGCGGTACGCCCGCCATCGCGATCATGGTGGCCTCTACTACGCGCTGCCGGACGGATCGAAGATCGTAAGTCTTGCCTATCCCATGCTGAGTCCGAACGGTTGCGGCCTTTCCCCGGACGGCAAGACGCTTTACGTGGCGGATACCGAAGGCGCACGGCTATGGGCGTTCGACGTCGAGGGACCGGGCGTGCTGCGCAAGCCGAAAGGTCACGCCCCGCATAGCGGTCGGGTCATCGCCGGCTTGCCGGGCCCGGCGCGTTTCGACAGTCTGGCGGTGATGGCCAGCGGCAACGTCGCGGTGGCGACGCTCACGACCGGAGTGATCACCGAGATCTCGGCCGCCGGGGCGATCGTGCGCGAAGTGAAGATGCCGGATATCTATCCCACCAACATTTGTTTTGGCGGACTCGATATGCGTACCGCGTACATTACATTGTCGGACTCGGGGCGGCTTGCGACCATGCAGTGGCCGGAGCCGGGATTGAATCTCAATTTCGGATGACGGAGAACTCCTATGGCTGGCAATGGACAAATGATCGTCGACCTCGACAGGAAGCGCATGCAAGCGATGGCGGCGAAGGATGTCGCCACGCTGGACGCCGTGCTGGCCGATGATCTGATCTACACCCACTCCTCGGCGCGGCTCGATACCAAGCAGAGCCTCATTGGTGCGATGGTGTCCGGGACGACCGTCTACACCGGCGTAGAGCCGTCCGATGTGAAGGCGCAGGACCTCGGGGATGCGGTGGTGTTGACGGGGATTGCGCAGATCAAGGTCGTGTAAACGGTACGCCCAACGCCTTCGGCGTCCGCTTCACGGACGTCTACGCCAGGCGCAATGGCGGCTGGCAAATGGTAGCCTGGCAGTCGACGCGTCTGCCGGCGTGATGAGAAGGAGACGGAAATGACCGAAGCCAAGCTCGCACCCAATCTTCCGCAATGGATGAAGGACCATGTTGGCCGCTACCTGTCGAGCGGTGGCACCGACGGCCACATGTACACGATCAACTTGCCCAACATGCCGGCGAAGGCTGTTCCGTCGCTGCTGCTGACCACGACCGGCCGCAAGTCGGGGGAGAAGTACCTGTTCCCGCTGTTTTACGGCCGTGCGGGCGACAGCTACATCGTGATCGCTTCGAAGGGCGGCGCGCCGGAGCATCCCGGCTGGTACCGCAACATTTTGGCCAATCCGGATGTCGACATCCAGGTCGGCACCAAGAAGATGCGGGCACGGGCACGGACCGCCGCCGGCGAGGAGCGGGCGCGGCTGTGGGAGCAGGGCGTCGGCAACTTTCCGCCTTACGCGGACTACCAAAGAACGGCCGCCGCGCGCGAGATTCCCGTGGTCGTGCTGGATCCCGTGGACTAGGCGCTGTTTGCAAAGTGGTTGAATCGGCAGATCGTTAATCAGCGCTTCCGACGATGGAGCGAGGCCGGCATCTGGGAAGCGGTCGCCACGACGCTTGCCCAGGCGATGGCCGACAACTCCCGCCCCAGCCTGTATTCGACGACGGTTCGCGGTCATGTCTCGGCTGCCGGCGCAAAAGCGGGACTCGCGAACAAGATTTTGGCCGTTCGCGGGGCAATTTCACTTGTAGAAGTTCATTGCCTCAGTGATGCCCGCGAGGCATCCCGCTCGTCTTCTACCTCACGCCCGGCGAAGCAGCGGACTCGAGTCAGCGAGACAATTAGCGAGAAAAAGCTATAGCTTCATGTCTTTTTACTTTTGTGTACTTTCGCTCGAGTACCCGCAGGCGCTTTCTTCTTCAATTTGATCTGATTGTAATCAACAGCGGCACGGACGAGATTTTTTAAAGCACGCTCATTAATCTTAACACCCTCGAAAAAATCGATCGCTCGTCTCGCGTTGCTTTCGAGGCCCGCATTGAAGAGCTTGTCAGGATCCGGGAGGCGCGCCCCGTGGGCAAAGGTCAGCTTCACCTTCCCTTTGTGGGCGTTGGCGACCGCGATTATTCCGTCGCGAGACCACACCGGGCTTCCCATCCACTTCCATTCCTCGATTATCTCCCGGTCGGCCTCAAGGATGCTCTTGCGGATGCTGGCGAACGTTTTGCCACGCCAGTCCGTGAGTTCTGCGATCAGCTGGTCAATACGTTCCGATGGATTCATTGGATCTTATGCCTCGAATTCTGGTCTCGTTTCATGCGACCACAATATTAATGCAGCGACTACATTATTAAATGAGACGCAAGGAGCAAGAGGCCGTAGACGGTCTGGCCGGGCAGACTTCAATCTATCCGCGCCGAGACTTGCTCGAGGTTTGCAAAGAACTGCTGCCACCCGCCCTTGGCGCCCTGGTAGGCCTGCTGCTGATCCGGCCGGAAGCCCGACTGAATAAGCCGTGATTGACTCCCCTGGCACGGGCCGCACAATCACCGCAACCAAGAACGACACCAGGGGGGCATCATGCGTTTTGCGGGCAAGCTGGCGCTGATCACCGCGGCGGCGAATGGCATCGGCCGCGCCACCGCCGCTATCATGGCGCGCGAAGGGGCGACGGTCATTGCTGTCGACAATCACCAGGGCCGGTTGGACGAGGCGCTGCCGGCGCTGCGCCACGCTGGCGCAAAGGTGCAAGGCAAGCTGGTCGACGCGCTGGACGCAGCGCAGGTCGACAGCCTGGTTGCCGAAGTGGAGCGCGAATATGGCCGGATCGACATTCTGGTCAACGCGGTGGGCGGCAGCACGGTGATCGACAAGCCGGCAGCGACCACCGAGGAACTATCCCTGGCCGATTGGCAGAGACTGATCGCCTTTAACCTCGACGGCACCTTCCTGTTCACCCACGCGGTGATTCCGGTGATGAAGCGACGGCGTAGCGGCAAGATCGTCAATCTGGCCTCGATCGCCGGGCGCGGATTGAGCTCAAACAGCTCGAGCGCCTATGCCGCGGCGAAGGGTGGGATCATCGCCTTCACCCGCAAGCTGGCCCACGAGCTCGGCCCCGAGGGCATCAACGTCAACGCCATCGCACCCAGCGTGACGCTGACCGAACGCATTCGGCCGCATTGGGAGAAGCGCTCCCGGGCGTCCCAGGCCGAAGAGATCGAACGCACGCCACTGCGTCGCGTCGCGGAAGCGGTCGACCAGGCGAACGTGATCTGCTTCCTGGCCTCGCCCGACGCCGATTTCGTCACCGGCCTCACCATCGACGTGACCGGCGGCGTCTAGCCGTCCGACCAGACAGGAGACCAGGGAGGACAAGCATGGCCGGCAAGGTCGGATTCATCGGGCTCGGCGCCATGGGCGGGCCGATGGCGCTCAATCTGGAGAAGGCCGGGTTCGCATTGGTGGTGCACGACATCGATGCGGCCAAGACCGAACCGTTGAAGGCGAGGGGAGCCGAGGTGGCCGCCTCGGCGGAAGCGGTGGCCGCAGCGGCGGACCGCACCATCGTCATCGTCGAGACGACCGAGCAGGCGGAATCGGTGATCATCGGCGCGCACGGCATTATCCGCGGCGCCAGGCCCGGGCACATCGTGCTGTGCATGTCGACCATCGACCCGTTCGCCGCGCGTACTATCGCCGACCGCCTGGCGTCGCTCAGCATCGCCATGCTGGATGCGCCGGTGAGCGGCGGCACGGGGCGGGCGCAATCGGGCGAGCTCTCGGTGATCGTGGGCGGCGCCGCAGCGGTGTTTGCCCAGTGCGAGGACCTGTTCGCGGTCATGGGCAACCGGTCGTTCCACGTCGGCCCTCTGGGCAGCGGGTTGGCCATGAAGCTGGTCAACAACATGCTGGTCCAGGTCAACACCGTGGCGGTGGCCGAGGCCATGGTGCTGGGCGTCAAGGCGGGTCTCGATCCGCAGACCATCTATGAGGTGGTACGCGTTTCGACTGGCGCCAGTGCTGCGTGGGAGTTGCGCGTGCCGCGTATCCTCGCGGGCGACTTCGCGCCGGGCGGGACGATCGACATCTCGTACAAGGACCAGGAGCTGGAAACCGCCTTCGCCAAGCGATTGGGCGTGCCCCTGCTGCTCGCCAACCTGACGCAGCAGGTCTACCAGATGGCCCGTGCCCAGGGGCTGAACAAGCACGACGGCGCGGCGATCGTGAAGATCTTCGAGCAGATGGCCGGCGTGACGGTGAAGGGAGACTGAGCGATGACGACATTCGTGCTGGTCCACGGCGCCTACCAGGGCGACTGGATCTGGAAGCCGGTCGCCGAGCGTTTGGCGGCGCAGGGACATCTGGTGCTGGCGCCAAGCCTCGACGGCTGCGCCGAGCGCAAGGGCCAGGTCCGTGCCGGCATCACCACCGAGACGCACGCTGCCGAGATTGCCGAACTGCTGTTCTACCAGGACCTGAGCGACGTGGTGCTGGCCGGCACCAGCACCGGCGGCATGGTGATGGCGCGCGCCGCCGAATTGGCGCGCGAACGTGTGGCGCGGGTGGTGTTCGCCGACGCCCTGGCGCTGCTCGACGGCGAGGCCCTGCCGGACATCGTCAAGCGGCCGACCGCGGTCGACACCGAATTGACGACCGGCCCGTCGCGCCAGGATTTCGAGACTCGCCTGTTCGCCGATCTGGATCCGGCGACGCGGCGCTGGGCGCGGGACCGCTGCACGCTGCATCCGATCGCCGCGATGCAGGCGCCGGTCAAACTGGAGCGGTTCTGGGACCAGGCGTGGAACGCCTCGGTGATCTGGTGCAATCGAAGCTCAAATCCGCCCCAGGCGCACCAGCGCCGCACGGCGGACCGGCTGAAAGGCCGCTGGCACGAACTGGACACCGGCCACTACCCGATGCTGACCGAGCCGGAGGCCTTGGCGCGGCTGATCGCCGAGGGGTGAGGCTCAGGCGGCTTTTTTCACCAGCGTCTCGATCTCGGCCAGGCGAGGGTCGACTCGTTCGGGGCGCTGGCTGCCGAGGTTCACCACCAGGCGATCCACACCCAGGGCGGCATATTCCTGCAGGGCGTCGGTCGACATCGCCATTGGTGGCGTGATGATGATTTCGAAATCCTTGCCGCGCTTGCGGCCGGCTTTGGCGAACGCCGCGTCGAGGCGTTCGAGCATCCCCTTGGCGCGGGCCGGGTCGAGGTTGAAACCGTACCAGCCGGCGCCGAAACGCACGGCACGGCGGAAGGCGGCATCGGCATAGCCGCCGACGATGATCGGCACGTGCGGCTTCTGGATCGGCTTGGGATCGAGCCGCATGGTCTCGAACTTCACCCACTTGCCGGCAAAGTCGACCACCGGCTCTGTCCATAGCCGCCGCATGACCTCGAGGAACTCGTCGCAGCGCGCGCCGCGATCCTCCCAGCGATAGCCGCAGGCCTCGACCTCCTCCTTGTTCCAGCCGACGCCGATGCCGAAATCGATGCGTCCGTCGCTCAGCCAGTCGAGCGTGCACATTTCCTTGGCGGTGTAGATCGGGTTGCGCTGCGGCACCAGGGCGACGCCGGTGCCGAGGCGCAGCTTGGACGTCGCGGCCGCGAGGAACCCGAAGGTGGCCGTCACGTCCAGCATGCCGCCGCCTTCCGGAACGGGAATGCGTCCGTCCTTCGCGCCGGGATAGCCGAACGTGTTCTTGTCGAACAGCGCCACGTGCTCGCCCATCCAGATCGAGTCGAGGCCCATCTCCTCGGCGCGCCGGCCGAAGTCGCGGATCATCTGCGGCGTCGCCTGGGGCGACATGAATGTGGAGAAGACTCCGATCTTCATCTTGGCACTCCTCGCTGTTTGTTTGCGCTTGTCGTGATCACGATCATGTCAGTTGAGGCGCACCGCCTGGGCCATCACTTCGAGCGCTTCGGGCTGGTGCGAGCGCACGGTGAGCGAGTCGGCGCCGCTGTCTTCCCAGGCGCGGTAGCGCTCGCGGATGCGCGCGGGCGGGCCGACGAGCGACTTCATGTCGACCCATTCGTCGGGGACGGCGGCGATAGCCTCGTCCTTGCGCTTTGCCAGGTAGAGCTCCTGGATCCGCTTGGCGGCGTCGCCGAATCCGCGGCGGACCATGATGTCGTTGTGGAAGTTCTTGGTGCTGTGGCCCATGCCGCCGACATAGAGCGCCACTTCCGGCTTGAGCCGTGCGAGCGCGCTGGCGACGTCATTGTCGACCTCGACATGCACCGCGGCGTGAATGGCGAGGTCCTTGAGGCTCTTGCCGTTGCCGGCCCGCCGGAAGCCCTCGTCCAGCCACGGCCTGTACTCTTCCATGGCGCCCGGCATGAAGCCCATCGGCAGCCAGCCGTCGGCGATCTCCGCCGTCAGCTTCACCGTCGATTCGCTGCCGGTGGCAAGGTAGATCGGGATGTCGGGGTTCATGTGCAGGATCGACTGCAGCGGCTTGCCGATGCCCATGGCGCCCGGTCCGGTATAGGGCAACTGGATCTCGCGGCCATCGTGCGTGACCGGTCCCTCGCGGCGGAAGATCTTGCGCATGATCTCGACATAGTCGCGGATCCGGTAGTAGGGCCGTCCCCACGGCTGGCCGTACCAGCCTTCGACGATCTGCGGGCCCGACACGCCGAGCCCGACGATGAAGCGTCCGCCGCCGGCCATGGCATCGACCGTCGCCGCCGACATGGCCGCATTTGCGGGCGTGCGGGCGGCGAGCTGCATGATGCCGGTACCGAGCTTGATGCGGCTGGTGTGCGCGGCCAGGAACGCCAGCGGCGTCACGGCATCGGAGCCATAGGCTTCCGCCGTCCACACGGAATCGTAGCCCAGTTCCTCGGCGCGTTGCACGAGCTTCACCGGAATGTCGAGATGCGCGCCGGAATATCCGATCGCCAGACCGAGTTTCATGTGTTCATCCTCCCGTGCTCGCTGGAAGCTACACTCGGAGAGGCGGCGGGGAAATGGTGCTATATTGGTGTATGGATGCGGATGGACGGCGCCTGGAAAGCCGTCTCGGGCCATGTGACGAGGGTGCCATGACGATCAGCCAAGCTGAGAAGGCGGCGCAATTCCGCAAGCTGCACGAGGGGCCCAAGGCCTTCGTGATCGGTAATCCGTGGGACGCCGGCTCGGCGCGCATCCTGGCGGGCTTGGGCTACGCAGCCCTCGCCACCTCGAGCGGCGCCTCCGCCGGCATTTTAGGTCGGCGCGACGGCAAGGTGACGCGCGAGGAGGCGCTCGCCCAGGCGCGCGACATCGTGGCGGCCTGCGATTTGCCGGTGTCAGCCGATCTGGAAAAGGGCTTCGGCGACACCGCTTCGGCTGCAGCGGAGACGATCCGGCTGGCCGCCGGTGTCGGCCTGGTCGGCGGCTCGATCGAGGATGCGAGCGGCGACAAGGACAAGCCCCTCTACGATATCGGCCACGCCACCGAGCGCGTGGCCGCGGCGGTAGAGGCGGCGCGCGGGCTGTCCTTTCCCTTTGTGCTCACCGCGCGCGCCGAGAATTTCCTGCGCGGCAATCCCGACCTCGCCGACACGATCGCGCGGCTGAAATCCTTCGAGAAAGCCGGGGCCGACGTGCTGTTCGCGCCCGGCCTGCCTGACCTCGCGGCGGTGCGGGCGGTGTGCGCGGCCCTGTCCAAGCCGGTCAATTTCATGGTCGGGATCAGGGGCAAGTCGTTCTCGGCGGCTGAACTCGAGGCGGCGGGCGTGCGACGGATCAGCCTTGCCACCTCGCTCTACCGCGCGGCCATGAGTGGGCTGGTCGAGGCAGCTCGCGAGGCCAAGGACAGGGGCACCTTCGGCTATCTCGACACGTCTCTGGCGACGCCGGACCTCAACAATTTCATGCAGAAATAGCCTCAGTCGATATCCCGCGTCAGGGCAGCGTCGCGCCGGCCCTGCCGGACGGTGGCGGCCAGCGCGCCCGGACCACCGGCCGCAGCCTGCAATTCATGGCGCACGACCTCGCGCCGTTCGTGGATCGAGGCGATCACCAGACCCATCGGCACGCCGAGCCCGACGAGGGCCGATTCGGCAAGCTGAAGACTTGCTTCGATCGTTTCCGGCACCGTGTCGGTGACGCCCAACGCATAGAGATGACGGGCGTGTGGGGCGTCGCGTGCGCGGGCAACGATCAGCACGTCGGGCCGGCGCGCCCGTGCGGTGCGCACGATCTCCTCGACGGTCTCGTAGTTGTTGATGGTGAGGATGACCCCGGGCGCCTCGCCGATGCCGCAGCGTTCGAGGAACAGCCGGTTGCTGACAT
>WNFR01008266.1_pt1 | contig 10517 bp, 7 predicted proteins | sample 5400221 | NCBI WGS metagenome assembly WNFR01 (sample SAMN13153357, study PRJNA577476) | soil metagenome | isolation source: 40 cm soil under Madrone tree | place: USA:California | collected 2016-06-14 | reverse complement strand
AGGGTAGGCTGACTCCGGAATGGAGCCGCTTTCTGATCATTCCGCGGCACGCCGTTCGGGACGTGTTCCGTTCGAAATTTTTCACTGCATTCTTTGCGCTTTCGTTTATCTGGCCGCTGGTGTGCGCGATCTTGATCTATCTGCATTACAACGTGGACGCGCTGGCAGTCTCGCGCCTGAACGTTCGCAACCTCTTGCCTATTGACGCGATTTTTTTTCAAGAATGGGTGATTGCTCCGCAGGCGTATTTCGGCTTCTTCCTCGCGATGCTGGTTGGTCCGCAGCAGGTTTCGCGCGATCTCACGAATAATGCTCTGCCGCTGTATTTATGCCGGCCCCTTACTCGCGGCGAATACGTTGTCGGCAAAATGTCGATCATCATCATTCTGGTTTCCACGGTGACCTGGGTGCCCGGACTGCTGCTATTCCTGTTGCAAAGCTATTTGGAAGGATGGTCCTGGTTCGCCGATAACATCTGGATCGCCAGCGCGATCTTTATCTCCAGTCTGGTCTTGATTCTTCTGCTGGCATTGATGTCGCAGGCGATCTCAGCCTGGGTCAAATGGTTGGTGGCTGCTCGGGCATCATTGCTCGGACTGTTCTTTATTCCCACAATTTTCGCCGCGATCGTCAACGAAAATTTCCGGACGCGCTGGGGGCATATCTTTGATCTACGCGCTTTGATTGCGAACGTGTGGTCGGGGTTGTTTGGAACGTTCGTAAGTCAGACAAGTGAACAAGAACAGTTCCGGAACGGCAGGCTTGTGCGTCAGGTGCTCTTGGCAGAGCCGCCCTTGTGGGCCTCGTGGTTCATGCTGTTTCTGATTTGCGCGCTTTGTCTCTGGTTGTTGTCGAGAAAAGTTCGAGCATATGAGGTAGTTAAATGATTATGGAGCGCGGGCATCCTGCCTGCACGCCGAGGCACAACCTAGGCAAATAGTTAACGGATGTGTGCGGAAAGGCAGAGCCCTTCCACACACCAGGCGGCAGAGCCGCAGTGGCATTGATGTCAACCTCGTCCGAACAAACAATCATCTTCGACAATGTCTCGAAGTTTTACGGTGAGATACTCGGGGTGAATCGTGTCAACCTCACCATCCCGCTCGGGATTACCAGTCTGGTTGGTCCCAATGGAGCGGGCAAGTCGACCTTGATGAATCTAATGACCGGGTTGCTGCGGCCGTCACGTGGCCAGGTAACGGTTCTCGGAGTGCCCACGGACCAACCGGAAAAGTTGTTTCGCAAAGTAGGCTATTGTTCGCAGTTCGATTCTTTTCCCGGAGGAATGACCGGCCGCGAGTTTATCAGCGCTTTTCTGAAGGTGTCAGGATTTTCCCGCAGCCAGGCTGCTGATCTTTCCGAAGTCGCTCTGGAGCGTGTCGATCTGCTCCCGGCAGCTGATCGTAAAATCGGAGCATACAGCAAAGGCATGCGTCAGCGGGTTCGACTGGCGCAATCGATCGCACACCAGCCTTCGGTTTTGATTTTGGATGAGCCGCTCAACGGTCTCGATCCAATGGTGCGGGCCGAGACCATCGCTCTGTTCCGGCAACTTGCCGCGAATGGGCTGCACTTGATTATTTCAAGTCACATTCTGCACGAGGTCGACATGATGTCCGACCGCGTGGTGCTGCTTAACAACGGCTATGTAGTGGCGGAGGGCGCGATTCATGGCGTGCGCGATGAGATGGATGTCGAGCATCCCATGCAGATCCTGATTCGGTGTGACCAGCCTTCGTTGCTGGCGGCGCGCATGTTCCAGAAAGAAGAAGTAGTCGAAGCGCGCGTGCACGACGATCTGCATGGCTTGTTCATCAAGACCCGAAATCCGGATCGGTTCTATCTCTCGCTTAACGAAGCAGTGGCTGCGGGAGAGGTCGAGGTCGAATCGGTGGCGCCGGTCGACGATGACCTGAGCGCGGTTTATGAGTATTTGATTGGATCGGAGTAGTTTAGAGGCGGGCTACCGCCCGCCTAATCATCGAACGGAACTCGGCGGGCAGTAGCCCGCCGCTAAACGATTTAGAATCTCTTATGAGCGCAACGGCGGAAACAATTCAAAGCAAACCGGCTTCCGAGCCGCGTTCGGCGTGGGCACTCTGGCTGGGCCAGATTACCACCATCATGCGGCTTGACGTGAAACGAAATTTCTTTGGCAAGCGGGCGGTGCTCATTTATCTGTTGGCCCTGATGCCGATCGGTTTGCTTTCCTTGATGGCAATCCTTCCTCCCGCCTTCGCCTGGGCCGATTTTTCTCAATATCCGCTGCGGTTCTCACTGATCTACAACGCCCTGATCTTGCGCACGGTGATCTTTTTCGGTTGTGCCTGGATCTTCATGAACCTCTTTCGCGGAGAGATCGTCGACCGCAGTCTCCATTACTATTTCCTTTCCGCAGTGCGGCGCGAGGTGCTGCTCGCCGGCAAGTACTTTTCAGGCCTGATAACCTCCGTCATTCTCTTCACTAGCGTCACCGTGCTGTCGATGTTCCTGCTTTTCTTTCCCCACTTCTTTTCGCCGAGCGTGCGCTTTTTTCTGGACGGTCCCGGGTTGGGACAGCTACTCACCTATGTCGCAATTACCATGCTGGCGTGCGTCGGATATGGCGCATTCTTTATGGTGGTTGGCTTGTTCTTTCGCAATCCAATAATTCCTTCGCTGGTGCTTTATGGATGGGAATGGATCAACTTTCTGCTGCCGCCGGTGCTGAAAAAGATCAGCGTGATTCATTATTTGAATTCCCTGGTGCCGGTGCCTTTATCGGAAGGGCCGTTTGCGGTGGTGGCCGAGCCGACGCCGGCGTGGATCTCGGTTCCGGGTTTGCTGATCGTAACCCTGCTGGTTTTGTTCGTGGCCAGCAGGCGCATCCGCCGAATGGAAATCAGATACGGCAGCGATTGATGGGTTCGGTTCCGTGCGATCCTTTTTTGCCGCCAGCTACCCACAACAAGAATTGGAATCATCAAGAGGCAGAGCCCGCGTCACACCAGGCATAGCACCAGGCATAGCTCCAGGCACAATGCGAGCAATGGACAGTCTAGCCAGGCACGTTGAGTCATCATTAATAGCGTTAGCAAAACTGCCGTAACGAGCGCCTGGTTGGCCAGGAGCTTGATGGGGTATCTTTGGGTGCATGCGTAGATTCATGACTGGTTGTCCTTGCCGGGTGTAACCAACTACTTGGCTTGAGGGGCGCCAGAGACTTTCCACGCCCCTCCGCTTTCACCGCGCGCGACGGATCCGTTCACTGGTCGTTGCCGGTGCTCTCGCCGTCGCCGCCGATGTCGCCACTCGGGTGGTCGTGTTTAATCTGCCCTTTGCGCTTTCCGTGACCAGACTGCGCGACGTTCACCATGACAAAACTGCCGACCTGTGTGCCCAGCGCCCGCCCGTCGCGGCAGGCCGAGCGGAAGTGAATGCCGCCGTAAATGCGCGCGTCGAACGCCTCGTCCGCTGCTTGCGTGAAGCTCGCATAGGTGCGCACGACTCCGGGCAGTGTCTCGGACGTGAGTGTGAACTCCACGGCGTTGCCGAAGTATGTACCTAGCACCCCGGCCGCCGCGGGGCTGACGGTGGCGTGCCCGGAGGGATATTCGGGAAAATTGGGCGTGACGAGTAGCGGCGTCCATGCTGGGTCGTCCGTCGTAGCGGGGTTGCCGTCCGTACTCGCCAACCGGATAGCGGTGATGGGCCGCCAGAAGACATAGGTGTACTTGGCGTCCCATCTGATATGCTCAGGCACGCTCCAACCTTTTGGCCTTAGAGGTGTTTGCCATGAAATCCCAATCCCCCGGCACTTCAGTTCGCTCACTCACGATCCAATTAATCTCACTCGGGCTCGCGATGGCTTTGCTGGCGGCGCCTATCTGTGCACAGCGACCATCGTCAACGGCGAGGCCGCCCGTGCCGCGCGAGGCCGCGCCCCGAGCGCCCGAACCAGCTTTCGATAATCTGCTCGCGGCCGATAGCTACAAGATGTACGGCGAGGTGCGGAACATCGGCCAATTGATGAGCACTGGAGGCGTGGGCGAGATCGTCGATCCAATTGTCAAGCTGGCCGATCCGCCTCAGGAGTTCAAGTCGATAATCAAGTTTTTGAAAACCAATTCAGAAGCCCTGGCGACGGCGCGTTTATTGTTTGCCACCTGGCCCGCGCGCAACGACGTTCCCGACGCTTTCGTGGCAATCGAATTCGCCACGAACGACGAGGCGGCAAAGTTCGCGCCCAAGCTGGAAACTTTTTTGCCTACAGTCCTGCCGCCGGTAACAGATCCAACTCCGCTACCCACTCCCGCGTCTTCCGGCGCGGCGAAAACCAAGCCTGGTGAGACAGCTCAGCCGCGAGTCGTTGGTGAAGTCACGATCGTTGCCGATCTTAAGAAAGAGCGTCCGGCGTTTGTGCTCAGTCATACCGGCAACCTGGTGCTCATTAGCGACAAACCTCTTAAGTTTGAAAAGCTCCGCCCGGTGGGGAGCAAGTCGCTTTTCGAAGATCAAAACTTTCGCATCGCCCACGATCGATTCTCGTCTGAATCAGTTTTTATCTTCTTCAATGTTGCCCTGGAAGAGAGAAGCAAACCGGCAAATGAAAAGCAGGCGACAACCGTGGCGGAAAATGAGCCGATGAAACCCGCGGAAGCTGACACCGCCGATGCTCCGGAGGAAGCGGCAACGTCGCCTACCGTGCCGCCCACGACAGAGCCTTTGGTTGTGGGAAATGCGAATGGACAAGGCACTGCGGTGCTGGGACCTGGCCCTCAGCCGTTGCCAACACCAACCCCGACCAAAGAACAGCAGGCGCAAGCGACGGCTTCGAACCAGGTTGGACACCTGCTCGACGCGCTAGGATTTGGAGAGCCTCAATGGCCGGAAGCCGTCGGCCTGGCGCTGGCGCTTGATAACAGTGATTTCGTGATCAAGGCGCTCTTGATCGATGCTCCGGACGCGAAGCATTTGCCCTTGCCGTTCGTGCCGCAACTAATTTCCGGCCCGTCGTACGCGCCCGATGCGCCCTCGGTGCTTCCCGACGACACCGAAGTGTTTGTCACTGCTTCGATTGATCTCTGGCAAACTTATGAAGGCATGCGCAAGGCGACCGAGATCAAAGCCAGGGCTGACGTGAAACAGGTCCCGGCCGGAGGAAAAGAGCTGCCGCTGGATGCCTACGCCGAATTCGAGAAGAAGGCCGGCATCAGGATCAAGGACGATTTGTTGCCAGTGTTCGGGAACGAAATAGCAATTGCCGGCTCGCTCAAGTCTCTGCAGGGTGTCGGAGGTTTCAACGTCGGGGCAGCGCCTTCTGCGAAGCCTTCACCTGAAGCAGGCGACGCCAAAGCAGATAAAGAGAAGAAGGGAAGCGACGTGTTTCCGATGCTGCTGATCGCGGTCCGCGATCGCGAGGCGGCTCGTCGCGTGATTCCGAGGATACTCGATGGACTTGGGATCGGCGAAGCGAATCTGATTGCCCAGGTGGAAAAGCGCGAGGACACCGAGTTGGTGAACTACGCCGGCGTATTTGCTTATGCTTTTGTGGGCAATTTTGTGGTGATTTCTGAAGCCGCCACGGTGCGGCGAGTTATCGACGCTAACGTCAATCACCAAACGCTCTCTTCGAACAGCGCGTTCCGGAATTCGCGGCGATGGGAACCGAGCCGGACCCTGGGGCAGATTTATGTCTCACCCGCAATGATGGAAGGCTATCAGGATGAGGTTCGCAAACAGGCGGCGACGCTGGACGCGACCATGCGCGATTTTCTTTTGGGCTTGGATCCGACCGCCGGCGCCATCACCTATGCGCTGTCAAGCGACGGTCTGGGGACGCAACATGAAATGCACTTACCCAAAAACCTGATCATCGCGATGGTTGCGGGAATCTCGTCCGCCACGAAAAATCCGCCGCCGGAAATGAACGAAGGAATTGCAATTAGCGCTTTGCAAATGATTTCCAGTGCCGAGACCACTTATCAGTCAACAGCGGGGAAAGGCAAGTACGGCACGCTCGACCAGTTGGCCGAGCAAAAGCTCGTGACGATGAGCTTCTTCGAAAAGTACGGATACAACTTTGAAGTCACGGCGTCAGGCGACCAATTCGAGGTGGTGGCAACGCCGCGAGAATATGGCAAGACCGGCAAGCGATCATTCTTTGTGGACAAAAGCGGAGTGGTTCGTGGTGACGATCATGGCGGAGCGCCCGCGACGGTTGCCGACAAGCCGGTGCAGTGATCTGAGGTCAGAACCGGGAGCGGTAGCAACCGGGTCTTAACGCTTAGCCATCACGACACCCGGTCGCTACCGCTTCTGACCTCATTACTCAACTCTCTCCAGGATCGACTTCACTATCTCAGCCGCTTCACCGCGCACGCCTTTCAAAATTCGCGCCGATTCCAAAGCCAGGGGCAAAACAGTTAGCGCCAACTCTGGTTGAGAACGCGCCGACACGGTGTTCGACATCAACTCGAGTACGCCCCTGCCGCGCGTAACTTGCCTGGGCCGCCAACGCGCTCCGTTCTTATAATTGGTCGCGAGTACCAGGCCAACTCGCAGCGGCTTTGACCCAATTCTGCCGCCAATTTCTTCGGCCCGCACTTTCTTCGATTCGTCTGAGTTGGGTAAACGGATTCCGAGGGCTCGCGGGTAGGGATGCACGCGCCCGCGCTCGTCCAGCACCGCATACTCGTCCGAATAATAGGTTGCCCCGGCGCGGATGAGTTGGTCCACCAGCGTCGTCTTGCCGCTGTAACTCAGACCTGGAATAAGTATGGCGCGATCCTTCCAGCCAACAACCCCGGCATGAACAAAGACGCGGCGCGGCGCGTATTCCGCGACCGTCAACTGAACGTGAGATTCAAACGCGTCGAGCATGCCATCAAATTCTCGAGCCCGAGCAAACCGAAGCAAATTCCAATAACCCAGGCTAAGACGACGCACCTTTGACCCGGACGTAGCGCGGCTGCCAATGATTGAATAGAGATGATCGACCACCGCGAATGATGCCGGTCTCGAGCTCGGTGGCAGTCGCGCAATCAGGTCCGCCAGGATCGCAGAATCGTTCACCCGCACGCCCACGCGCACGCCGTAAGCGTTGAAAGACAGTCCGTCCGCCCAACCCAGGCGGTCGATTTTGGCCATTCAAGTGGATGGTCTGCGATAGCGTGGAATCATTGTTCTTCTGACAGGTCCTAAAGATTGTCGATCGTCACCGGCTGGACCGGTTCGGCCAGATCAAATTTGAAAACTCGTGAATAAAAGTAAAGTTCACCATCGAGGGCGCGTTTGATGTTTTCGGCTCGACGGAAGCCATGCTGCTCGCCCTCGAATGCTACATAAGCGACGGGCACGCCTTTCTGGCGCAGCGCTTCCACCATGGTCTCGGCCTGATTCGGCGGCACGACTTTGTCTTCCAGACCCTGAAAAAAAATGACTGGACAGGACAGTTTGTCCGCGAAGTGAATCGGCGAACGCTCAATGTAGAGATCGCGACGCTCAGGATACGGACCGATCAGATTGTCAAGATAGCGCGCCTCAAACTTGTGGGTCTCTTTCGCCAGGGCTTCAGCATCGCTGACACCAAAATGGCTGGCTCCGGCCTTGAACTGATCCCGAAAAGTCAGCGCGCACAGGGTGGTGTAACCACCCGCACTGGCACCGTCGATCATAAGCCGGTTGCCGTCAGCGTCGCCACGAGTGGTCAAAAATCTCGCCCCGTTTACACAATCGTCAACGTCGACAATGCCCCAGGCGCCGTTCAATCTTTCACGATAGTCGCGGCCATAGCCGGCGCTGCCACCATAGTTAACATCGAGCACGGCTATGCCGCGGCTGGTCCAATATTGAATTCCCAGCATTAAGACGGCGGCCGTCGCAGCTGTCGGTCCGCCGTGACTCTTGACCAGCAACAATGGTCGTTCGAGATTAGGTGCGGCGAAGTCGCGGTTTTTTGGTGGATAGTAGAAACCGTGCGCGGTCAAATTGCCTTCTGTAGCAAACTCAATTGGTTGCGGCTCTGAAATAAAACCGGAGTCGATATCGATTTTATTTGCCCGTTGTAAAGCTTTTGTCGAACGGGCCGCGAGATCCATTTCTATGATCGAGAACGGCGCTTTTGGCGACCCCGCCCGAAACACGGCGCGACCTGGAGCGGCGCATACATACGAAACGTCGGTGTACGGTGCTTGGATTCGTTGCAGCGTTTTGGAGTGCGTGTCGATAGTGCCAAGTCGCCAGAGACCCCGCTCAGCAAAAGCGCAGACGATTCGAGCGGCAGATTCAAACGCATAAGTCGACAGGCCGAATATCCATTGCGGCGCACCAAACTCTGCTTGCATTTCGCAAACACATTCGATCGCGTCCGCCGCCGGCTCTCGATACAAGTTCCACCAACCCGAACGATCAGAAACGAAATAGAGAATTCCGTCCGGCGACCACCGCGGTTGGAAAATCGATTCGCGCAGTCCTCCCGCGATTAACTGGTGATTGGTAATGCCTCCATCCGCGTTGATGTCGCCGGTCCAAAGCTCGCAACCATCCCACGGCATATTGGGATGATTCCAGGTCAGCCACGACAGACGGGAACCATTCGGGCTGATCTGCGGCGAGGAATAGAAGTCATTGCCGGAGATAAGCACCTGCGCTTCGCCTCCGGCGAGCGGGATTGCGACGATGCTATTGAGAGCCTCGCGATCATTCTCCCGGTGATCTTCGCGGATGCTAATCAGACGACTGCGGCTCTTATCAACCACGAAGTCCGCATAACGAAGTTGAGCATCAGGACTAGCTTCGCTAACCAATTGCGGCTCTGAGTCCGGGGCTTTACGGTACAGTTGTTGGTCGCTAAAGTTTGAAAAATAAACGATCAAATCATTGGCGATGTAGTCGCCCCCACCATATTCGTGCACCCGCGTGCGGGCGTTGAATCTCGGAGGAATCACATCCACGGTGCTGCCATCGGGAGCCTGTCGAACGATTACCTGGCGGCCGCCTTCCGACGGACGCATCTCGACCCAATAAATGTGGTCGCCATCCATCTTGACCTGGCCGAGGCCGATGGACTCTTTGACGATCAGATCAGAAGTGATTGGTGATTTCCACGAACCGTAAGGAGCAGTCTGGACCTGGGTCATTGAACGATCTTCGCCTTGAATAATAGGAAAGTCGGAAACGTGATTATCGACAGAATGCGTGAAAGTGCAAGTGGCACAGACTTAAAGTCTGTGATTGAGTGATGTGCTACTCGGAATCACAGACTCAAGTCTGTGCCACACAAAAGCAAAGGCGCCGACCTCCCCCAAAGTCGACGCCCTACCCTTCAGTCTCAGTTCTCACAAGGAGAATCAATGAATGAACGCATACTAAACTCGTTCTCAGCGCGAAGGGTTGCGAAAACATTGCGATCAAATTGTGAAGCTCTTTCTGGACTGCGAGCTCCCGTTGCCGCAGACCGCAAGCGACGCTGCTGAGTTCCTCGTTGACTCAGAGACTGAAGAAGCATAAAACTCTTTTCAAATCTGCTTAGATCGGAGGCCTATCGACGATGATGACCCAGCGTTCTTGGCTTTGCTGTCTCTCGATCGCAACTACACTCGCGGTTTTCGGACCGACCTTGAATATTTCTCGCGCCGATACATTTCGTCCGGTCGTCCGCGGACGCCGGGGAGTCGTGGCCGGAGGGCAGCCGCTCTCAGTCGAAGCCGGCATGCGCACCCTTCAGCACGGTGGCAATGCCGTTGATGCCGGAGTTGCGACCATCCTGGCGGCCTCGGTGATCGAGTTCTCGCATTTTTCCTTCGGCGGCGAAGTCCCCATCCTGATCAAGCTGAAAGGTAGAGACGTGGCTGTCGTCGAGGGAATGGGAACTGCGCCCGCGAAAGCGACGCGCGAGTTCTTTGTGAATCGCGCGCGGCAGCGCGGTGCGCTTACCACCGCGACGGCTCCCGACTCGGCGGCAACGTCGCGCTCCGCCAACGGTAATGCGGACATGCCGACCATGGCAGGCGCACAGTCAGGAATGATTCCTTCGACGGGTCCTTTGGCGGCGACGGTTCCGGCGGTGCTCGATGCCTGCGTGACAGCCTTGGATCGATTCGGCACTAAATCACTCGCCGAAGTAATGCAACCGGCCATCGAACTCGCTGATGGTTTTCCCATTGACGAACTGCGCGTGCAATACATCACAACCCGTGCGCCAATCTTTTCGCAGTGGCCCGACGCGAAACGAGTCTTTCTGCCCAACGGCGCAGTTCCAAAGGTCGGCGATGTATTTGTGCAGACGGATCTCGCGCGCACTTTGCGCTCGATCGTGGCTACTGAAAAGCGAAATGCCGGCCGCGGTAGACACGCTGCCCTGATGGCCGCTCGTGACTATTTCTACAAGGGAGCCTTGGCAAAACGCATCGGTGATTACATGCAAACGCACGGCGGATTGTTGGCCACTTCGGATCTTGCCGGCTGGCATGCGAGGGTCGGCGCGCCGGTGAAAGGCGAGTATCGCGGTTATGAAGTTTACAAGACAGGTTTCTGGG